>Ga0334722_10000149_pt1 | contig 102268 bp, 89 predicted proteins | sample C3_bottom_MG_FD_207210 | JGI IMG/M metagenome (GOLD analysis project Ga0334722, IMG submission 207210) | Sediment microbial communities from Yellowstone Lake, YNP, Wyoming, USA - C3_bottom | ecosystem: Environmental > Aquatic > Freshwater > Lake > Sediment | place: USA: Wyoming | collected...
AGTTTTTCTTCTTGCAACATAAGATAGCGATTATCGTATTTATTCATGGAGTTAAGCTAAAAATTTAACTTTTTAGCTTACTTTTTTATTCGAAAAGTGTAAACTCCTTTGCTGCAATGTTAACAAGTGTCCAAGAAGGCCAAAAGGCTATAGATGAAATTTAAAACTCCCATAAAGGAGTTTTTAAAATATGGAGCGGAATACCGGAATCGAACCGGCGCCCTAACCTTGGGAAGGTCATGTACTGCCACTATACTAATTCCGCACAGGTGAGTCAGGAAGGTCGCGCTTGCCCCGTACCAAGCCCTGCTTTGGTTCTGGGGTTCTGCCACTGAACCATACCCGCGTATAGTATAATTAGTGTAGCAATAAAAACTTAAAAATCAAGAATCTATTGACGCGGGACTTTTTTACCGATACTATTTATAAGCAATTACGGGGCGTTGTGTAATGGTAGCGCGCTTGGTTTGGGACCAAGTAGTCCGAGTTCGAATCTCGGCGCCCCGACAAAGATTGAGCCAGCTGGGTTCCCTGCCCGCCATCGGCTTTGCCGAAGGCAATGCAGGCGGGGATTCCCAGCACTCCGACATTGGACAATTTGGATTTTTAAACTTACAATATTTTCAATAAGCGAGAGTAGCACAGTGGTAGTGCATCTGCCTTCCAAGCAGACTACGCGAGTTCGATTCTCGTCTCTCGCTCAAAAATCCTTCAAAAAGGCTTTTTTTATTTTTCTTTTTTATATGCTATTCTTTTTAAGGATGTCTGACAAAAACAAAAATTTTTCTACTGGTCGGGACGATACGCTCAAAATAATCGGCATTATCGCGATGGCTGTTGATCACATCGGCCTCGCGCTTTATCCGAACATTCCATTTTTAAGAATCATCGGCCGGCTGGCTTTTCCCATCTTCGCCTGGTATTTGGCCGAAGGCTTTATTTATACTTCAAGCTTCAAGAAATATGCTTCAAGGCTTTTCTTTTTCGCCCTCATTTCACAGATACCGGCAATGCTAGTTGCCAAAACATATAACCTCAACATTTTATTCTCTTTGCTTCTGGGCCTTTTCGCGCTTCAAGCGTATAAAAATAAAAGATATCTAACGCTCGGCGCGCTTGTTTTGCTTTCCGCGATTATTCCCGTGGATTATTCTTTTTATGGGCTGCTGACAATCCTCTTTTTCTATATTTTCAAAGAAAGGAAAACGGCTTTTCTCGTGCAATCAGTTTTAAATATCGCCGGAGTTTTTTTGCTAAGTCCAATTCAAGCCTTCAGCCTCACGGGCGCCGCTCTAGCTTTATATTATCCTAAAAATTTGCCAAAACTACGGCTCAATAAATACTTTTTTTATATCTTTTATCCGGTGCATCTACTTGTAATTTATGGCTTAAGCCTCTTGCCGGCTTTCTCAAAATAAAATGACACTTAATTCAAATCGAAAGGCGTTAATAATAATTACAATACTTATACTTGCCGGTGCGGGAGTTATGTTCTTATTTGCTAGTCCGCTGGCTACCACCGTAAAAAAACTGGAACTTAAAAATAGTTCAAGCGAAGAAATAGCCGTTTCTAAAGAAGAAAAAAACAAAGACGATATTTTGGGAGATTTTCCGCCAACTAAGGATAATTCCGATAACAAAATCCAACGATCGTCGGATTTTGTGATGGAAGAAAAAAATTCCGGAGAATCTTCTCCGGACGATAAAAACACAACAGCCAGTGGAGATGAAAAATATAAGCTGAATATAGCCAGTAAATTAGTGAATTCTGGATTTCAAAAATCTTCCGGCCGGAACATCAATGCCATAATTATCCATTCGTCATACGACGCCATAGGCGGCGACCCCTTTAATGTTGACGGACTGATTAGAGAATATAAAAATTACGGAGTGGCTCCGCATTATCTCATTGACCGGGCGGGGGAAATTTACCGGCTGGTGGAGGATAAAAACATTGCTTACCACGCCGGAGCCGGCCGACTTCCGGACGGGCGGACAAATATCAATGAAATTTCCATCGGTATTGAACTCATGAACACTAAGGATGGAAAATTTACTCCAAGCCAATACGAAACACTAAACAAACTGATAAAAAACCTAAAGTCAAAATATTCAATAAAATATGTCCTGGGGCACAATCAAATTGCTCCCGGCCGGAAAGACGATCCCTGGAACTTTGACTGGGGGAAAATATAATAACTTTAGGCAGAAGGTAGATTAGTCGTATTCCGCTTATTTTGGCTTTAAAGAGGGAAATTTTAACTTGAAAATTTTGTATTATATCCAGTCTGGACGGTAAAATCCGCCAATGCTATAATAGTTACCATCTAAAAATTAAAAGCCAATTATGTCAGTCAATAATAAATTCGAAAAATTCCTTTTGAGCCTATCCGGTTTCTTTTTGGGCGTAATTCTCATTTTAGGGATAAAAATTGAAGATACAAATAAAAAACTGGAAAGCGTTAAGAACCAATTATCGTTCAATCCCTCGGTTGATGCTCTAGCGGAAAATCAAAAGTCCATAAACAATACTCGGGAAAAAATAATTGATACGGTAACTAAGGCTCCAGCCCAGGATGTAACAGCCAATACGCTGACCAAAACGGTTATTCCCGGAAAAATTGTTCCGGTAACCGTGAAAAAAATTTCGGGCGGCTCCAGCAGTTCCAGCTCTTCAAGTAAAACAACTAAGACATCCTAATAAATTATTTATGAAAGAAAATAAAAAAAAGTATTTAGTAGCGAGTCTATTTGTAATCATTTTAGCGGTGGCAGGATTTCAAAGAATAGCCATGGCCGAAGATGATGAAGAAGATGAGCGAGAGGATGATGAGCGCGTTTCTTCCGTCATTGATACTAATCCAGAAAAGAAAAATACCAAAAAAACCGAAACTATTACTATATACAAAAAATTAAGCGATACGGTTACGCAAGTTGTGACAACCATAACAAAGCACGATAGCGATGGAGATGGGATTTACGATGACGAAGATCCGCATCCGACAATCAACGAATATTTCATCGTCAAAGACGACAATTTAAACGGAATAGATGACCGATATGAACAATAATATTCTATTTTCGGACAATTTCCGGGCGATGGGAACAGATGTTTCAGTGGATATCGTCATAGAAAAAAGCGCAGTGAACGCAGAAAAAGAGGCTAAAAAAGCTCTCGGGGAAGTAAAAAATATTTTTGAAAAAAACGAAAAAACATTCAGCCGATTTAAAAACGACAGCGAACTTTCAAAAATAAATAAAAATCTAAACAGAGAAATCAGAATTTCGGAAGCTATGGCAGAAGTTTTAGAACTCTGCCTCAAATTTTATGAAGAATCAGGGGGCTATTTTGATCCGCGGGTAATTGGAAATTTAGAGCAGGCTGGATATGATAAGGATTTTCGAGACAGCGATTTAAATTCTACTGAAGAGATGGATAAAAACCTAGAAAAACCGGTTGGCGAACTTGGAAACGATTTGGCAATAAACAAAGAAGAAGGGATCGTGTTAATTAAAAAAAGAATTGATACTACTGGAATTGTAAAAGGCTATACTGTTGACAAGGCTGCTGAATATTTGAAATCTAAGAAATTTAAAAATTTTATTGTGGACGCTGGAGGCGATATGTATGCCGAAGGACTAAACGATAAACAGGAGCAGTGGCGCGTTAAGGTTGAAGGGCTGGAGAATGATAAAATCATGCTAGAATTAAGCCGTGAGGGAATCGCGACATCCGGCATCAGCCGGAAAAGATGGCAAAGAGGGAGCAAAAAAGTCCATCATCTTATAAATCCCAAAGATCCGGAGAATTTTTCTCACGAACTAAAAACCGTTACAGTTATAAAAAATAAAACAGTTGAAGCGGACGGCCGGGCCAAGGTTTTGTTTCTGATGGGGCTTCAAGACGGAATGAAATTTGCCAATGTTAATAAAATTAAAGCGCTATTTTTGGATTATAAGGGAAATGTTTATTTGTCGGAAACGATAAAGGAAAATATTATCTTGTCATCTTGAGCGAATCCGCCAGCTGGCGGAGAAGCCGAAATATCTAATAAGAATATTTTTGAAGTAAATTTTTAAATTAGATCCCTCGACTACGCTCGGGATGACATGAAGTAGTCTTAAAAATTATGAAAAAATTTTTAGTCGTAATATTTATTTTTAGTACGGGAATATTTTTTGCGGCAAGAACTGGCGCCCAAGAACAAGCCCCCGTTGATTACAATGGCGAAGTCATTGTTGACAGCGATTTGGACGGTCTAACGGATAAAGGCGAACAGCAGATTTATCAAACCGATCCGGGGAATCCTGATACTGATGGAGACGGATATCTGGACGGCACTGAAATTATAAATGGAACCGATCCGCTTGATGCCGGCAATCCGGGCAATGTGGCAGCGCAAAATGTATCTGCGGTTTTGGAAGGCGAGACTCCCTGGATTTGGTATTTAGCGCGAGTCGCGGGAATTTTGGGTTTTATTTTTCTCTGGCTCACGGTTTTTTTGGGGCTATCAATCAGAAATCCCATTCTCAAAAAAATGATTAGCCCGATTTATAGCTTTGATTTTCACTGCTTCATGGCGGCTCTAGCTGTCTTTTGGGCGCTTGTCCACGGCACCAGCCTTTTACTCGATCCCAAGCTCGGGTTTAGCTTAAAAGACGCGGCTGTTCCTTTTTTCTCGCAAACAATTTTTGTCAATCCAAATTATCTGGCGTTCGGCATCATGGCGTTTTATATGATGGCCATAATGACAGCTACTTCATATTTAAAAAAGTACATAAATCATAAATTTTGGAGAGTATTGCATTTTCTCAACCCCCTTGCCTTTATTTTTGTAGTTTTCCATGGATATACAATTGGAACAGACATGAAAAATTTTTACGCGGGAAGCGCTTTCCTTTTTTCTTCTTTCCTTCTCGTTCTGATATATCTGTCCAGTCTAATTTTTGCCGTAATCAGGAGATTCCAGAAAGTTTCCAGTGAAAGTAATTACTCACTCTGATCAAATGAATATAAAAATCAGAATTGAAAAGAATGTAGTCAGCATTTTTCTTAAGAGTAAGGATAAAATTTTAGATAAAACTATTTTTCCTGACGAACATAATATGTCTGAAAAACTTCTGACGAGCATTGACAAATTATTGAGAAAAAACAAACTAAGGCCGGAAGATGTAAAAAAGATGGAACTCAAAGCCGATATCAGCGATTCTTGTACAACTTATAGAATAGCTAAATCAGTAACAGAATCTTTCAATTGGTCAGTCAGAAAATTCTAACAGCGCGAAATTCTGGCTAATCTGTGGATAATCAATTGATTTTTAAGAAAGCTATTTTAAAAAAAGCTTTAAATAAAGCAAAAAAAAGAAATTTGACAAATTTTCGCCAAAGAAGTAAAATTAATCTTGCAATTATTTTTGTTTCGTGTATAATACCTTCATGTTTGTCAAGGGGGTAAAATCCTTCAATCGGACTTGAATTAAATAATCTTACTCAAACTCATTCATAAAGCCTTTTCCCAAGAATTTTAGCGGATAGGCCGGGAGTGAGCATTGTTTGTATGCTTAAAGTTCAAAAAGAATTAAAGGTTAAAGATACCTTTAATTCAGAATCTTCATTATCCAAGCGGAAGTTCTTTAAAACGATGTCCATGGTTTCGCTGCCGAACCTGATTGAGACGCAGATAAACTCCTATGCCTATTTTTTGGAAAAAGGACTGAAAGAGCTTCTGAAAGAGGTCAATCCGATAAAAGATTTTACGGGAAAAGATTTGGAATTATTTTTTGAGGACTATTACCTGGACGAACCAAAATACGACGAGGTAACCGCAAAAAACAAGAACATATCTTTTGAAGCTCCGCTCCGCTGCAAGGTCCGGCTGGTAATAAAGAAAACCGGAGAGATAAAAGAACAGGAAATATATCTTGGTGACTTTCCGATCATGACGGACCGGGGAACTTTTATCATTAACGGAGTGGAAAGAGTAGTCGTGAGCCAGCTTATCAGAAGTCCGGGCGTTTTCTTCACGATGAATTATCAAAAAGGCAAAAAGCTTTTTGGCGCGAAAATCATTCCTAACCGCGGAGCCTGGCTGGAAATAGACACGGATTTTGAGGGAGTTCTATCGGTAAAAATTGACCGCAAAAGAAAAGTCCCACTGACTTCGCTTCTTCGGGCTTTTGGATTTTCTGCGGACAAGGAACTCTTGGAACTTTTTAAAGACACGGATAACGGAGAAACAAAATACATTCAGGAAACCATCGCAAAAGATCCTGCCAAAAGCCAGGGCGAAGGATTCAAGGAAGTTTACAAAAGAATCCGCCCGGGCGATTTTGCCACGGAAGACAACGCGAAACAGATGATAAACGCGATGTTTTTTAATTTTGAAAGGTATGATTTTGGCGCGGTCGGAAGATACAGGCTTAATCAAAGACTGGATGTTGATTTTCCCCATACGGAAGAATACCGGGTGCTCCGCCGGGAAGATCTGGTATCAATCGTGAAGGAAATTATAAAACTCAATAATGACAAGAACGCGTATGCTGACGATATTGATCACTTGGGAAATAGAAGAGTGAGATCAGTGGGAGAACTGGTCCAGAATAAATTGCGGGTGGGTCTCGCTCGCATGACGCGCAATGTGAAGGATCGCATGAGCACATGCGAACTTGAAACGGTCGTTCCTGGGCAACTCATAAATTCCCGTCCGATCGCGGCTGCCATCAAAGAATTTTTTGCCAGTTCCCAATTGTCCCAATTTATGGATCAGGTCAATCCTTTAGCGGAATTGGAGCACAAGAGAAGACTTTCAGCTATGGGCCCCGGAGGACTTACCCGCGAAAGAGCCGGTTTTGAAGTGCGCGATGTCCACCATTCTCACTATGGCCGGATTTGTCCGGTGGAAACTCCAGAAGGTCCGAATATCGGATTGGTCGGGCATTTAGCTACTTATGCTAAAGTCAATGAATACGGATTTTTGGAAACTCCGTATCTGAAAGTTTACAATGAAATAGAAAACACTGAAGAAAAAATTCTTAATAAAATCTTGCGTGAAGAAATTGACGGGATAAAAGCCGGAACAAAAATAATCGAAGAGCTAGCCAAAAAAATTTCCAAAAATAAAAAATATAAAACTATAAAAATAAAGCCATGGGTCAGCCGAGAAATTGAGTATGTCAACGCAGCCAAAGAGGACCGGAAAAACATCGCGCATGTCGGAGTGCCATCGGATGAAAATGGAAATATTTTAGAGGACATCGTGGAAGCCCGGGTCAAGGGCAACGCGGCGGAAATTGAGGCGGAAAAACTTGATTATATGGATGTTTCCGCCAAACAAATGATATCTGTCGCGACTTCGCTCATTCCATTTTTGGAACACGACGACGCTAACCGGGCCCTCATGGGTTCTAATATGCAAAGGCAAGCGGTATCCTGTGTCAAACCGCAAGCGCCACTAGTGGGAACCGGCATTGAAGACAAGGCCGCCTCCGATTCGGGGCAGGTTGTAATCGCCCGTTTCGCGGGAGAAGTAATTGAAGTTGACAGCGATCATATTATCATAAAAGAAGAGGTGCCAGCTGGAGCTAAAAAACCTTTTTACAAAAGAGAATACCGTTTGCAAAGTTTCGTGAAATCCAATGCTTTCACTTCCATGAACCAGATTCCGAGAGTGCAAAAGGGAGAGCAAGTAAAAAAGGGACAGCTCTTGGCGGACGGCGCGTCCACGGATCATGGAGAACTTTCTTTGGGACAAAATATTTTAGTGGCCTTTATTCCCTGGGAGGGATCTAACTATGAAGACGCTATTGTTATTTCGGAACGCTTGGTTCAAGACGACCGTTACAGCTCAATTCACATTGAAGATTTTTCCATTGATGTCCGCGATACGAAACTCGGTCCGGAAATGGTAACGCGAGATATTCCCAATATCGGAGAAGAGCGATTGAAAAATCTGGATGAAACCGGAATCATCCGAATTGGCGCCGAAGTCAAATCCGGAGATATTTTAGTTGGAAAAATTTCTCCCAAAGGGGAAGGCGATCTCACTTCAGAAGAGAGATTGCTTCGCGCTATTTTTGGAGAAAAATCCCGTGATGTCAAGGATTCATCGCTCTATCTTCCGCACGGCGAATATGGAAAAGTGGTGGATATAAAAATATTTTCCCGCGAACAGGGAGATAAGCTTTCAGCTGGAGTGATTGAACAAATCCAGGTTTCAGTGGCGCAACTCAAGAAAATCTCGGTCGGAGATAAGTTAGCTGGTCGGCACGGAAACAAAGGAGTTATCTCAAGAGTGGCGCCGGTTGAAGATATGCCATATCTTCCGGACGGCACTCCAGTGGATATGATTTTGAATCCGTTAGGCGTGGCCAGCCGTATGAACATCGGGCAAATTTTGGAGACTCATCTTGGCTGGGCGGCGCTCAAGCTTGGCTACAAAGCGGCCACTCCGGCGCTGGAAGGAGTTACGGAAGAACAGATAAGAACCGAACTAAAAAAAGCCGACCTTCCGGAAGACGGAAAAATAAGACTGGTTAATGGAAGAACTGGAGAATATTTTGATAATAAATCCACGGTCGGAGTAATGTATGTCATGAAACTTCACCATTTGGTTGACGATAAAATTCATATGCGCTCCATCGGGCCGTATTCTTTGATTACCCAGCAGCCGTTGGGAGGGAAGGCCCAGTTCGGAGGACAAAGATTCGGAGAAATGGAAGTTTGGGCGCTGGAAGGTTATGGCGCGGCCTATACTTTGCAGGAAATGCTTACCATAAAATCGGACGATGTGATGGGAAGATCTAAGGCTTACGAATCAATTATCAAAGGCGAGCCTATCAGAAGCCCCAATGTCCCGACTTCTTTTAATGTTTTGGTGAATGAATTGAAGGGTCTCGGCTTGGGCGTAGAACTGACGGGAGCAAAAAAAGAGCCGGAAGATGAAAACGAAAAAGAAGAAGATGTAATTCAAGCCTAAAAATATTATGGAATCAATTACCAAAGTAAGTGATTTTAGCGGCGTTAAGATAAAGCTGGCCAGTCCGGAGGAAATTTTGGAATGGTCGCGCGGAGAAGTGACCAAGCCGGAGACAATCAACTATCGGACCCAGCGCTATGAAAAAGACGGTCTTTTTGACGAGAAAATTTTCGGCCCTTCCAAGGATTGGGAATGCTATTGCGGAAAATACAAGAGAATCAGATATAAAGGAATCGTCTGTGACAAGTGCGGCGTGGAAGTGACTCGTTCCAGTGTCCGCCGGGAAAGAATGGGGCACATCCAGTTGGCGGTGCCGGTTTCTCATATCTGGTTTTTGCGCGGCGTTCCGTCAAAAATAGGATTGGCTTTGAACATGAGCCCACAGGAACTGGAAAAGGTAATTTATTTTTCCAGTTATATTATCTTAGCCGTTGACGAAAAGGAACGAGAACGAGCGCTCATCCAGCTGGAACAGGAATTAAAAGGAAAACAAAAAGAGATAGGGAAGCTGGATGAAAAAAGCCGGGAGAAAAAAACGGAAGAACTGAAAAACATTTATAAAGGAGCCAAAGAAGATCTAAAAAGCATGCAAAAACTTCGGATAATTTCGGAGCTGGAATATTTCAATTTATCTTCCCGCTACGGCCAGGTTTTCAAAGCCGGTATCGGAGCGGAAGCCATTCGCCGGGTTTTGGAAAGCCTTAATCTTCAGGAGGAGATAAAGAAGCTTAAAAAAGATCTGGAAAAGGATGAGTCTGCGGACAAGAAAAAAATATTCAAAAGAATCAAGCTTTTTCAGGGATTCATCAACGCAGGATTAAAACTGGAATGGATGCTGCCATTAATCATCCCGGTCATCCCGCCGGATCTTCGCCCAATGGTGGCGTTAGACGGAGGCCGTTTTGCCACTTCAGATTTAAATGATCTATATCGGAGAATTATCAACCGCAACAACCGGCTGAAAAGACTGATTGAAATCGGCGCGCCGGAAGTTATAACGCGCAACGAAAAAAGAATGCTTCAGGAAGCAGTGGACGCGCTTTTTGACAACAGCGCCCGGCGCGGCCAAGTTAGTGTTACGGCTTCAACCGGACAAAGAAGAGCTCTGCGCTCTTTAGCTGATACTCTCAAGGGAAAGCAAGGCCGTTTCCGCCAGAACCTTCTCGGGAAGCGGGTGGATTATTCAGGAAGAAGCGTTATTGTGGTCGGGCCAAAACTGAAACTGCATCAATGCGGAATTCCCAAGAAGATGGCGTTGGAACTTTTCAAACCTTTCATTATAAATAAATTGATCGAAAGAGAACTGGCTTATAATGTGCGGAATGCCGGAAAAATGGTAGAAGCGGAACACGAAAAATCTTATGAAATACTGGATGAAATAATCTCGCATCATTTTGTGATGTTAAACCGCGCTCCTACCCTTCACCGCTTGAGTATCCAGGCTTTTCATCCGGTGCTTATCGAAGGAAAAGCTATTCAAATCCATCCGATGGTTTGTTCCGCTTTCAATGCTGACTTTGACGGCGACCAAATGGCCGCTCATGTTCCGCTTACTGATAAAGCTCGCTGGGAATGCGAAAATCTAATGTTGAGCACCAAGAACTTATTAAAACCGGCCAGCGGCGAGCCGATTACCACGCCGACTTTGGACATGGTTTTGGGCTGCTACTACATTACTCATATAGTTGCCGGCGCCAAGGGAGAAGGAAAGTATTTTTCCTCGGCTGACGAAGCAATTTTAGCCTGCGAGCTGGGGATCGTTGATGTCCGGTCTAAAGTAAAAGTTCTTTATTCCGGTAAAATAATCGAAACTTCGGTGGGGAGAATAAAGTTAAATGAAATTATCCCCGAGGAACTGCGTTTTATCAACGAAGAAATGACCAAAAAAGAGCTGAAATCTTTGGTGGCCAGAGTCTTGCAGGTTGCGGGGTTGGAAAAGACAGCCAAGTTCGTAGATAAAATAAAAGACCTTGGCTTTGAGTCGGTTACAAAATCAGGAATCAGCTGGGGCATGAGGGATCTACAAGTTCCGGAACTAAAAAAAGAAATTTTAATTTCGGCGGAGGAAAAAGTAGAAGTTGTGAAAAAACAATACAATATGGGGCTTCTGACTGAAGAAGAGAGAAAAGGACAGGTCATTGAAGTCTGGAATGACGCCAAAAATAAAATTACCGACGCGGTCAGAGCGTCCATTGATAAAGAAGGCCCTGTTTATTCCATGGTTTATTCCAAGGCCAGAGGTTCAGAAGCGGTTGTTGTGCAGATGGCCGGAATGAAAGGGCTTATGGCTGGACCGACCGGAGAAACTATTGAACTTCCCATCAAGAGCTGCTTTAAAGAAGGGCTTAATGTTTTGGAGTATTTTATCTCTACTCACGGCGCCAGAAAAGGTATGGCTGACACGGCTCTTAGAACGGCGACAGCCGGTTATCTGACCCGAAGATTAGTGGATGTTTCTCAAGATGTCATAATTAGAGAAGAGGATTGCAAGGATAAAACCGGAGTCTATATTTATAAAGAAGACTCCGACCGCATCGGCCAGAATTTTTATACTCGCGTAGTGGGCCGGGTTTTGTCTGAAGATTTAATCAATCCCAAGACCAAAAAAGTGCTTGTCAAAAAAGCCGGGCTGGTTTCCAAGCAGGAAGCCAGTGAAATGGAAAAGGCCGGCATAGATAAAGTAAAAATAAGGTCATCCATTACTTGTAAAACTCTTCGGGGAATTTGCCAAAAATGTTACGGGGTAGATTTGGGCCGGGGCGACCTAGTGCAAATGGGCCAAGCCGTGGGAATCGTGGCGGCCCAGGCCATCGGAGAGCCCGGGACGCAGCTGACCATGAGAACTTTCCATGTCGGAGGCGTGGCCGGTTCGGACATCACTCAAGGTTTGCCTCGCGTCGTAGAGCTTTTTGAAGCCCGGCCGCCCAAAGGAGAAGCGGTAGTCTCGGAAATTAATGGGCAAGTAGTTGATATCAAAAACGCGGAGAAAACGATTACGGTCACAATTGAAACGCAGGATAAAAATAAAAAAACCGTGGAATATGAAATTCCTGCCGGCAGCACTCTTAAAGTCGCCAAAGGAGATCTCATCGGAAAAGGTTCCAAGCTTAATGAAGGAAACATTGATTTAAAAAATTTGTATAAAATCCAAGGCTGGGAAGAAGTTCACCGCTACATCATTCAGGAAATTCAGGAAATTTACGCTTCCCAGGGAGAAGGGATCAACGACAAGCATATTGAAATCATAGTCCGGCAAATGTTAAGCCGAATCAGTATAACTGATCCGGAAGATTCAAACTTTTTAGCTGGCGATGTAGTGGAAAAAGACGAATTTGAAGAAGTGAATGAAAAAATAAAAGCCAGCGGAAAAGTTACGGCGAGCGGCGAAAGGTTGCTTTTAGGAATAACCAAAGTCGCGCTATCTACTGAAAGTTTCCTCTCCGCCGCATCTTTCCAGGAAACTGCCAGAATCTTGATTAATGCCGCCGTTGAGGGCAAAGAAGACAAGCTCCGCGGACTCAAGGAAAATGTCATTCTCGGCAAACTCATCCCGGCCGGAACGGGTTTCAGAAACAGGGAATAATAAATAATCCTCCCCTAGCGGGAGGATTATTTTTATGTTTTTTTGAAAATGATTTTGTGTTATTATAGTAAGTGATATCGCTATGGAAAATAAAAAAAGAATCAGGATAGTGATAATGGAAGATGACGACATCTTGAGTTCGCTTTATGACGAAGCCTTGAGTCTCATGGGTTTTAGCGTGGGCATAGCCAAAAACGGAAAGGACGGACTTCGTCTCATCGAAGAAAATGAGCCAGAACTGGTAATTTTAGATATCGTGATGCCGGGAGAAGACGGATTTTCAATTCTTCAAAAAATAAAGGGAAATCCCAAAACTAAAAATTTGCCGGTTATTATGCACACCAATCTTTATAATGATTCTGACAAAGCGGAGGCTTTGAGGCTAGGAGCGAAAGAATATGTCGTCAAGGCGCATGTTACTCCCAAACAGCTGGCCGATATAGTCAAAAAACATGTAAAGGCAAATATTAAGGAATGAAAAAAATTTACACAAACATAAGATTAAAAATCGAAGAACTTGAGCGCGGACAAAATTCTGGCGCTAAAATAAATTTTTACAGATTAATTTTGGGCCTGCTCAAATATTTCATAGTTATTTTTGGCAACTCAAGTTTTTCTTTTTCGCTTATCTTTCAAAGCCAGGGCGCGCAATCCGTCAGGCATTCCTACAAAGATTTTAAAAAATACCAAAAGGAAACCAGAATACTTTTTTTGTCGCTTATTGTTTTAGTGATATTGATTATTAGAATATAAACTATTATGGGAAGAAACAAAAACTTCAAAAATTCAAAAGATGGGGAAGAAAAAAAAAGCAAGCCGGATTTTAACATCAACGGCGATACCAAAAGAAGCGTGGTTGCCATTTTTTTGTTTGCGGCGGCGATCTTGATTCTTCTGGGTTTCATCGGAAAAGCGGGAGTGGTCGGAAGCTTTTTGGATAAAGCCACGGGAGTTTTAATAGGCTGGACGAAGTTTATTTTCCCCATCTTTCTGGCCATGGCTGGCGTCATACTGCTGCTTAGAAAAGAAACATCTTTTTATGTATCCAAATTAGTAGGCCTGGCAATAGCAATGGTTTCTCTAGCCGGATTTTTTCACTGGTTTTATAATATCGGTGAAATGAAAGGCGCGGCGACGGAAGGTTCTGGCGGGGGCTACATTGGCCTCATCGTGGCCTATGGAGCGGTAAAATATTTGGAAAAGCCCGGAGGCCTGGTAGTTATCCTAGCTTTATTTTCAATAGGAATAATAGTTTCGTTAAATTTCCCGGTGGTCAGCCTTCTTCATAAGTTAAAAGAAATAAGAGAAAAGAGAAAAGAAGAAAAACTGGAAGTTGGCGAAGAGGAAATTTTACCTGTGCCGGAAGAGACAATCGAAAGCGCGGCCGTGGAAGAAAAAAAATCCGAAGATAAAAAAGAAGAGGACGAAAATATCGGAAACATAGAATTTGTCGAAGGCGCTGATCGTTTCGTGGACGCCAAGCTATTTGAAAAACTTTCCAGCGGCGTGGACTCCATTAAAAAAACTTTTTCCAGAAAACCCTTAAAGAATATGGAGCCGGTAAGTTCAAGCGGAACCAATGGAGACTGGCAATTTCCGCCATTGGATATTTTAGACCGGGCGATCAATGACGCCGATCCGGGAGACAAGGAACGAAATGTTGCGATAATAATCAGAAAGCTCAAAGACTTTGGCATTGGAGTTGAAGCGGGAGAGATAATGGTCGGTCCGGCGGTTACTCAATACACTTTCCGTCCGGCGGTCGGAGTCAAAATTTCCCGAATTCTATCGCTTCAAAACGATCTGGCTTTGGCGCTCTCGGCGCGTTCTATCCGGATAGAAGCACCCATTCCCGGGAAGCCGCTAATCGGCATAGAAATTCCCAACCGGAAAACAGCTAATGTCAAAGTGAGGGATATGCTGGAAAGCAAAGAGTTTGCGCAAAGAAAATCCAATCTGACTTTCGCTTTGGGCAAAGATGTAAACGGCAATTTCATCTTGGAAGATATTGGAAAGATGCCCCACCTTATGATTGCCGGAGCGACTGGAAAAGGAAAATCCGTCGCCATAAATTCCCTGATCATTTCTTTGCTTTACCAGAATTCCCCAAAGGATCTGAAATTCATAATGGTTGATCCCAAGCGGGTGGAACTTTCGCTTTATAACAAAATTCCCCATCTTTTGGCGGATGTGATAACCGACAGCAATAAAGTGGTCACGGTTCTAAAATGGGCGGTGGGAGAAATGGAAAGAAGATTCAGGCTAATGCAGGATATTTCTTCGCGCGACATTGCTTCATACAACCGGGAAGTGGCGGCCGGCCGGAAAAGAACATACACTGATCTGGAAACTGGCAAGGTGGAAGAAGAAGAGTTGGACAAACTGCCGCACATTATTATCGTGATCGACGAAATGGCTGATCTTATGGCGAGCCACGGAAAGGAAGTAGAGGGAGCAATCGTGCGCTTGGCGCAATTAGCCAGAGCGGTTGGAATTCATCTGGTAGTTTCTACCCAGCGGCCGGAAGTCCGGGTAATAACCGGGCTTATTAAGGCCAACATTACCAACCGGATTGCTTTTCAGGTAGGATCGCAAATTGATTCCCGGACCATTCTGGATATGGCCGGAGCGGAAAAACTTTTGGGCAATGGAGACTTGCTTTATGTTTCCACCAATTCTTCCAAACCGAAAAGAATCCAAGGAGGATTCATTACTGAGTTGGAAGTTAAAAAAGTAGTTAAATTCATTATTGACCAGAATGGATCCCAAGAAGAAGAAAGAGAAAAAATAATTCCCGCTTTTCATCAGGAATCCGCTTTAGAATTCAAAGAGTCAGACGGCGATGAAGGCGAAGAGGCCGTATATGAGGCGGCCAAAGAGGAAGTACTTCGTTCGGGAAAAGCTTCGGCCACATTTCTTCAGAGAAGATTACGCATCGGCTATCCCAAAGCGGCCAGAATTTTGGATATGCTGGAGGAGAATGGGGTAATCGGTCCGGCTGACGGAGCTAAAGCCAGGGAAGTCTTCGGATCTTCCGAGCCGGCGGCAGAACCCGGCTACGAGGATCCGGTTATTGATCAGGAAAAGAGAGAGAAATGGCAAATGTAAATTATGAATGGTTTCATCAAAAAAAGCATCGGAACTCTGACTTTGGGCGAGAGACTCAAAAAACTTCGCAGCGAAAGGCGAATAAGCCTCTTTGAAGTTTCTAAGCACACAAAAATCCAAATCAAATATCTGGAATATTTAGAAGAAGGAAAATACGATAAATTACCGGCAGATGTTTATGTGAAAGGCTTCCTGAAAAATTATGCTGAATTTTTAATCATAGATTCAGGCGTCCTGATAAGATTATACGAAAAAGAAAAAGAAATAAAAAAGAACCTGGAAAAACAAAAAAACGGAGGAAAAAAACCCAAACAATCCAAGCCGCTTAAGATTTCTTCTTTCGTTTTGACGCCCAAAATAATAACGATAAGCGCGATAGCACTCTTAACTCTCGGGGGCTTTTTTTATCTCTATAAAGAAGTAGGATCTTTTGCCAGTCTTCCCCGGTTGGTTGTGACAAGCCCCGAGCAGAACGCATCCGTATCCGGGAATTCCGTTCTGGTGGAAGGGATTACCGAGAAAGATGCTAGGCTCTACATAAACGACCAGCCCATTCTGGTTAACGATGATGGGAAATTCAGAGAAAATCTAACGCTTCAGTCCGGAACTAATTTTATAAAAATCCTGGCTGTGAATAGATTTGAAAAAGAGGCCAGCCAGGCAATCACCGTTCAATCAGATTATCAAGAAAAAGAGAGAGAAAATTCACCCAAAGCGGAAAACGGAAATGTTGCCGCTGAAAACGGAATTGAAGTTGAAATCAGAATTGAACCCGGCCCAGTCCAAGTAAGCGTTGAGGCAGACGGCAATCTGGTTTTTAACGGAACAATGCTTGAAGGAGCGGTTCAAAAATTCAGCGCCCGGGAAAAAATAAGCATAAATTCCAACAAGGGAAACGCAACCCTCGTTAAATTTAACGGAAAAGATGTTGGCGCCCTGGGAAAAGATGAAAAGGCTGTTAAAAACGCGGTTTTTACGCCCGATGCTAAGTATTGACTAAGAGCAAGAAGTAGTGATATAATATCATTATAATCGCATAACGCATATCTCATATCGTAAATCGCCGATACGCGTTCCACGATATGTGATATGAGAAAAATATGAGCGAAGAAACAAACAAGCCAGTAGATCTAGTCGTGGAACAAATCAAAGAGAAATTCGGAGACGGCGTCATTATGAAACTGGGAGAAATAAAAAAAGTGGATGTGGAGTCCATTCCGACCGGATCGGTATCTCTGGATATCGCGCTCGGTATCGGGGGAATTCCGAGAGGCCGGGTGGTAGAAATTTATGGGCCGGAGTCATCCGGGAAAACAACTTTGGCCTTGCATATCATATCCAATGTTCAAAAAACCAAAGGAACGGCGGCTTTTATTGATGCGGAACATGCACTGGACCCTGAATATGCCAAAAAGATAGGTGTAAAAATAAATGATCTGCTCATTTCCCAGCCGGACAATGGAGAACAAGCCCTGGATATCGTAGAAACTTTGGTTAGTTCGGGAGCCATCAATCTGATTGTCGTGGATTCCGTGGCGGCGCTAGTTCCTAAAGCCGAGATTGAGGGAGAAATGGGCGATTCTCATATGGGGCGCCAAGCCCGTCTTATGTCTCAGGCGCTTCGCAAGCTCACGGCTATCGTTGCCAAATCCAATTGCACCGTAATTTTCATAAACCAGATTCGGATGAAGATAGGAATAATGTTCGGTAATCCCGAAACGACCACCGGAGGAAACGCTCTGAAATTTTACTCATCAGTCAGAATCGAAGTCAGGCGATCAGCTCAAATTAAAAAAGGCGAAGATATTGTTGGCAATCGAGTGAAAGCGAAAATAGTCAAGAATAAAGTGGCGCCACCTTTCCGGACGACGGAATTTGACATTATGTATAACGAAGGAATTTCGGCTTCGGGCGATTTATTGGACACCGGAGTGAAATATGAAGTGATTGATAAAAAAGGTAATTCATATGGGTTCAATGAAATAAAATTAGGCGTCGGCCGGGAAACAGCCAAAGACACTTTGAAAAAAGATTTAAAACTAATGCAGGAAATTTCCAAAGCGATTTTCAAAAAGGTTCGGGAAGTGGAAGAAGCAGCTGCGTAGGATTTGACTTTTCGGTCCGGATAGTGTACAATGATATATACAAAGTAAAGGAGCGGGTGAGTGCCCGCTCTTCTTATTTTTTAATCATTAAAATCCCTGAAATAAGGGGAAAAACAAAAATATGGAGGAAACACCAAAACACACTTGTCCGGAGTGTGACAAAAGAGAGGAGGCGGCCAAAGCGGCCGAGGAATCGGGGACGCAGATATTGGTGGCGCTAATGCCGCTGCTAACTATTACTCTCTTTTCCAATTTGGGATTTTTCTAATCCCGTAAAAACTAAATACAAAACTTCATCCCGTCACTCACGAGTGACGGGATTTGTTTATATCGAAGTTATTTATCCAAGCTACTACGCCCGACTGACATATTCTCCTTTTTCCGTGTTGACGATTATTTCATCGCCTTCATTCACAAATAACGGCGTTGAAATTTTGAGCCCCGTTTCCAAAGTTACCATTTTACCGCCGGTGGAAACGGTGTTGCCTTTTATCCCGGGAGGAGCTTCCACCACTTTCAGTTTCATCTTGACCGGCAGTTCGATGTTTATAGGATTGCCATTAAAATTTAAAACTATTATTTCAGTTCCCTCAATCAGATAATCCACGGCCGATCCTAGGCTTTCAGCGGAAAGGGAAAATTGTTCATAGGATTCCATATCCATAAAAGAATAATCTTCTCCTTCCTTGTAAAGATATTGTGCTTTGGATTTGGCAATATCCGCCACATAGACTTTTTCCGAACCCTGAAAAGTTTTTTCAAGAACATTGCCAGTCAGCAAATTTTTTAGGCGAGTACGCAAAACAGCGCCGGCTCGGCCGGTTTTGGAATGTTCGTGGTAAAGGACGGCATAAGGAATTTCTTCCCAAACAATATTTTTCCCTGATTTAATATCAGCTATGGAAAGCATAAAATTCTCTGAAAGATTATTTTACGACAAAAGGCACAAGCGCCATCGTTCTGGCTTTCTTGATAGCGTTGGACAAGGTTCTTTGATGGCTGGAACAAGTCCCGTGTCTTTTGGGCGGGTAAATTTTTCCTTGCGAATTCATAAACCGCCGGATAAGATACGCGTCCTTAAAATCAATCCTATCCATTTTGCTTTCGCAAAAAAAACATTGCTTCTTTTCAAGTTTGGTTGGATTGTTATTTGAATAATTCATAACTACTTAGCTCTTAATTAGGGAGTTGTTTTAAAACGGAACATCTTCAATCTTTACCTCATCTTGCTCATCGTCCAGATTGATAGTCGGAATTTCTTCCGCGGACGGTTGATTTGAAGCTGCCGGAGTAGAAGGATTCGCGGGAGCGGAAGGAGTCGTGCCCTGATTGAATGGCCGGCCTTGCGGCTTAGCGCCGAGCTGCATATTTTCCGCGATTATTTCCGTAACATACCGATTAGTTCCGTCTTTGGCGGTGTATTGCCGGGTTTCCAGCCGACCTTCGATGTAGGCCTCCTGGCCCTTGGTCAGATATTGTCCGGCGATTTCTGCGAGCCTTCCCCAAAGCACGACATTATGGAAAGATGTTTTTTCCTGTCTTTGGCCGTTTTTGTCTTTCCAGAAGCGATTGTTGGCGAGACTAATAGAAGCTACTGATTGTCCGGAAGCGGTGCTTCTTATTTCTGGATCGCGCGTCAGGCGCCCGACCAGGATGACTTTGTTTACATTCATATATTTAGCTTTTAGGCTTTAGCTTCATTAGCTTTTTAGATTAAATTTCTAATAAGCTAAAAGCTACAAGCTAAAAAGCTGATTAAATATTAAGTATTTCTTCTAACTGCTTATCAATATCTTCATCTTTGGCTGGTCCTTTTTCAACAACTTTGGCCGGAACTTTTTCTGGCTCTTTTTTGGGCTCGCTGAATTTGACTTTGCGCTGTTCCTGTTTAGTGCTGGCTTCTATTCTTTCCTCCCGACTCAAAAGTTCGGGTAATTCATCAGCGCGGCTTAAAAGAAATCGTAAAACTTCCGGATAAAGATTAAGTCTTCGGTTAATAGTTCTAAATTTTTCCGTGTCCTCCAGATTAAATCTTTGCGCCGTATAAATGCCAAAAGTTTCATGCTTGATTTGATAGGCCAGTCTTCTTTTTTCGGTGGTTTCTTTCGCTTCAAAAACTCCGCCTTCTTCCGCGACGATTTTCTTGACTTCCTCTTTAATTTTTCCGAGGCTGGATTCCTTTGATCCGGCTACCAAATAAAATAATTCGTATTGCATAATTAGTCAGTGTATTTTTAGTAGGTTAATTATATAGCTAGATTATCCGCCTTCGCAAGGGCTTCGGCGGATTGATTCTTTTGGCAAAATCATAGATTTTGATAAGAATCAAAAATCCGCCAAGGAAAGTCCCGCCTGCTTTCGCTATGCTCAAGCATTGCGGGCAGGCCTCCTTGCGGATTACTATCCTCTTATCCCCGAGAACTCGGGGCGAGAGAATCATGGGACTTTTTTGATTAGTGTTAGTTTAGCAGGCTATTAATTAAAAGTCAAGACTAGATTTTAAATTCCATGACATCGCCGTCCTGGACAACATAATCCTTGCCTTCCGTCCGAAGTGTTCCAAGCTCGCGGGCTTTTGACCAGGAGCCGGCTTCTAAAAGTTTTTCCCATTGGATGACTTCGGCCCGGATGAATTTGTCTTTGAAATCATTATGAATAGCTGTTCCTGCAAGTGGCGCAGTCCAACCTTTTTTAATGGTCCAGGCGCGGGTTTCATCCTCGCCTGTCGTGAGAAAGGTTATGAGTCCAAGTAATTTATAAGCCTCAGTTATTAATGAATCAATATTGGATTTGATTCCCATTTCTGTCGCTTCTTCTGGCGACATTTCAATCAATTCTTCCTCAATCTTTATATCCAGCTTTGTATGATTTCTCTTTTCTAAGCTATCCGGCAAATTCGTGTTAATATCCGAAGTATTATAAACATACAAAAATGGCTTCATCGTCAAAAGGGAAATTTCTCGCACGATTTGTCTGGTGTTTTCTTCTTCAAGATCGAGCGCAGTTTCGTTGGCTAATTTTCCGGATTCCAAATTTTCTTTGATTTTCTTCACGGTGTTTAGCTGTTCAGTCGCGCCTTTTTTATTGCCCCGCACTTCTTTTTCCAATCTTACCAAAGTTTTATTTATTGTTTCCAGGTCAGCCAGGATCAATTCCATGTTGATTATTTCAATGTCATGTTCCGGGTCAATTTTGTTATGGATGTGCGTGATGCTTTCATTTTCAAATACTCTAACCACTTGGACGATAGCGTCTGTTTCGCGAATGTTGGCCAGAAATTTATTCCCCAAACCTTCGCCAAGGGACGCTCCCTTGACCAAACCGGCGATATCCACAAATTCCACAATGGCCGAAATGACCTTAGTCGATTTCGACATTGTTGCCAATTTTTCCAGCCGCGCGTCGGGCACCTTAACAATGCCAACATTGGGTTCGATGGTGCAAAAAGGATAATTGCTAATATCTACCTGAGTTTTGGTCAGGGCTTTGAAAAGCGTTGATTTACCGACGTTAGGAAGGCCAACAATGCCGATCTTCATATTATTCATTTTTGCTTGTAAAAGACCTATTGTCAATGTTAAAATAATAAAGTAATAATTTAAGGGTATAGTATGAAAGTAAATCCAAATATTTTTCGCGGTTATGATTTAAGAGGAATAGTCGGCGAAGATTTAAATCCGGAGATTGCGGAACACCTAGGCAAAGCTCACGGAACCTACATGAAGAGGCGCGGTATCGCCAAAGCGATTGTTAGCCGCGATTGCCGGGCGACTAGCGCTGAATATAGCGAGGCTCTGATTCGCGGTTATAGTTGGGCCGGGATTGATACGATTGATATTGGCATGAATTTAGTCGGAACTTTTTATTGGGCACAATATTTTCTTGATTCTAAAGGTGGAGCTTTTGTGACAGCCTCGCACAATCCGGCTGAATATAACGGATTCAAATTTGCCATTGATTTTTCTGAAACGCTGGTAAGCGAAGGCATTCAGGAATTACGGAGGATGGTGGAAGAAGAGGATTATGAAGAAGGAAAAGTACCTGGAAAGATTGAAAAAAAAGATATTAGTGGAGAATATTTCGCGGATCTCTCCAGAAGATTGCCAATAAACAAAAAATTCAAAGTGGTTGTTGATCCGGGAAATTCCACTGCCGGAGCGATCGTTCCGGAATTTTTAAGAAAACTCGGATGCGAGGTTATAGAAAGTAATTGTAATATCGATCCGTCTTTTCCTTTGGGAACACCTGATCCTACCGAAACAGCAGTTGCGAAGAGACTGGGTAAAAAAGTTTTGGAAGAAAAAGCCGATCTGGGTTTTTCATATGACGCGGATGCTGACCGTATCGGAATCGTGGATAATAGAGGAGGAATAATTTGGAACGATGTTTTAGTAGCTCTATTTGCAACCGATGTTTTGAGCGCTCATCCCGGAGCAAAAATAATGTATAATACGCTTTGCTCAAAAGTAGTTGAAGACACAATAAAAAAAGAAGGCGGCGAGCCGTTTATGTGGCGGACCGGGCATTCATTTTTGAAAAAGAAAAATCAGGAAGTAAAAGCGGCTTTTATTGGTGAGCTTTCGGGGCACTTTTTCTTCTCTGCTGATTTTTATAATCATGACGATGGTTTCTATTCGACTTTGCGATTGCTCTCATATTTATCCAGAACGAATCAATCTCTTTCTGGAGCAATAGCTGCGCTTCCAAAATATATTTCCAGTCCCGAAGTAAAAGTCGGATGCCCAGACGACAAAAAAGTTGAGCTGATTGAAAAATTAAGCAAGGTAGCGCAGAAGGATTTCCCGAAAGCCGATGTGATTAGCGATGAAAGAGCGGGCGATGGTGTGCGCTTGAATTTAAGTGACGCGATGTTTGTGGTAAGATATTCGCAAAATGGCCCGTATTTGACGGTTAAGTTTGAAGCGCAAACGGAAGAAAAATATAGCGAGCTTAAAAAATATCTCAATAAGTTATTGCATAATTATACAGAAATTGACTGGAGTTTCGGCGTAAATGTGGAAAGCCTTAGCTAGTCTTAGAAATAAAAAAAGCCTCGCTAGTCGGGGCTTTTTTAAAAGCTGATTTTAAAACACGAATCCAATTTTCTTTTTCACTTCGTCCAATTTCTTTTTGGCCAGCGGGCGGACTTTTTCAGCGCCTTCGCGCAAAATTTTTAAAACTTCCTCGTCTGTTAGCGCGGCGTATTTTTCCTGGAAAGGTTTCAGAAAATTCACAATGACATCTGCTAATCCTTCTTTGAATTTGGCATAACCCTTTCCGGCATACATCTTTTCTATTTCTTCCGGTTTTTTGTCCGATAGAAGAGAATAAATATTTATTAAATTTTTTAAGGCCGGCTTGCTATATTCATATTTTATTTCTGATCCCGAATCAGTTACGGCTTTTTTTATTTTCCTGCGGACATCTTCTTCGGAATCGGTCAGCGCGATGTAATTGTATTCCGATTCGGCTGATTTGCTCATCTTTTTGGACGGATCGTCCAGTCCCATTATTCTCATTCCTTCTTTAGTGATAAACGGCTCGGGAATGACAAAAGTTTCGCTAAATTTTTTGTTGAAACGATTGGCCAAGGTTCGGGTTATTTCAATATGCTGAAGCTGGTCCTCGCCAACTGGAACGACTTGCGTATCATATAACAAAATGTCGGCCGCCATGAGCACTGGGTAATCATATAAGCCGACACTTACCGAATTAAATCTCTCCTTATATACTTGAAAACTAGCGCTCAAAAGCTCTTCTGGCGATTTATAATCTTTATAATTTTTTGGGAACTCTAAATGTTCAAAATTAAAACTTGTTTTATCCTTAAATTGCGTCATTTTAGTTAAATCTGAATTTCTTGTAATCGTATTTAGTATCCACGCCAACTCCGCGTGTTCGGGTACATGCGACTGAATAAAAATAGCTGATTTTTTCGGATCTATTCCGGCAGCCAGATAAACTTTAGCCACTTCAATCGTTTTTTTCTTGAGTTCTTCCGGGTCTTGGGGAACCGTGATAGCGTGCAAATCCACCACGCAAAAAATGGAGTCATACTCGTCTTGAAGTTTGACCCAATTTTTAATAGCGCCTAAATAATTGCCTAAATGCAGATTTCCGCTCGGCTGGATTCCGGAAAAAATTCTTTTCATATATACAAAATAACATTTTTAAGGCAACTTTGGCAAATTGTGTTAAAAAAGAGTATAATAAAAGCAAAACAAATTAAAGTTGGAATAAATTATAAAAAATATGAATGGCGAAGATACAAATAAAAAATCCATAGACCAAGTTGGAAGCGAAGAGTTTTATGAGGGAGATAATAAAGCTGAAGAACCTAAAACTCCGGTCGAAAAAGAGGAGATAAAAGCGGAAACGGTAAAAAAAGAAGAAATATACGAAGACAAAATTAAAAGGCAGGAAGCTTTTATCGCTAATTTGGGAAGGAAAAAAGAGGCCAAAGAAAAGCCTAATCAAAGACAACCAAAATATATTGAAGAAAAAAATCCGCCGGCAAAAAAAATAGCTTATTCGTTTTTAGGAATTATTATTTTAGGTGCTCTGGCTGGTAGCTATTGGTTTTGGTCAAAGAAAAATAATGAGGCAATTTCGAAGGAAGCGGAAAATAAGGTTGCCACTAATGTTGATATAAAATCTTCAGATAAATCGAAAGAAGAACAGCTGGAACCGGAAAAAGTTCCAGTCGAAGAAATTAAACCGGCTGAAATTAAAATCAAAGTTCTGAATGAAGGCGCGCCGGTCGGCAGCGCGGGAAAAAATAAGGAATTTCTCATCAGTAAAGGCTACGCCAAAACTGAAGCCGGAAACGGAGAACTCGATAGCACTAACTCATTTATCTATTACAACGGCCCAGAATTTAAATCAGCCGCTGAAAAGATAAAAGAAATTCTATCAGGAAATAAAATTCAAGCTTTAGTGAAAGAAGCATTGACTGCGGAACAGAAAAGCGGTAATGTGGTGGTAATACTTGGAAAGTAAAAAATAAAAAACTCTCCCGCTAAAGCGTGAGAGTTTTTAAATTTCTCTTAAACTTCAATAACTACGGGCAATATCACCCCGCCCTTCGCGAAGGGCGGGGCAAGTTGGTCGCCTATACCTCAATAACTACAGGAAGTATCATTGGTCTTCTTTGAGTCTTTTGGTAAAGAAACGATCCGACCGTCTCGCGGATATTGTTCTTCACATAATCCCAATTAACAGCGCTATTGGCTGAAGTTTTGGCGGCCACCACTTCTTCCACTTTTCTTTTAGTGGCATTTACCAGATCAAAATTTTCTTTCACGAAAATAAATCCGCGCGAAGTGACTTGCGGCTTGCCGATGATCTTTTTGGTTTTACTGTCAATGATGACAATGATGGTGAACATGCCGTCTTTAGCCAAAACCTGCCGGTCGCGCAAAACGACTTGTCCAATGTCGCCAACGCCGAGACCGTCAACCATAATGTGATTAGTTGGCACTTTTTCTTCCGTCACTTTTCCGTTGCCCCGGTAATCAAATTCAATCACTTTTCCGTTCTCGCCAATGAGAATATTCTTCGGATCAACTCCGACCGAGATTCCCAGTTCTCCGTGGAGCTTGAGCATATAATAATTGCCGTGGATAGGAATCAAATATTTGGGCCGAATGAGATTTATCATCATTTTTAGGTCTTCCTGCCTCGCGTGGCCTCCGGCGTGCACATCCATCATCTTGTAATTGATTACTTTGGCGTCTTTGCGATAAATCGTATCCATAATTGCCTGAACTGTTCTTTCGTTTCCCGGAATGACGGATGAGGAAAGAACAAAGGTGTCGTCTTTTCTGACTTTAACGAAGCGGTGTTCGCCGTTGACAATACGCATCAGAACGGCGTTTGATTCGCCTTGTGAGCCAGTGCAAAGGATAGCTACTTTGTTGTCCGGGTAATCATTCACTTTATTCACAGAAATAAGTGTCCCCTTTTTTGTTTTGAGATACCCGAGATTTTTGGCAATTTCCACATTGGTTTTCATGGAATATCCGTCCACTGCCACTTTTCGGCCGTGTTTCTCCGCGGCCGCTACCACCGATTGGATACGGGAAATCAGCGAGGAGAAGGTAGCGAAAATGAGTCTTCCTTGAGTGGTTTTCTCGAAAATATCATCCAGTGTTTCAGCTATTTTTGATTCCGATAAAGAATATCCAGGAGTTTTTGAATCGGTGGAATCTGACATTAGCGCCAAAACATTTTCGCTTCCAAGCCGGGCGATCTTTGCGACATCGGCCGGGTCATCGGAAACAGGCGAATGGTCAAATTTGAAATCGCCCGTGTGAATTACCGTTCCGACGGGAGTGGTAATGGCCAGTCCGACGGCGTCTGGAATAGTATGATTGACATGGAAAAATTCAACGCTGAAAACCCCTAGTCGCAGGCGGTCTATTTTTTTGACAGTATGGATATTAAGTGCCGCCTTGTCCTTGTAATCATCCTGCCGCTTCATCACGATTCCCCGCGTCAGTTCTGTCATATAGATCGGCGGATTGCCGATTTTTTCCATAAGATGAGGTATGGCTCCGATGTGATCGTAGTGCCCGTGAGTGATCAGCACGCCTCGGATATTTTTTTCCTTTCCCTGAAGATAGCTGACATCCGGAATGATGTAGTCGATTCCCGGCATATCTTCATCGGGAAATTGGAGTCCCATATCCACAATAATTATGTCTTGGCCATATTCAAAAACGGTCATATTGCGGCCGATTTCTTCAAGACCTCCGAGCGGAATAATGCGCAGATTTTTGCCAAAACCGCCGTGCCTCCCAGGTTCGATTCGCCGAAGCGGGCTCGCGGGCGCTGTTTTATTTCGGGCGGAACTCCCGGAATAAATATTTGGATTTGCATGCGTTTGGGCAAAGCCATTCCCGTTTGCACTGAGAGGAATTACCGTCGCATTTGGTTTTTTAATCATAGAAGATACTCGCGAAGGGACGCGAACAATAAATTATCATTCGCGGATATCGCGCTTAAATAAAAAATAAGAAATTAATTTGTTAAGATTTATAAGAAATTAAAGAATGTTTAAAGCAGTTTTTTGAAATCGTTTACCATTTTGGCGGGCGTAGGATCCTGTCCATAAGCGAGAGCCAGATAATAAGCTGCCCAATCGCCCAAAAGAAGAGTATTAAAAATCTTGTTTAAAATATCTAAACCTTCCATTTCAATAATAGTCGTTTCCGTTCCTTTTTCTTTCAAGAAGTCGGCGGTTATGCGCATTCTTTTGATAACTTGCGGATGTTCATCTTTGTCCAGGAGCGTTATGATATGAAATTTTCCCTGCGGACGGCCCCAGCCGGCCATTTCATTGTGATTGAGCTCCGGAAAAACATTGTAAAAAGCCGGAGTGGTAGCGCTTTCGTTTATTTTTATTTTCCAAATCATAACCACGGATTTAAATTTATCAGAGCTATATATCACAGGGGTTTTGCCAATCAGCAATTCAACTAATTCTTTTCCTCTGTCTTCAAGCCGTAAGACTTCCTTTTCCAAATTCTTACTCAACTCAACTATATCGTTTGCTTTATCGGAAATTAATCCCTGATTGGCCAATATTTGCAACAGAGAACCGAAAAAATATCCGGTAGCGTATCGCGGCTCTATGCCCGCGGGTAAAATTACAAAAGGCAAATTGTTAGCCTGGCACAGCTCAATTAATTTCCCGCCGGTCGCGATTCCAATGCTCGGCAAGTTATTTTTTATCGCTTCTTCAAGGGATGATAGGGTTTCTTCAGTGGTTCCGGAATAAGAAGAAAATATATTCAGGCAGTTGTCGTAAGACTCATGAGGGAGCGAGTATGTCCGGTTTTGGATTAATTCAAATTCTTTTATTTTTTCAGTCGGATATAAAGAGTTTAAATAAGTCCTAAAAATGTCTATAGGAAGAGATGACCCTCCCATTCCGGACACGACCACATTAGTAAAATTTCCCGGCACTTTTATATTTTTAGCCAGCTCCAAGCCTTTCGCGAATTGTTTCGGCGAGTCAATAATAACCTGGCGAAGATTGCTCTTGTCTAAATTCAAAAGATTTTTCATAGGAGGAAATTAGAAGAAGCGCGTATGTGCTTTAATTATACAACTAAAAAAGACTATTTCCAAACTCGCTTGGTTTTGATATACCACTGGTTAGCGTTGGAAAATCGTTCGGCGGGAGAAATAAGATTTTGAATATCAATGCCCTGAACTTTTTTATTGACCGGATAAAGATAATCAGGGCTGTAAAGAAAAATAGCCGGAATTTCTTTAATAAGGATGTCTTGAAAATCTTTGTAAATAGCGGCTCTTTTTTCAGTATCAAATTCCGTTCTTCCAGACTCGATCAAAGCGTCAGATTTGCTGTCTCCGAAAAGAGCCAGATTAAGTCCCGGATCCTTCTTTTGCGATGAATGCCAGAAAGAATATGGATCGGGATCGGCGCCCATGACCTGTCCGAAAAGGAGAGCGTCATATTCCCGCGGGCGGATATAATTTTGCTGAATGTCGGAAATGGAAAGGACATTCACATTGATCCGGGCTCCGGATTTTTCCCACTGGCTCTTGAGCAATTCGGCCGTTTGTTCCAATTCTTCCCAGTCAGTTGTGTAAAGATTTATTTCCAGAGCTGTTCCATTTTTTCCCCGCACGCTATCTTCTCCTCTAGCCCATCCATCAGCATCCAAAATATTATTAGCCTTTTCCAAATTAAATCCTCTTTTCTCAATGTCATCAGTGTAACCAGGCATGCCAGGCAAAATCGGAGAATAAACCGAGTGGCCGTTATTATCTAAAACGGTTTTTATAATCTCTTCGCGATTGGTGGCGTAAGAAAGAGCTTCTCTAACAGCATCCGAGGCCAGGGACAGGCTCTTTGTTTGATTTAAAAATACGGCGAAATAACGGGGGATATTAAATTTATGAACAGCCGTGCTTTGCAGTAGCTTTATGCCGGAAACTTTTAGCGGCGATAAGCTGCTTATGCCCATGATTTCTTTTTTGTTGTAAGCGCTAACGATTGAGTCGTCATCCGGATAAAAATTAAATGACATTTTTGAAATAAAAGGCTTGCCTGCGTAATAAGAAGGATTGGCTGCCAGCTTGTAAGAAATAATGTTACCGCCGGAATCTTTCTGAAAAGAGCTGTATTTATAATGGCCTGTTCCGATCGGCTGCAGATTAATGTCCGTTAAAGAAAATTGGTCGGAAGAGACCGATTCCCAAATGTGCTTTGGCAAAACTCCAAAAGTAAAATTATTGAGCAATCCGGCGTAAGGAGATTTCACTTTGAAAGTTATCGTATAATCATCCACTAGGCCGGTTTCTATTCCCTGCCAATTATAACGAAGCGGACTTTTGTAAGCCGGATCAGTTATTAAATTAACGGTAAAAAGAATATCTTGAGCGGTCAGGAACTGGCCGTCATGCCAAAGTGCGTCTTTTCTGATGTGAAAAGTATACAGAGTTTTATCGTCTGAGATTTCATAACTTTCGGCCAGGTCGTTCTGGAGATTGCCTTGTCCGTCATATTTCAAAAGACCGCTGAAAATCAATTGCGACAAGTCATCGTCGGCGTTATTGGAGATGGAAAGAATCGGGTTTATGTGCTGCGGCTGTCCGACTATTCCTTCAATATATTCTCCTCCATAAGCCGGGATGGCCTTAGTTTTGGAATAATAGAAAAATAGCCCCCAGCCCAAAAGGGAACCCAGCAAAAGCAAGATAAGAAAGTAAAATAAAATCTTTTCCTTAAGATCAAGAACTCCGTTTATGCCAGACCATTGCTTCAATGATGGCCACTTGGTTTGCGTATATTCGCTAATATCTTTAGTATCTGAATTAAAGAGTTTATCTATTTATAAATAAAGCGGTAATGGCAAGAAAGAGAAAAATGGCGGAGAGAGCTATGGAGAAATAAACCAGAAATTTTTCAAAACCTCTCTTGTTGTAATATCCGCCAAAGTCGCCGCCGAAAGTTCCTGAAAGTCCCGCGCCTCTGTTTTGAAGGAGAATGGAAACGGTCAAAAGCACGGCCACAACTATTTCACCTATATTTATTATTCTAAGCATCGCATTAATTTGCCTTATTTAAAGCCTAAAATCCTTTGATGCAAGGGGAAAACTTATGTAAGCTTATCACATATAGCGGTTGCCGTCAATACGCAGAAAATTTTCCCCGTTGCGCTCAAGTTTTTGGTGTGTTTTAATTATAGCATAACAATTATGAAAAATGATCGTATGAAAGTAATTATATTCGCAGGAGGAATCGGCACAAGAATGTGGCCGCTATCCAGAGAAAATTCGCCCAAGCAATTTGATAAAATTTTCAACGGAAAGTCCACGCTTCAGTTGGCGTTCGGCCGAGTGACTCCGTCTTTCGGGGCGGAAAATATTTTTGTCCAAACCACTGGAATTTTTCAGAAAATTATTCGCAAGCAGCTTCCTGAATTGCCGAAAAAAAATCTTTTTATAGAGCCGGCCAGAAGAGATGTTGGGGCGGCGGTATGCTTCGCGATAAATAAATTGAAAAGAGCAGGACACTCCGGACCCGTGGCAATTGTTTGGGCGGATCATTTGATGGACAGAGTAAGTGAATTCACACGAGCTTTAAGAACTGGAGAAAAATTAATTGAGAAAGATTCCCGCCGATTTGTATTTATAGCAGAACGGCCGCGCTTCGCGAACAATAATCTGGGATGGATGAAGGTAGGCGAAAAAAAGGGCGAGGTCGGAAAAAAAGACTTTTTCAGTTTCGAAGGCTGGAAATATAAGCCGGAAAAATCAGTTTGCGACCGGATGTATAAATCCGGAGAATATTTTTGGAATCCCGGATATTTCGTATCTTCCATAGAATTTCTCATGGATTGCTACCGAAAATTAGCTCCGGAAATTTTCCAGTGCGTTACGAAAGGAAAATATGAAAAATGTCCCAAACTTCATTTTGATAACGCGATTATTGAAAAAGTTAATCTCTCAAATGCAGTAGTTTTAAAGACCAACATGGGCTGGAGCGATCCCGGAACGCTTTATGCTCTCAAGGAAGCGTTGGAAAAAAATAGCGATGCTAATGTAGTCAAAGGCCAAGTGGTTGATTTTGAAACTGTAGATAGCTTGGTATATAACTTAGAAGCGGGAAAAATAGTGGCCACGGTCGGGCTCAAAGGCATGGTGGTGGTAAATACTCCCGATGCCATAGTAGTAGCGCATAAAGACAATGTCGTCAAAATTTCTGAATTGGTAAAAGAAATGAAAAAGCGAAAGTTGGACAAGTTTCTTTGACTATAAGTATTTAGAAAACGAGTGGCAAAAATTATGGATAAAGTAACACTCGCGTTAGTGGGTACAATTTTTCTGGCCCTAGCTGGCGTGGCGGGGGATTTTTTTATCAATCTGGCCGGAGAAGGAAAGAAATTTATCGATCTGAAATGGTTTTTTGTGATGAAACAGATAAAACTTTCAACTCTCGGAGTATTCTATGCTGTGTCTACGGTTTTATTTTTAACCATGGTCAGCATTTTTTATTTTAAAGAAGGTGTAAACGCAAAAGAAATATTTGGTATTGGATTGGCAATAACATCTTTTGTGCTTCTTGGAAAATTTGCCTAGCTCAAAAGAGAGGATAAAAATTTTTCCCACGGGAAACTTCAACATCCCCTCTTTTTATTTAATTCATAGAGCATAGAGTTTGAATATATCGGTAACTATATAATATATAGAAATATATAGAATAGACAAAATTTATGCTGTAGCATAAATTTTGTAGAAAGTTTAATGTGATAGTATAATAAATAAACGAAGCGGGGTTTTAAATAAGTGGTAAGTTTTAAATAAAAAACGGCACTGATGAAAAACCAAAAAGATATCGCCAAAACAATTTTGAAAGGTATTTTTATAGCCGGAGGCATTGCCGTTGCTGGAACTTCGCCCCAGTTTGTTTCTAGGGTATTGCCAAAAATTTTTAGGTATGCCTCATATGAGTTAAAAAAAAGAAAGAAGATTAAAAATTTTCAACGCTCTTTTTATTATCTGCGGAGTCAGGGCTATATAAATATTGAAAATAAAAATGGTCAAATTTATATTTCTCTTACCAAGGAGGGTAAGAAAATTGCGGGAAGGCACAATATTGATGATCTTAAAATAAAGCAGTCTAAGGATTGGGATAAAAAATGGAGAATTTTGATTTTTGACATAAAAGAAAAGCAAAAAATAAAGCGCGAAGCGCTCCGGGGAAAAATAAAGGAACTAGGGTTGTATAAACTGCAGGAAAGCGTCTGGGTCTATCCATATTTATTTAGCAATGAAATGGAAATTTTAAGAACATTTTTCTATTTGAAAAAAGATGAAATGAAGATAATAACAGCCACGGAGATTGAAGATGACGAGCAGATAAAAACATTTTTCAACTTGAATTAGCCAAAATCAAATTAGGAGAAACTATTTTTATAGTTAGACAAATTTTATGCGGCCGCATAAAATTTGTAGAAAGTTTATATTAATATATTTGCTGTAATTATGAGTTATGAAATTTAAAATTAATTCAAAATTCAAGCCAGCCGGTAACCCCGTAAAATCGCTAGGGGCGATCACGGGGCAAGTCAGCCTGGCGCTGGAAGTATTTTATGAAGTTCAAGCTAACCACAAAATATAAATTAGCAGGGGACCAGCCAGGAGCAGTGGAAAAACTGGTCAAGGGGATAAAGTCAGGACAAAAATTCCAGACGCTTTTGGGCGTGACGGGATCGGGCAAGACTTTTACCATTGCCAATGTGATTGAAAAAGTCCAAAAACCGACCTTGGTCATCGCACCCAACAAGACCCTAGCCGCTCAATTGGCCCAGGAGTTCCGGACTTTCTTTCCTAAGAACGCGGTAGAATACTTCGTTTCCTATTATGATTATTACCAGCCGGAAGCTTACATTGCGTCTAGTGATACCTACATCGAAAAAGAAGCGCAGATTAATGAAGAAATTGATCGGCTTCGACATGCTTCCACGGCCGCCCTTTTGGCCCGGCGCGATGTGATAATTGTGGCTTCGGTATCGTGCATATACGGCTTGGGCTCGCCGGAATATTACCGCGACATAACCATGGCGATAAAAAAAGATGAAAAGATTGATCGCAAGACGATTATAAAAGAATTAATCGATATGCAGTATCGCCGGAGCGATGTTTTAGCGCGGGGAAAGTTTCGAGTGACGGGTGAAACATTAGAAATAATGCTGCCGGGAAGAGAAGTAGTAACAAGAATCGAAATAGAAAAAGATAAGATACGCAAAATATTCGAGTATGATTTTCTAACCGGCGAGGAACTCGGCAAGCTTGAAAAAGCAATCATTTATCCGGCTAAGCATTTTGTTGTTCCGGAACCAATGATGGAGGAATCTTTGAAAGAAATAGAAAGGGAAATGGAAGAAAGAGTAGAATGGCTTAGAAAAAATAATAAATTATTAGAAGCAGAACGATTGGAAAGGCGGACCAAGCAGGATTTAGAAATGATGAAAGAAATCGGCTATTGCAATGGCATTGAAAACTATTCAAGATTTCTGACTGGCAGGAAAGCTGGTAAGGCGCCTTATACGCTCATTGATTATTTCCCCGAAGATTTTTTGATGGTCATTGATGAATCGCATGTGACGGTGCCCCAGCTCAACGGAATGTATAAGGGTGATTATTCGCGCAAGCTATCGTTAGTTGAAAATGGATTCCGGCTACCCAGCGCTTTTGACAACAGGCCGCTTAAATTCCAAGAATTCGAGAGAAAAATAAACCAGCTTATTTTTACTTCGGCGACGCCGGCAGCCTATGAAAAGAAAAACTCTTTTCAAGTGGCGGAACAAATTATCCGGCCGACTGGATTGGTGGATCCGGAATTAGTTATTAAACCCGCGAAGGGACAAGTCAAGGATGTTTTAAAAGAAATAGAAAAAGTTATAGTTAAAAAAGAACGGGTTTTGATTACAACTCTCACTAAAAAAATGGCGGAAGATCTGGCAGAATTTTTGAAAGAAAGTAAAATAAAGTCCGAATATTTACACTCGAATGTTGAGACGCTAGACCGAATAAGAATTCTAGAGAAACTACGAAGAGGAGAAATTGATGTGCTGGTCGGAGTTAATCTTCTTCGTGAGGGATTGGATCTTCCCGAAGTGTCTCTGGTCGCGATTCTGGACGCGGATAAAGAAGGCTTTTTGCGGAGCGATACTTCGCTCATTCAGACCATCGGCCGGGCGGCGCGGAATGTTTCCGGAAAAGTAATTTTATACGCGGACAGCATCACGGGCTCCATGAAAAGAGCGATTGACGAAACTAACCGGCGCAGGAAGTTGCAAGTCGCCTATAATAAAAAGCATCACATTACCCCGACAACTATAAAGAAAAAAATAAAATCCATCGTAGATCACGAACTGAAACCAGAAATTATCCGCGACTTTTCGCATCTGGAATCTCTGGAAGATATGGCAGGATATATAAAAATGAGGGAAAAAGAAATGAAAGACGCGGCGAGAGGTTTAGAGTTTGAAAAAGCGGCGATAATTCGGGATGAGATAATGGAGCTGAGAAAAATGCAAGTGCGGATTTAAATAATTATTGACACCGAAAATCATCTCAATTAGTATGTTGTTACTGAGGTAATGCAAACCGAAGTGCCATAAAACCGGGAGGGATGCCATGAGAATGAGAGAAATTGTAAGTCTGCTCGGATGTGGTGGGGAAAATAAAGAAGTGGGCAGGGAAGTTATGGCCTTGAAAGATCCCATGGGGGGTAGCACACTGGTTTTTCCAGACACAACTCTGGACGAAATCTTCGTCCGGGCGACGCGAGAATAAAAAACGCACTTCATCACTTGTGGCCGCCAGTCCCGAACCTGGGATTCGGCGGCCTCTGCATTTTTTAGAATTGATTTTAGTTTTAAGTTGTAGTAGTATTCTAGAGAAGTAAATATATGAGTACCCGTAAAAGGGGAATTTTTTTGTATTTCTCTACGAATTACGAATTATTACGAATATACGAATATGAACAAGATAATAATAAGAGGAGCCAGAGAACATAATTTAAAAAACATCGATCTCGAATTGCCTCGAGATAAGTTTATCGTTTTCACAGGCATTAGCGGATCAGGAAAAAGCACGCTGGCTTTTGATACAATTTTTGCCGAAGGGCAGAGAAGATATCTGGAAAGCTTGTCGAGCTATGCCCGGCAATTTTTGGGACAAATGGATAAGCCGGATGTGGATTATATCGAAGGCCTTTCGCCGGCCATTTCCATTGATCAAAAAGCAGCCTCGCATAATCCGCGCTCAACTGTCGGCACGGTGACGGAAATCCATGATTATTTACGGCTTCTTTACGCCAAGATCGGAATTCCGCATTGTCCGGTTTGCGGGCAAGAAATAAAAAAACTTTCTGTAGATGAGATCGTGGACAGGGTTATGGATATCGGCGAGAGAAAAGAAATAGAAATTTTGTCGCCGGTCGTGCGTGGAAGAAAAGGCGAATATTCCACTCTGCTTATGGACATGTATCGGCGAGGATTTTCAAAAGCTTATATTAACGGAAAAAAATATGAGCTGGATCCAAAGTTGAAATTAGATCTGGCGCGTTACAAAAAACATAACATAGATATTGTAGTGGATACGGTGGCGATAAATGACGAAAATATTTCCAGAATATTCGAAGGCGTTGAACGAGCGCTGAAACTTTCACAAGGGCTTGTGAAAATAAAAACTTCAAGTAGTGGTCCGGTCGCTCTCGACCGAAGCGACCTTAAGCGACCGGACCACTACGGTAAATCAAGATATAAATCACAAGAAATTATTTTTAATCAAAAATTAGCATGTTCTATTCACGAGGTAGAATTTCCGGAAATGGAGCCGCGACTTTTTTCTTTCAATAGTCCCTATGGAGCTTGTCCTGCCTGCGAGGGGTTGGGAACAAAAAAAGAAATCGATCCGGACTTGGTCATCCCAGACAAAAACAAGACCATTTCCGAAGGCGGCGTGATGCCCTGGAGTTACAAAAAAAATAATTATCAAGGCGCGATTCTTCGGGCGGTGACGAATTATTACCACATCAAAGATAATGTCCGAATCCGCGATCTGTCGGAAAAAGATTATAAAATCTTGGTTTATGGCGAAGATGAACCGCCTGCCCGCAACGCTTCGTCCGCTCGCAGCGATGCAGCGTCTTCGGGCGAGCGTAGCGAGGCGGGCGGGGATGAAATTTCCGTAAGCCTCAAATCCAAAACCGGAACAACCTGGAGATTCAACATCGAATGGAAAGGCATCGTCGGATTTTTGGAAGACCGCTATTTCAAAACCGAATCGGATGCGGTGCGGGAAGACATTGAGAAATATATGTCGCAAAATCCTTGTTCGGTTTGCCGGGGCTCGCGTTACAAACCGGAAACTCTTCTGGTAACGGTGGGCGACAGGAATATAAACGAAATTTCGGTAATCAGTGTGGCGGAAACTTTAAAATTTTTCCGCAACTTAAAAATAACCGAAAAAGAAAAGATAATCGCGGGAAGAATTCTGAAAGAAGTGCAGAACCGTCTGGGCTTTCTGGAAAATGTTGGGCTGGGATATTTAACCTTAGCCCGCGCAGCGCATACTCTGGCTGGCGGAGAAACTCAAAGGATTCGCTTGGCTTCGCAAATCGGCTCGCAACTAGTAGGCGTTTTGTATATTCTGGACGAGCCTTCGGTCGGTTTGCATTCGCGGGATAACGCGAAGCTCTTGGAAACTCTACTTAAACTTCGGGATATCGGAAATACTCTGATTGTCATAGAACACGACGAAGAAACCATGCGAGCGGCGGATTATCTGGTGGACATTGGTCCAGGAGCCGGAAAACTTGGCGGAGAAATTGTGGTAGCCGGAAAGCCGGAAGAAGTTTTAAAAAATAAAAATTCCATAACGGCGAAATATTTGAGAAAAGAGTTGAAAATAGAAATTCCAAAATTCAGGCGGCCGGTTAAAAACAAAAAATGGCTGGTGGTGTGGGGCGCCAGACAGCATAATCTGAAAGATATAACAGTTGAATTTCCATTAAAAGTTTTTACCTGCGTAACAGGCGTATCAGGTTCCGGAAAATCCACATTAGTGGAAGACATTTTATATAAATCTCTTTCCTCAAAGCTAATGCGATCACTTGAACGGCCAGGTAAACACAAAGAAATTATCGGAACGCAATATTTAGATAAAGTTATTATGATAGACCAATCGCCGATCGGGCGGACGCCTCGTTCCAATGCGGCGACATACACAGGACTTTTTACTCCGATACGAGAACTATTCGCGGCGACTAAGGACGCGAAAGCCAAAGGATATTTGCCGGGAAGATTTTCTTTCAATGTTTCCGGAGGCCGGTGTGATAATTGCAACGGAGATGGATTTTTGCGGATCGAGATGCAGTTCATGCCGGATGTTTATCTTCCCTGCGATGTGTGCAAAGAAAAAAGATACAACCGGGAAACTTTGGATGTGAGATATAAAGGGAAGAATATCGCGGACATTTTGGAAATGACGACGGGCGACGCGGCGGAATTTTTTCAGAACTTTCCGGAAATTCATGATAAACTGAAAGTTCTGGAAGAAGTGGGTTTGGGATATATTCATTTGGGACAATCGGCGACCACGCTTTCGGGCGGAGAAGCGCAAAGGATAAAATTAGCGACAGAATTGTCGCGCCGCGCGACTGGAGATACATTGTATATTCTCGACGAACCGACGACCGGGCTTCACTTTGACGACATTAAAAAACTTTTGAAAGTTTTGAACCAGTTGGTGGACGCGGGGAACACGGTGGTTGTCATCGAACACAATCTGGACGTCGTCAAAACGGCTGACTGGATTATTGATTTGGGACCCGAAGGCGGCGATGCCGGCGGACGAGTGGTCGTTACCGGCGAACCGGAGGAAATTGTGAAATATCATAAAGAAAGTTATACGGCGAAGTATCTCAAGGAATTACTAATGAAAAAATAAACCAAAATTATTTATATGTAATTATTATGCCTACGCCTAAGAATTGCATATTTATGATATTAGTAATATAATGTAAAGCATAACTTTTAATTCGCAAAAAATGAAAATAAAAAAGAAAAGACAAAAAGAACTCCCAAATCTTAAAGAAAGAATTGAGGATTTTCTGGATTCGGACAGCATTCCGGCGAACGCGACCAAGTTTTTACTGATGTTTGTGGCTCTCGGCGGCGTTGTTATGGGCGGAGCCGCGCTCCCGGGAATTCTTAAAATGTTAAGAAGTCTCAATCTTGCTGAGGATAAAACTGGTTTCAATAAAAAGCAAATAAGCAATGCCCTGGGAAGTCTGAAGAGGCAAAAACTTATTGAAATAGAAAAATATGAAGACGATAGAATATCGGTAAAACTAACAAATAGAGGCAAAGAGAGATTGATTAAATTTTCCTTTGATCTTTTAGAAATTAAAAAACCAGAGAAGTGGGATGGAAAATGGCGAATAGTTATATTCGATATTCCGAACAAGCATAAACAAGCACGCGAAGCTCTCAGGGGTAAAATTAAAGAGTTGGGATTACGGCAATTGCAAAAAAGCGTTTGGATTTATCCGTATGATTGCGAAGATGAAATTTTATTTGTAGCCGAAGCATTTGAGGTACAACAATATATTGAAATAATAACCGCCGAAAGACTTTTGCATAGCAATGTTATAAAAAGCCACTTCAGGAACCTGCTATAAGACTATGATAATTAAAGTAGTATGTAATTTTTAAGCCTACGCCTGAATTTTGCATATGTATATTAATAGTTTTTGGGAATAGAAAATAAAAACCGGCAGCGCGGCGGATGCGCACGCTGCCGAAATCTGACCGCTCTCTGCGAAGAGCTGATATGCTAAAAGCGGAAAACGGACGGTCTGGGTAAAGTGGGTTCAGGTTCGGGTGCACCACCGCCCAAGGAGAGTGAAGTTGCTCTGGGCCCATGATCAACCCAAATTCCATGAACGACATCGTTTTTCCCATGACTCTGATGCCCGACCTCAAGCTTCCAGCTGGTTACTTTCAGTTCCGGATGATCTTGCTCAAATGCATTCAGCAACCTAAGAATTTGAGACGCATAGCTGGAGGTCGAATAGTTTCCCCCAAGAGATATATTAATGGGGATATACGAATGATTTCCCTCGGTTATTACTGCGCGCATATTTAGACCTGAACCGAAGTTGGCTATATCGTATTTTGCACCTCTCTCGAGTACGGCGGGACGACTTTGTTCCTGTGAACATCCCGTTGTAGCTGTCAGGGTTATAAAACCTACTAAAAGCATCAAAATAGAAACAAGTCGTTTATACATTTTCCTCTCCCTTCTGCCATTTTATGGCAAATAATGTAGTATTGAATTGGTAATATTACAACATGTTAATATACCACTTATTACTCTATGCATATGTCAAGGCAAAAAAATAGAATATCTAAACTTCCGCAAAACCCCGGCGTTTATATTTTCAAAAGTAAAAACGGGGAGACTATTTACATTGGCAAAGCGACGAACTTGAGGAGTCGTGTTCAGTCGTATTTTCAACACCTAAAACGGATCGATCGCTCTCGACCAGAGCGACCAAAAGCGGACGGACCGCTATATTTTCGTCCGATTGAGCAAATGATTCACGAAGTGGCGGACATAAAAACGATTCAGACCGATTCGGTGCTGGAGGCTTTGATTTTGGAATCAGGGCTCATCAAAAAATATCTGCCGAAATATAACGCGATGGGGAAAGATGATAAGTCGTTTTCGTATTTTGTTATTACTAAGGAGAAGTTTCCGAGGATAATGATTTTGAGGAAAACTGACCTAGATGCTTTAAAGCGGACCGACCGCCCTCAACCAAAACGGCCAAAAGCGGACGGACCGCTTAAAATTGCAAAAATCTTCGGACCATACGCTTCTAAAAAGCAAATGGAGATAGCTCTGAAAATAATTCGCAAGATCTTTCCATTCCATTCTAATAATCAGAAAACCGAAAAAGGCTGTTTGGATTTTCAATTGGGCAGATGTCCGGGGCCGTATGCCGGAGCGATAACGCGCGCGGATTATCTCAAAAACATCCGTAGCATAAAAATGATTTTGGAAGGCAAAAAGAAAAGTTTGGTAAAAAGAATGGAAAAGGAAATGCATAAGTGTGCCGAGGCGCATAAATTTGAAAAAGCGGCAGAATTGCGGAATAAAATTTTTGCGTTGAAACATATTCAAGATGTAGCTCTCATTTTCTCCGAGTCAGCCCAAGGTTCAGCCTTGGGAATTCCCAAGGCTGAACCTTGGGTAAGGGTTGAGGCATATGACATATCAAATATTTCAGGACAATATGCCGTCGGTTCAATGGTTGTATTTTTAGGAAATGAACCGGATAAATCGCAATATCGCAAATTTAAAATAAGAACAATCCAAGGCGCAGACGATGTTGGCATGATGCGGGAAGTGCTGTTGCGCCGATTCAAAAATGATTGGCCGCAACCGGATTTGATATTTTTGGACGGCGGGAAAGGGCACTTGAATATGGGAGAAAAGTTGCTGAAAGAATTGGGAATGAAAATACTGATTGTGGCGGTGGCGAAAGGACTAGGCCGGAAATCCCAAATTCTAAATCCCAAATTCCAAATAAATCCCAAATCTCAAATCCCAAGAGAAATCATAAATATTTTAAGAGATAAAAATCTTATCAAGCGCATAATGGACGAAGCGCATCGGTTTGCGATTGGATATCATAAAAAATTGCGCAGAAACAGCCTTTTGTTTTAGCCCGCAATCCAGCCCTTTACAAAACCAAGAAAACCCTCTAAAATTCCTAACTAGCGGTCACTTTTACTTTATAGCAAACATGGAAAAACGGGACAAAATCATTATCCGGGGCGCGAGAATAAACAACCTCAAAAATATTGATGTTGATATTCCCCGCGATAAACTGGTCGTCATCACTGGACTTTCCGGTTCCGGAAAATCATCCCTGGCTTTTGATGTAGTTTACGCCGAAGGCAACCGGCGATATTTGGAAGGAATGTCCAGCTACGCCCGGCAATTTTTGGATGTCGGAGCGAAACCCGATGTGGATAAAATAGAGAACTTGAGTCCGACCATTTCCATTGATCAGCGAAGCTTGAGTCGCAGTTCGCGTTCAACGGTGGGAACACTCACGGAGATTTATGATTACCTCCGTATTTTATTTGCCAAAATCGGTGCACCCCATTGCCTCAAATGTGGAGTGCCTATGATCCGGAAAACCAACCAGGAAATTTTTGATGAGCTTTTGGCGCTTCCCGACAATACGCAGATCGCTATTCTGGCTAAAATAAAAGAGAATGGAAAAAATTCCAAAGAAATATTGCGAAGCATAAATCAGATGGGTTTTGCCCGCGTCAGGTTCAGCGGGAAAATAATTTTAGCCGCGGAGGCTCTCCAGATTGCCAGCGAAAAAATAGAAAGCGAGATAGAAGTAGTAGTGGATAGGCTGGCTGTAAAACAAAAAAATCCTGACAAGGAAAGAATTTTGGATTCCATTGAAACGGCCATGAAAATCGGACAAGGAACTCTTATTATGTCCATAGATAATAACGAAGACCACTATTACGACAAAGATTTTATTTGCCATACTTGCCAAACTAGGATCAATGAAATAACTCCTCATCACTTTTCGTTTAACAATCCGGAAGGAGCCTGCGTTCATTGTTCGGGATTGGGAATAATCAAAGAAGTAGATTTTGATCTGGTTATGCCCAACAAAAACCTATCCTTAGCGGAAGGAGCGATTCTTCCCTGGAGCAAATCCAATGGACGATCAGGAGGATACGGAAACCATCTTAACATTCTCAAATCTTTAGGAGAGCAATACAATTTTTCCGTTAAGGTTCCGGTAAAAAAACTTTCTGAAAAAGATCTCCAAGTTATTTTTTATGGTTCGGAAGGAAAAGAAATAACAGTAAATCAGCAAGATCCGGCAGGAAATATGAAAGAAATCCGAGCTGTTTTTGAAGGAGTAATTCCGATGCTAAAAAGAAAATATGCCGAAGCCTCTTCGGATTATGTAAAAAGCGATCTGGAAAAATATCTTCTAGAAAAAACATGTCCGGTTTGCCGCGGGAAAAGGCTGAAAGAAGAATATCTATCTGTTTTAGTGAATAAAAAATCTATTGATGATGTGGTCAATCTGAATCTAAACAAATTTGAAGAATTTTTAAATAGCCTGAAAAACATAGAAGACTTTTCCAAGCGTGCTATAGCTTCGCCGTTGATAAAGGAAATGAGCCAAAAAAACGCAGCGCTTAAAAATGTGGGGCTGGACTACCTTTCTCTTTCGCGCGGAGCCAATTCTATTTCCGGCGGAGAAGCGCAAAGGATCCGCCTGGCCACGCAAATAGGATCCGAGCTCATGGGAATAACTTATATTTTGGATGAACCGTCAATCGGCCTTCATAATCGCGATACTGAAAAGCTTATCAGCACGATGCGGGCTCTGAAAGAAGGCGGTAATTCACTGATAGTGGTTGAGCATGACGAAGATATTATCCGCAAGGCCGATTGGATAATAGACATGGGACCGGGAGCGGGAGACGAAGGAGGGCAAATTATTTTTGAAGGAAATTTTAACAAACTTTTAAAATCTAACACATCAACCGCACAATATTTGATCGGAAAGAAAAAAGTTATTGAAAAGAAAAGTTTCCGCAAAGGAAATAAAAAGTTAATAGAAATTTTAGGAGCAGAGGAGCATAACTTAAAAAATATTAATATTCAAATACCGCTCGGAAAATTTGTAGCCATTACCGGAGTATCCGGATCGGGAAAATCCACCCTAGTTTCAGATATTTTGGCCAAAGCGTTGAGCAAACATTTTTTTAACGCAAAGGCAATTCCCGGCAAGCATCAGAAAATCAAAGGGCTGGCCAACATTGATAAGGTAATCAATATAAATCAAGCGCCAATCGGCCGAACTCCGCGCTCCAACGCCGCGACCTATACCGGAGTTTTTTCTTTAGTGCGCGATCTTTTTGCTTTTACCGAAGAAGCTAAAAATCAAGGCTATCTTCCGAGTCGGTTCAGTTTTAATATGAAAGGCGGCCGCTGCGAAGTTTGCCAGGGCGACGGCACGAAAAAAATAGAAATGTATCTTTTGCCAGACATGTATGTCAAATGCGAAGCTTGTTCCGGCACCCGTTACAATCAAAAAACTTTGAATATTGAATATCAAGGCGTAAATATCGCGGAAGTTTTAGATATGAGCGTTTCCTACGCTCTTAGATTTTTCAAAAAATCGCCGCTAATCGTAGAAAAACTCCAAACATTGGAAGATGTGGGACTGGGATATTTGAGGCTAGGACAAAGCGCGACCAATCTTTCGGGAGGCGAAGCGCAAAGAATAAAATTATCTACGGAACTGGCTAGAAAATCCACCGGTCAAACCCTTTATATTCTGGATGAGCCAACCATCGGACTGCACTTTGATGATGTTAAGCGATTGCTTGCGGTTCTGGACGCCTTAGTTGATAAGGGGAACACCGTTCTAGTCGTGGAACATAATCTTAATGTAGTAAAAAATTCCGACTGGGTAATTGATCTCGGACCGGAAGGCGGAGATAAGGGAGGAGAGATTGTTTACGCCGGAACGCCGGATAAGCTTAACAAAATCAAAAGAAGCTGGACAGGAAAATATCTATAAGAGCTATGCTATCCAAAAATATCTTAACTACCCTTGCCTATTACGATATCATGGATTATCCCATGACGAGTTTTGAGATTTGGAAATACCTTACGGCAATTTCCAATTTCCAATTTCCCCGCCTGCCAAAGCCTGGCACTGGCGGGCAGGCAATTTCCAATAAAATTCAAAATAACGATGAAATAAAATTTTCTTTGCAGGATGTTGTTAAGGAACTTGATTCAGATAATTTGAAAAAACTTATTGAAGAATACAGAGGATTTTATTTCCTGAAAGGGCGCCAGAGCCTGGTAGAACAAAGAATAAAGCGGAATAAAATTTCAGAAAGCAAATACAGAATTTTGTTGCGAGTCGCGAGCGTATTGCGTCTTGTCCCATATGTTCGGATGGTTGCAGTTACCGGCCGCCTTGCCATGAAGAACGCCGATGAAAAAAGCGATCTGGATCTTCTAATCGCTCTTAAACACGGAAAAATTTTTACCGGAAGAATTCTGGTAACGCTAATCGTTCACTTGCTCGGGAAAAGGAGATATAAAGGTAAAATAACCAATCGCGTCTGCTTGAATTATTTTATAACTACAAAATCTCTGGGAATCGACTTGAAAGATTTATATTCCGCCTCGGAATACTTTTTTATTTCGCCCCTTTTCGGACTGGAGACATTCAAGGAATTTCAGGAAAAAAACAGCTGGATAAAAAATTATAAAATTAATTATCAAGAAGATGGCCATGTTAGCCAAAAAATATTACCTGATACATATTTTACGAAATTATTTAGAAAAACGGGAGAGAAGTTATTAAATTTCATTTTTATCGAAAGAACCTTAAAAAACTGGCAAATCAAAAGAATAAACCGGAATCCAAAAACGCATCAGGCGGGAAGCTTGGTAACGGCTAACGACTCGGCTCTCATATTTCTTCCCAGTCCGCAGGGGCCAAAAATATACGAAAAATTTCAGGAACAATTGAGCGCTTTAATTTAAAAAACAGCCCCGCCGTTCGCGAACGGCGGGGCTGTTTTTTGATTGAGTAAATGCGGTTACGAAATTTTGATTTTTATGGTATAATAAAGCGGTAAAACACAAATAAAAAGATGAAAATAATCAACGATCTTAATTTCAGAAAACAGGCTAAGGATTTAGGCATAAGCGTCTGGCAGACTCCCAGCTTCCTTTTTTTAATGATGGGAATCATCATCATAGTCGCTATGATGGCTGTTTATTATATTTCCAATTATTACAAAAGTCCAGAAGTGTTGGTAATTGCGGAAAGCGTGGTGGTTATAACTATTTTTTCCATAGGCAATTCAATAATTTCAGAAGTTGAGAGGATAGCCAAGATGAATAAAATGAAAAGCGAGTTCGTGTCGGTGGCATCGCACCAGCTTAGAACTCCGCTTTCCGCCATTCGCTGGGAAACAGAATTAATACTTTCTAAATTTACCAAAGGGCTAAGTGAAAAACAAAGGAGCGGGATAGAATCTATCAATCTTTTAGCTGGCCGGATGACCAGGCTGGTTGGCGATTTATTGGATGTGGCCAGAATTGATCAGGGCAGATTAATACTCAAAAAAAGCTGTTTTGATTTCGCGGCGATTGTCCGGGAAAATGTAAATAGTTTTATCGCATTAGCCAGGGAAAAAAATACAAGCCTTATTTTTAAAAGCGATGGATCGCCCGTGTCTGTCGTAGGCGACGCGGAAAAATTGGATTTAGCAATTGAAAATATTATCAGCAATGCCATAAAATATACTTTAGCCGGCGGAAAAATTGAAGTAAATGTGCATGAAAAAGAAGGATCTGTCGTGTTTACCTGTAAGGATAATGGCGTCGGAATTCCGGAGGAACAGCAGGTCCATGTTTTTAGCAAATTTTTTAGAAGCGATAATGTGGTAAAATACCAGACAGAAGGAACCGGACTCGGCCTCTATATAGCGAAAAATGTCGTGGAACAATCCGGCGGAAAAATATGGTTTCAATCCATTGAAGGCGTCGGATCAATTTTCAATTTTTCTCTACCGCTTTGCAATGAGAAGCCAGAGGAAAATTCTAAGTAGAATAATATAAATTTTAAATTTTAAAACCATGAAGAAGAAAATACTTATTGTGGAAGACGAGGCCACTCTCCAAAAGGCGCTAACGGAATTTTTGGCTGAAGAGGGATTTGAAGTTTTTGGCGCGCTAGACGGGGAAAAAGGCATAGAGCTGGCAAAAAAAGAAAAGCCAGACCTAGTTCTCCTTGATATAATTCTTCCTAAAAAAGACGGCTATGAAGTCCTGACGGATCTAAAAAACAACGAAAGCACGAAGAACATACCGGTCATACTGCTGACAAACCTGGAAAGCGCTGAAGATGTTGATCGGGCATTTGAAAAAGGCGCCAGTACCTACTTGGTAAAATCTAACTACAAACTGGAGGAAGTAGTTAAAAAAATAAAAGAAACACTAAAACTTGAGAATTGAAAACAAACAACTAAAGGACTTCATCAGTGATTCAGAGATGGTAAAGAAGGAAGATCTGGAGGCGGCTTTCAAAGAAGCCGAAGGCCAAGGGAAAAAACTGGGAGACCTTCTGGTTGAAAAAAAACTTATTGAAGAAATAAAGCTAAGAAAACTTTACGCTTACATCTTAGGCGTTCCTTTTGTTGATCTCGCAAAAGAAATAATAGACCAGAGTATTTTGCAAATAATTCCGGAGCCAATCGCCAAAAAACACAAGATAGTTGCCTTTGAAAAAAGCGGCAAAGAATTGAAAGTAGCCATGCTTAATCCTGAAGACATCCAGACCATTGATTTTATTAGAAAAAAATCAGGCTTAAAGATAATAACCTGTTTGACTTCTAATGAAAGCATGGAAAATATTTTGCACCAGTATGAAAAAAGCCTAAAAGCTGAATTTGGCGACATCATAAGCAAAAATTCGGGAGAAGCGGGAGAGGGAGGAGAAGAGGAAAGCTTGGAAGAAATCGCTCAAAAACTTCCTATAATAAAAATTGTGGATACCCTGATAAAGCATGCCATTCTTCAGGGAGCTAGTGACATTCATATAGAGCCGGACGAAAAAGAAATGAGAGTCCGCTATCGCATTGACGGGATTTTACATGACGCTATGACTTTGCCAATCCAGGTTCAGCAGGGAATTATCGCTCGGCTAAAAGTGCTTTCTAATTTGAAACTGGACGAACATCGCGTTCCGCAGGACGGGCGTTTTAAGCTTGAAAAAGAAGGAATGAAAATTTCTTTTCGCGTAAGCATCTTGCCGATCTTTAACGGAGAAAAAATAGTTATGCGGATCTTAAATGAATCTTCTAAAGGCTTGACTTTGGAACAAATGGGAGTTACGGGGCAAGGCCTAGAGATTATTCATCGCCACATCAAAAAGCCCAACGGAATGATTTTAGTAACTGGACCAACTGGGTCAGGAAAAACCACGACTCTTTATACGATAATGGATATATTAAATACTCCCGAAGTTAATATAAGCACCGTGGAAGATCCGGTTGAATACCGAATGCCAAGAATCAACCAAACCCAGATTTATCCTAAAGTCGGTCTGACTTTCGCGGTAGGACTTCGATCGTTACTCCGCCAGGACCCGGATATAATAATGGTTGGCGAAATTCGCGACAACGAAACCATGGAAATGGCCATTCATTCCGCCATGACCGGACATTTGGTTTTATCAACACTGCATACTAATAGCGCGGCCGGAACCTTGCCTCGCCTTCTTGATATGGGAGCGGAGCCTTTTCTTTTGGCTTCAACTATAAATGTTATTATCGCGCAAAGGCTAGTCAGGAAACTGTGCATGGAGTGCCGGAAAGAATATAAATTAATAAGCGCTGACATAAAAAATCTTCAAGGCAGTTATGATATGGATAGAATTTTTCAAGTAATCGCAAACGAAGGATCTTTAACCGAGAAGCCGCGTTCTGGCGGCAAGGAAAAAGACTATTGGAACAATATTAAGTTTTATAAATCTACGGGTTGCGAACGATGCAATAAAGAAGGGTATAAAGGACGAATGGGTATTTATGAAGTTCTGGAAGCGGACGACGATATAAAAAAAATGATATCCCAAAAAGCAACATCTGAAGAGATAGAAAAAATTGCCAAAGAAAAAGGAATGCTCACTATGGTGGAAGACGGATTTGCCAAAGCCGCTCAAGGCCTAACATCCATAGAGGAGATATTGAGGGTAACTCGCGAGTAATTTTTATGAAAGTCATTTACACTGCCAAAAGTTACGCAGGAGATACTAAGGGCGGGGAAGCGACCGTCAAAGACGAAAGAGATTTAGCCGGCCAATTAAGGTCGGAAGGTTTTATGTTGACCTCATTCAAAGAGATAGAGGGCGATGAAAAGGGAGAGATAAGCGCTCGCTTTCTTGACCGTTTTTACAGCATACCCTTGAGCGAAAAAATGATGTTTGCCAGAAATTTAGCTGTTATGATTTCTTCAGGGCTTCCTCTTTCCAAGTCCATTGCTAACTTTACGGCCCAATCAAAAAACAAGCGGTTTATAAAAGTTCTAGAAAGCATTCAGGAGGATATTCAGACTGGATCAACTTTAGCCGACGGGCTGGCGAAGTACCCGGGAATATTTAATGAACTTTTTGTCAATATGATTAGAGTTGGGGAGACCGGAGGAAATTTAGAAGAAGTTTTAAATATTCTAGCTGGTCAGCTGGAAAAAGAGCATGAACTTATAAGCAAGATAAGGGGCGCCATGGTTTATCCGGCAGTGATTGTAGTGGCAATGATCGGAATTGGAATTTTAATGATGCTTTATGTCGTTCCGCAAATCACCGGAGTTTTCAAGGATCTAAATGCGACGCTTCCTCCTACGACTCAATTTATTATAAGCGCTAGCGATGCCCTGAAGAATCATTCGTTCCTGCTTCTGATCATCCTGATAATAATAATCGCGCTGGCAAGAATCGCGCTTTCAACGGTCATCGGCAGAAAAATTTCAGGAATCGTCATCATAAATATTCCCGTGATAAAAAATATAGTCATAAAATTAAACTGCGCCCGGTTCTCAAGAATTTACAGCTCACTTCTAAAAAGCGGAGTTTCTTCAGTCGAGGCATTGAAAATACTTTCCCGGACATTACCGAATTATTATTATAAAAAAGCGCTTAAAAATGCCGCAGAAAATATCCAAAAAGGAATCAATCTAAGCAAAATTATTTACGAGGAAAAAAAGATATTTCCGGTTCTGGTTCCCCAAATGATAGAAGTTGGAGAAGAAACGGGAAAAACCGAAGCTGTTCTTCTGAAGCTCGCGGAATTTTATGAAGGCGAGGTAAATCAGCTTACGAAGAATCTTTCTTCAATAATTGAACCGGTCCTGATGCTTTTAATCGGAAGCGCGGTTGGATTTTTCGCTGTTTCAATTTTACAGCCTATGTATAGCGTATTAGAAAATATAAAATGAGTTAAAAGCGAAAATTGTGTTTCTCGAAAACAAAAATAATCATAAATACATAAAGATTTCATCAAGACCAGCCTTTACGCTCATCGAGGCTTTGGTTTTTTTGTTCATATTTTCGGTTATTGTGGTAACTTTTTACTCGGTTTTTTCGTTGGGAACCGGTTACATTATTGAATCAAAAAACAAGCTGGGAGCGCTGGCTGTGGCCAATGAAAAAATGGAAACTGTCCGCAATCTTAAATACGATAATATTGGCCTCACGACTGGAATTCCGGCGGGAAGCATACTGGAAAATGAAGATATAACGGTCGGGACGAAAACCTATCATGTCAAAACGATAGTTCAGTATGTGGATGACGCGCTTGATGGAGTTTTTCCCGCTGATCCTGTGCCCAATGATTATAAGAAAGTAAAGATCACTGTTTTCTGGGGAGGATTCAGAGGGGCAAATAGTTCGGTTTATTTAGTTTCACAATTTCCTCCTCCTGGGCTGGAGACTAGCTCGGGCGACGGAATATTGTCGATAAATGTTACTACTAGTGGAGGCGTGGGCATTTCTCAAGCGCATGTCCATATTATTAATAACGATGTTTCTCCCAAAGTTGATATCAGCCAAAATACCGATAATACTGGAAATTTGATGTTTCCGGGAGCTAAGGCATCCCAGCAAGGGTATGAACTAACAGTTTCCAAGGACGGTTATGAAACTGTGAGCACAGTTGATCCTAACGCGGTGGATTATTTGCCCAACGATCCGCATGCTTCAGTTATAGTCGGATCGCTCAATCCGGCAGTTGTTACTATAGACAAGCTTTCCGATCTTAAAATAAAAACCATTGATTATTTAGATAATTCACTGCCAGATATAAGTTTTCACATTAAAGGAGGCCGGGAATTGGGAACGGACAGTTCGGTCGTTCCGCCCGTAAAGGTTTATAATCTGGATTTAAATGAAACCACCGGTCCTGACGGAGAAAAAAATTTCAACGATCATAGTCCCGGGCGGCAATTTTTTCTAACTAATATTGGGTCAGTATCCGGACACACCCTGATTGGAGCAATCCCCATTTCTGGGTTTGATGCGACTTCGGCCACCTACAAATTTTCGCTGCTTCCAGACGAAGTCAAAACCGTGGAAATAAAATTTGCCAAAAATGATGCGGATTCTCTTGCGGTCAAAGTTCTGAATAACAACGACAATTCCCCGATCAATAATGCACAGGTTAAGCTCACAAATGGAAGTGGATATAATAAAACAATCGCTACCTCTTTTGACGGAGTGGCATTTTTCCCAGAAAGTTCCGATTCCTTTCTCCCGGGAACTTATAATCTTGAAGTAACCATCTCCGGATTTGTGACATATTCTTCGCCAGTGGACATAAGCCGGCTTACAACCAAAGAAATTAAATTAAATCCAGAATAAAATGAAAATTAGCCGGATAAAAAAAGGAATGATGCTGATTGAAGCCCTGCTGGCAGCGGCGATATTTGCCATGGGCATAGGGGGCTTCTCTTTGTTATTCATAAAAAGCTGGCAGATGAATTCTTATACATACGAAATGGGACAATCGTCCCTGGCTGTATCACAGGGCGTTAACGAACTTGTCGGATACTTGAGAAAAGTGCGCCAGGGAGATGACGGAGCTTATCCGGTCAAGTCAGCTGACGACAACGATCTAGTGGTTTTTTCCGATTATGACAAAGATGGAATTACGGAAAGATTGCATTTTTACAAAAACGGAAATCAAATAATAATGGGGTTCCGAAAGCCGAGTGGCGGGCTACCCAAGACTTATGCTAGCGGTGATGCGGGAACCAAGATAATTGCCAGTAATATTATTAATAACGCCAGCACGCCAATTTTTTATTACTACAATAAAGATTATCCCGGCGATCAGGCGCATAATCCGGTGCCGACTCCGGCTAGCGTTTCAGACATTCGCCTGGTAAAAATATTTCTCAAAATAAATATTAATCCTAATCGGGCTCCGGACTCAATATCTTCAGAGTCTTTTGTCGAACTTAGAAATCTTAACGATTACGACAGGGTAAAATAAAAATATGGCAGCGAAAAATTCAATAAAAAACAAAAAAGGCTCTGCCATTGCTTACGCTCTGATCGTAATGGCTGCTGTGGCGGTTATTCTGACTTCCATGCTCCGCTATATTTCTTCCCAAATGATATTCAGTTCCAGCCGGGTTGCCAAAGAAGAATCTTTCCAAATATCGGAAGCGGGAATTTATTTTTACCGCTGGTATCTGGCGCACCGAATTTCGGGCCGGACAGCCCAGCAGATAAAAGATTTTTGGCAAAGCGGGAATCCTTATGGCGTGGGAACGCCTTATGAGGCTGAATATTCTGATCCGGAGGGAGGGGCAATCGGCAAATATAAAATTGAAGTTCAGCCACCCGATCCCAATTCAACCATAGTCATCGTCAAATCAACCGGCTGGACATATAAAACCCCCGGACTAAAAAGAATCATCCAGGTCAGATTTCGCCGGCCATCTTGGAGCGAATATGCCGTTTTAGCCGATGACAACATGCGATTCGGCCAAGGGACGCAAATTTACGGAAAAATCCATTCCAATTACGGAATCCGCTTTGATGGTGTGGCGCATAATGTGGTTTCCAGCTCTCTTTACAGTTATGACGATCCGGATCATTCGGGCGGAGCGGAGTTCGGCGTGCACACTCACATAAATCCGGTCGATCCGGTCAATCCGGTTTCTCCAACACCCCCACCTGCCAGGCAGGATGTTTTTGAAGCGGGACGGCAGCTTCCACTTCCAACCATCAATTTCAACGGGATTCTTTCAGACTTGAGTTATATGAAAAGTGAAGCACAAGCCGGACGGGGAAAATATTTTGACAATACCGGTTCGGGAAGAAAAATAATCCTGAAAACCAACGGAACCTATGATATTTGCACGGTAAATTCCTACGATGCTACCAGCAAATCCATCACTGATTATAGCGGAGTGATAACTGGCGCAACAAAAAATCATGGCGCTGCCAATGGTTCGGTTTGCGTGACAAGTTCCTGTTGCGCGGCATCTGCTTGCGCAGACCTGTCCGGAAGCGGAAATGGAAAATGCGTAAGTCTAACTAACTATGGTATTGTGACTAACGGCATTATTTTTATTGAGGATAATATTTGGCTGGAAGGAACGATTAACAATAAAAAAATTACGGTAGTGGCCGCTAATTTAATTGGCGGACCGGCCGCGGACGCCTATATCGGATTTAATAATTTGCTCTACACTAATTTTGACGGGAAAGACATCGTTGGTCTCATCGGACAAAATAATGTCAGCGTGGTAAGGGAAAGCCAAAATATGCTGACTATTGATGCGGCACTTTTAGCCCAATCGGGAAGAGTAGGGAGAGATTATTATTCCAGCTCTTATAATAAAAATACAATAACGGTAAACGGCTCAATTGCCACCAAGCTTCGCTATGGATTTGCTTATACCGACGGAACAGGCTATACCAATCGAATTCTGAATTTTGATAACAATCTGCTTTATTATCCGCCTCCCTACTTCCCGACCGGCACGGAGTATTACATAGATCTTTGGGATGAGTTATAATAAAAATATGAGTTTTCTGAATAAAAAAATAATAAGCTTTGATCCGAAAATATTCGGGCTTGATTTGAGCGATCTCTCAATAAAAGTTATGCAGCTTGAAAAAGAGGGCGATGCGGAAAAAATAAGGAGTTATTTTTCGCTGGATATTCCGGATGGGAACATTGAAGACGGAAAAATAGTCAACAAAGACGCTGTAGCCGTTTTCATCAAAGAAGCCGTAAAAAAAGCGAGTCCGGAAAAAATCAACACTAAAAAAGTTATTTGTTCCATTCCAGAGTCCAAAGCTTTTTTACGGATAATAAACATTCCTAAAATGGAGGAGGAAGAGGCTAAAGAGGCGATTAAGTGGGAAATGGAAGCCAATATTCCGCTCTCCATAGATCAAGTATATTTTGACTGGCAATTTTTAGAATCTGACGGAAAAAATAAGCAAAATGTTTTAACAGTTGCAGTTTCTAAGGAGGTTATTGACGACCTCGTAGAAGTGCTGGAGAAAGCCGAACTGGAAATTTATGGGCTTGAAATAGAATCTATTGCCAGCGCCAGGAGTCTGATTGCTGAAAAAAATAAAAGCAAAAATGACGGCGCTTCCTTAATAGTTGATCTAGGCGCTCAAAGAACAAGTTTCATAATGGTGGCCGATGGAGCTCCTTATTTTACTTCCAGCATTCCCTTTTCCGCCAATTCCATAAATGACGCGATTGCCAAAGGACTCAATCTTAGCACGGAAGAGGCCGAAGAAGTTAAGGTAAACCAAGGTATTGAACACGAAAATTCAGACAGCTCCGTCTTTAATTCCGTAAAATATCTTCTGGAAAATCTTGTGAACGAAATAAAAAGCACTTTGGATTTTTACAGCGAAATGACGAAAGAAACCACAGAAGTAAAAAAAATTATTTTATGCGGGGGCGGAGCTAATTTGCGGGGACTTATCCCTTATTTAACTAAAAGGCTGGAAAAAGAAGTTGAATTGGGCGATCCTTGGATAAATTTGAATTTAAAAAATAATTTACCTATAATAAACCGGGAAAATTCCGTGCGCTATACCACAGTGGCGGGCCTGGCACTAAGAGGAATTAATTATGAGAATTAAATTAAATCTCATTCCTGAGCAAAAAAAAGAAGAGATAAACCAAGCCAATCTTTTCAGGCTTGTTTTAAAGTGGCAAGTAGAACTATTTGGAATTATTGTGATTTTTACAACTATGCTTTTAAGCATAAATTATATTTTGAAATTTACTTTAACTTCTGATGTGCAAGCGGAAGCTGCTAAAAGCGAGACGCAGTATGGGGAAATAGAAAAGTATGACTCGGAGATCAAGGAGGTTAACACGAAAACCTCTCAGATTGAAAAAATACAAGAAGGGCAATTGGATTGGTTCAATTTTTTCAAGAAAATAAACGACCAATTTTCCAGCAACATTGAAATTGAAAAAATAGCGACTCTCAATTACCAGGTTTTATTATCAGGAAAAGCAAATAGCCGGGATGATCTCATTTCTTTTAAGGAAAATATGGAAAAAGAAAGCTGTTTTTCCGATGTTAATCTGCCACTTTCCAATTTAGTCGAAAGGAATAATGTGGAGTTTCAAATTGATTTTAAAATAAAAAAAGAATGCTTGTGATAAATACATGAAAGAATTTTGGAAAAAAAATAAAATAATCATAGCAGTCGCGGCATATTCGGCTATTGTGCTATTATTTTTTTATTTCGCTGTGAGCCCGCTGATTGAGAGTATCAAAAAAAACTCGGATGAAATTCAAAAAATCAAGATTGATAGAGAAATCAGCCAGGAAAGAATTTCAAAATTGCCGGAGATGAAAAATGGATATGCGACCTACGAGCAGGAAAAAGACAACCTGGATATTATTTTGGATCAAAATAATTCAGTTGATTTTATCAAAAAAGTGGAACTTTTGTCCGAAGAGACGGGGAATAAAATAAATTTGAGCATAGCAGACAATTCAAATGCTTCTAAAAATGCCAAAGATGCAAAGACCGGAAAAAAAGATCCGGAAAGCATAAAAGATAATCTTCCATCGGACAAATATATATCAATGAACATGACACTGGAAGGAAGTTATGAAAATTTCATAAAATTTTTGTATAAACTGGAAAATCTGGATTACTATGTGAATGTCATTTCTTTTGATCTGTCAAAAGAAGCAGTGAGTGAAGAAAATAACGGAGCAAGCAAAACTAGCGGAAAAAATATTTTAATAAGTTCGTTTGAAGTGGTTGTGTATACTAAATAAAAATATGAACATACAGACAAAAGAAATTGCAGACAAAGGAAAAGAGATTATTCAGAGAGCATCTAAGATAGCTAAAGGAAAGTTGGAATGGATACTGCCTTTCATTTTTTTGGCCCTAGTTTTATATAGTGTCTATATTTGGTATGCTTACGCGTTTAATTTCGCCTGGGACGGGGCAAAAAAGAATGAATATATAAGGATGAAGCAGCGGGATGTTGTCTTTGAGAAAGAAAAATTTGATGCGATAATTTCTGAGATCAAGGAGCGAAGAAATAATTACCAGAAGAATTTACAAGGCATACCAGACATTTTTCAAATTAAATAAGCTGTTTTAAAAAATAAAATACCCTTCTCGGGGTATTTTTTTTATTTAGTGCGCTCGGAGGGACTCGAACCCCCGACCCTCTGGTCCGAAGCCAGATGCTCTAATCCACTGAGCTACGAGCGCATTGCTTTTAAATATCAGAGAGGGCGATCACTGGGAATCGAACCCAGGTACCTGGTGCCACAGACCAGTGTTCTACCATTGAACTATGATCGCCATATTATATTTGTCCTGTGCGCTGGGCAGGAATCGAACCTGCGGCCAAGAGATTAGAAGTCTCTTGCTCTATCCACTGAGCTACCAGCGCATCGTTACTTTTTAGTGGGTCATGCAGGATTCGAACCTGCGACCGTTTGCTTAAGAGGCAACTGCTCTACCAGCTGAGCTAATGACCCAAGTATATTTAAAGTTACATAATAAAATTGCCCATCTGGCAATAAAAAAATTATACCAGAAACACCGCAAAAGTCAATAAATCATGGCAAATTATTTGCCTTCTTATATTTTTTCCACTCCCGATCGGACCAATCTTTTGGTTTTTCAGTCAGGACCTGTCCGGGATGCGGGAACTTGCTGGGCGAGTCGTAAGCACTATTGAAAACATCCTCTATAAGCGAATTTCCGTCTTTATTAAAAACTTTCTGGGTAAAAACAGCTTTCAGTGATCCGTCCGGATTCCTTTCGGTTATAGTCGGGCCGATTATTTCTGTTTTTCTTCCATCATCCGTTCCATAAAACTGGAAAACCAGTTCAGTTCCTTCTATTTTTGTCTGGATCAAAATATAGCCAGGAGTGTTATTTATGAAGCGCAAGTCTGGACGCGGAACATAAACAGTCGCGTCCATGCCTTGCGGATTATAATACTGAACCGGATAAGCGTGATTTCTTCGGGCAGTAATTTTCAATCCACTATAGATAGCCGCTCTAAAAGCGGTCGTGGAAACCTGGCAGATTCCTCCTCCAAATTCCGGCTCGGTCTTGTCTTTTTTTATAACCAATTCCGGAAGATACCCATGCTCTCCATCCACGGGCCCTAAAATTTTAACAAATGAAAATTCTTCTCCGGGATTTATCAAGATGCCATTAAATCTTTTTGCGGCTACATTTATATTGAAAACTCTATTTTTTGGCGAGCCTCTAAAATTTGAGCGGCCCTCTCCAATAAGAGAAGTGATACCCAAGTTATCGATTGAATCAATGGATATTTCCGGATCGGAAGAAGTATAAGGCAGATCAACGGAAGCGGAAGTTTCCGAACTCTGAAAATAATTCAATAAAGTTTCCAGACTTTTTTTCTCGTCTAATTTAATTCCCTTGCTGCTTAAGGAAAAAACAGATACTTTTCCATTCTCAATGCTTAGTTTTGCGTCTTCCGGATCTTTATTAACTTGTCTTTCCAAATCATCCAAAAAAGAACTTATCATTTTTTCACTAAACTCAAAAACCGATTTCTTTTTTATACTATACTCGCCGCGAGCGCTAAATAACAGATTGCAAGTCAGTGATTTTTTATATTGGCAAAAATCCGGATTTTCTATTTCCGAACGGTAAACAGGATCATAAAAAAGATCCGTCTTCTCCGTTCCCCATTTTTCCATCTCGGCCACTGACAAAGGATAATCCGCGTCATTGACTTTCATATTTATGTCGCGAGAAATTTTAGCGGTAAAATTTCGGCTGGACAAGGTTTCCTCTCCGGTATTTTCGGCTAACGAGGTATCGCCAAAAACGAACAGCAAAAAAAAGCAGATTAAAAAATAAGGCGAAAGTTTTTTCATACACTTAGAATACTCTAAAATAAAAGCAAAATCAATGTAAGCGTGAGAATAACATGCGAAAAAACACGGAAACAATCCGTGTTTTTCATGATATACTTATAATCGCTTTTTCTGTGGCCCTCTGTTCTCAAAATCCCCTGACTTGTATTTTCTTGCTTTTAGTCGTATCGGCTTTGGGCAGACGAATCGTTAGAATTCCGTTTTTCATGGAAGCTTCAATTTTTTCTGCCAGGACATCCACGGGCAAAATTACCGATCGGGAAAAGTTTCCCCAGTAGCATTCCTGATAATAATAATTTTCTTCTGAAACTTCTTCCTCTTTTTTTCTTTCTCCCCGGATGGTTATCATATCGTTATTAATAGATACATCCAAATCCTCCGGCTTTACTCCGGCAATGGTAGACTTTATCACAATGTCATTTTCCGTCTGATATACATCAATGGTCAACTGGCCTTCTCCGCCATCCGCGGATAAAATGTTTTCTTCAGGCATATTTTTTTTTGGGGAAGAATTTATGATCATCTCGGTTTCCTCCTCCTTGTATAAGTTAGTTATGGCCGGAATTGATTCCTCTGAATCATAGTTTTCCGGTTCAATCTTCTTTGACCCAGTCAGTCGTTCTAAAAACGACCTTTTAACCTTGACCATAGCGTTAAATCGTTAGGTAATTATTTCAATTTCATTATAATCACGAAAGCAAAATTTTGCAAGTTTTTCCGCAAGTCAGGCCAAGTTATAGATTATTAAATAATTATAAACAAAATGGATAGAGAAAGCAATAAGAAGAGTCCTGAAAATGAAAACAATATTGAGCTTCGGAGCTTTCATTATTGAGTATCCAATAATTCCAGCTGTGGCGATATGAACAGCGGTAATTCCTGTAAAATTTAGAACAAGATTCAGAATATTTTGTCCGGACGGCAGATCAAATAAATTAAAAAATATTTCTAAAAAAGAAAAACCCAATCCTAGCGCTACGGAATTATAAAAAATTTCTTTTTGCGATGCATTTTTCAGTTCCTGAAAATTTTTGTAAACAAAGATGAATATGAATATTTCTTCTATCAAAATTATAACTGCAAGCAAAAGGTTCATTTTAGAAAAAAACACTGGTCGCAAATCCGATGGAGCGCCAAGAAAAAAACTGACGAGGAGCTCTAGAAGCAGAGCTCCAAGCGCGGCGAATATGCCGAAAAAAAATGGTTTCAAAAATCTCATATTAATTTCAAGTTAGCATTAGTTTCAATTTTTTTCCAGTTATGAAGAGCTTGCTTTTTTTGCGAGGCGCTCATTTTTTTCCAGCGAAAACTGGCTACAGCGGCTATCATAGCCGCGTTATCTACGGAGTATTTAGTATCCGGTATCAGGTATTTGGCATCTGAAAAATCGCTTTTTATGGCTTTTCCAAGCTGTTTTCGGAGTTCCTTGTTAGCGGAGACTCCTCCTGCGAGCAGAATAGTTATCGGCTTATATTTTTGGGCGGCTCGGATAGTTTTTGCAATCAGAACATCAATAACAGCTTGTTGAAATTCGCAAGCTACTGCGACAACATAATTTTTCCAAGGTTCAACCTTAGCAGGTGCTAAGGTTGAACCTTTAAATTTTTTCACAGAATATAAAACCGCCGTCTTTAGCCCCGAGAAAGAAAAATTAAAATCTTTAGAATTTATCATCGGCCTCGGCAATACTAGTTTGTAGTTTGTAGTTTGTAGTTTATGGGTCTCTGATAATTTATCGGCGCAAGCCGCGATGGCCGGTCCTCCTGGGTATCCCAATCCCAAAATCCTAGCCACCTTGTCAAAAGCTTCTCCGGCGGCATCGTCCAAAGTTTGTCCGACAATTTTGTAATCCAAATGATTTTTCATCAAAACCAGTTGCGTATGACCGCCGGAAACCACTAGGCATAAAATTGGAAACTTAATTTTAGTGCTTTTGAATTTTTCCGCCTGAGGCGGACCAGCCTTGGGCTGGGAACTTTTTCCAACGAAGTTGGAGTAGATATGTCCTTCAATATGATTAACTCCGAGCAACGGTTTTTTCCAGACGAAAGACAAAGTTTTTGCGACATTGACGCCGATAAGAAGCGCCGGAATAAGCCCGGGTCCCCGGGTAGTTGCAATCAAATCAATGTCGCGCGGTCTGATCCCGCTTTCTTCAAGAGAATGTTCAATAACCGGAATGATATTTTTCAAGTGTTCCCGCGCGGCTAAATTTGGAACAACGCCTCCCCAGTCAGCGTGCAATTTTGTCTGCGAAGAAATAACGCTGGAAAGAACAAGGGGAACTCCTTTTTCTATTTTTACCACCGCCGCGGCCGTGTCATCGCAGGAAGTTTCTATTCCTAAAATTATCATAAAATTTGATTTATAAGCCATTTAAAGCTATCATTGTTATTGTGAAGAAAATAAGCCAAAAAGTCAAAACTGCCGAAGATAATGTTTTGATTGGCTGGATAAAAAAAGGGCATCCGGAAATTTACGATGAAATAGTAATAAGATATCAGAAAAAGCTGTTTTCCTATGTCTATCGTCTGGTGGGCAACAAGGAAGAAGCGGAGGACATCCTTCAGAATGTTTTTGTAAAGGCTTATCGAAATATTGCATCGTTTGATGTAGAAAGAAAATTTTCTTCCTGGATATACCGGATTGCGCACAACGAAGCGATAAATTTTTTAAAAAGGCGGAATAAAAGAAAGTTTATTTCTTGGGAAGACATCGTGGCCAGTAAAGATAAAATGGAAACTAAGAGTGAAGAAAGGTCACCGATTGATCTTTGGATTCGGGAAGAGTCGCGTCTGGAAGTTCAAATGGCCCTAAATCGGCTCCCGGAAAAATACCAAAAAGTTCTGATGCTTAGATATTTTTCGGAAAAATCATACGCCCAGATCGGAAAAATAATCAAAAGTCCGGTCAACACGGTTGGCACCCTCATCAATCGGGCGAAAAAGAAGCTGATGGCGATAGTAAAGTTGATGGAGGGGCGATAGTTGATTAACTGGAAATATGTGGTAACATATTTAATGTTACTTTTTATTTATGCCGCGTTCGTCTAGTCCGGCCTAGGACGCCAGGTTTTCATCCTGGAAATCATGGGTTCGAATCCCATACGCGGTACAAATTTTTAAAAACTTGCTTTCTTGGCAGGTTTTATAATTTCTGAAAAAGAGTTAAAATTGAATCATGGAAACTGCCGGACAACACATTTTTGAATTCCTCCGCCATTATGGATATTTCATCATGCTTCCCTTGATGATCATTGAAGGGCCGGTGGCGACGATTATTTCCGCGATGCTTGCGTCGCTTGGCGCTTTTAATGTTTTCATCGTTTTGATTTTTTCCATCGCCGGAGACATGATTGGCGATATTATTCTTTACGGATTGGGGCATAAATATGGAATGTCGTTCGTTCGGGGATTTGGAAAATATATGGGCATTACGGAAAAGTTGGTTTTGCGCATGGAAAAGTATTTCGTGAATCACGGAGGAAAAACTATTTTTGCCGTCAAGTCTACCACCGGCCTTTGCTGGGCGACCTTTGTAGCCGCCGGTATCGTCAAAATGGATTTCAAAAAATTTATGAAATATTCATTCTTGGGTGGGATTGTTTGGAGCGGTTTTTTGGTGGCAATGGGATACTTTTATGGTTATCTCTGGCGGGAAATAAAACAAACGATCGAATGGATTGGCTGGGCGGTTGTCGGTCTGGCGGCCATTTCCTTTGTTGTTATCACGCTTTACAAAAAACGAGAAGCTAAAAAGCTCTTGGAAAATAACAGCCAAACGGAAATTAAACCATAGTGAATATGGGAAATCGGGCTTGCTGTCAAAGAAGCCTTTTTTATTTGTCTAAAAATGATAAAATAGATGCATGGTCAAAAAATTATTGAAATCGGTCAAGGGCATCCTTTTTACTGATCCAAAACTTCTTTACAAAGAAGAGATAAATTTAGTCAACCAGTCTTTTTATTTTCCCGGCACCAATGGCAAAGCGATTTTAATGATTCATGGCTGGACATCCACGCCTTATGAAATAAGGCGTCTCGGAAAATATCTCAATGAACAAGGATACACGGCGCACGCCCCGCTTCTCAAAGGACACGGGACAATTCCAAAAGATTTAGAGCAGGTCAAATGGCAGGATTGGATGAAGGACATTGATGAGGCCTATCAGCTTCTCAAAAAAGAAAACAAAAAACTTTTTATCGCTGGAACTTCCATTGGCGGAAATTTGGGCTTGCTCTATGCCGCGGAGAACAAAGACATTGCCGGTCTGGTGCTGATGGCCGTGCCGCATAGTGTTAAATTTGAAAAAGCCGTCATTTTTTTAGCGAAGCTTCTCAAAATTTTCAAACCTTATGCCGTCAAACGCTACCCGCCAACCTTTGGAGCGGCTGATACGATCACTCGGGTTATCTCCTATCAGAGCTATCCCATCCAAAGCGGTCTGGAAGCGTTTGGGGCGATAAAAAAATCCAGAGAAGTTCTTTCTGAAATCAAACAGCCCTGCTTTGTGATTCAATCGGCGAGTGACCATATCATCCAAAAAGACAGCCTAGAAAAAATTTACGCGCGCCTTGGTTCTGCAGTAAAAAAGAAAAAATATATCAAACGCGCTTATCATACTTTCATTTCAGATATCAAGAACGAAAGCGTTTTTGAGGAAATACTAAGCTTTCTTAATGAAAACTAGTTATGAAAATAGCGATTTTCACCAACAACTATCTTCCCAATCCTTACGGCGTTCCGAATTCAATAGAAAGTTTTCGAAAAGTTTTTGAAAGTCTCGGTCACGAGATTTTTATTTTCGCTCCCAATTGGAAAGGATATAAGGATGAAAATCCCAATGTTTTTCGCTATCCTTCAATAGACATAAAATACAAAATTAATTTTCCCTTGCCCATTCCCTATTCCGGAAAAATAAATAAAATTCTTGAGAATTTAGATATAGATATAATCCATTCCCAACATCCAAATTTACTTGGAAGCGAGGCTTCCAAGTGGGCGAAAAAGAAAAATATTCCCATTGTTTTTACCTGGCACACGCTTTACGATCAATACGCGCATTTCGCGCCGCTCATTCCCAAGAAACTGGCGGCTTGGTGGATGGTTCGAGTTGCTAGAAATTATGCCAATAAATGCGACGCCGTGGTAACGCCCACGCCGTTCGTGAGAGAAATAATCCAAGGCTGGGGCGTGACCAACAAAAATATTACCGCTATACCGACCGGAATTGAAGAGCGAGTGTTCGCGAACGCGGATCGGGAAAATGTCAAGAAAAAATATAATATCGCCGAGGATGAAATAGCGCTACTTTTGATAACGCGTTTTACGGCGGAAAAAAATGTGGAATTTCTTTTTGAGGCGGTTATGGAAGTTTTAAAAAATAATCCAAATACAAAATTTATTGTAGGCGGGGAAGGATACTTAAAAGAAAATTTGGAAAAAATAGTTTCAGACAGCAAAATGAAAGACAGGGTTATTTTTGCCGGGTTCATAGATAATGAAATAAAAAAAGATTATTACGCCGCGGGCGACATTTTTGTTTACGCATCCAAGTCGGAAACCCAAGGGATGATTTTGACAGAGGCGATGTATTCGGGACTTCCAATCGTGGCAGTGCGGGCGCCCGGCGCGCAGGACATAATTTTGGACGGGGAGACGGGTTTTTTAGTTGGGGAAAGTTCACCCCGTGAAATCCCCGCTATGGCGGGGTGCGCCTCCGGCGCAAATTCACTGGGTAAAGAATTTGCCTTGGCTGTCCAAAAATTAATTGACAGCCCGGAATTGCGTTTGAAATTTTCTGAAAGAGCGAAGCAAATAGCAAGAGAAAAATACACGAGCAAAGTTTGCGCTGAAAAAATGCTGGAAGTTTATAAAAAAGTCATAAAATTTTCTAAGGTTCAACCTTAGCGGTAAGTGGTAATTGCTAAGGTTGAACCTTGGATTTTATCTATGATTCTAAAAAAATCTTTCTATCAGCGAAAAACGCTAGATGTAGCCAAGGATTTACTGGGCTATTTTTTAGTCAGAAAAATTGGTCAGAAAATAATTCGCGCTATGATTACCGAAACCGAAGCCTATATCGGCGAAGACGATCTGGCCTCGCACGCTTCCAAGGGACGCACGCCTAGAACGGAAATTATGTATGGGCCGGCCGGCCGCGCGTATGTTTATATGATATATGGCATATATCATTGTCTCAATGTTGTGACGGAGAAAAAGGATTTTCCTGCGGCGGTGCTTATAAGAGGACTCGAGAATGTTAGCGAATCGCGGGCGAATAGTCGCGAATGGAAAGAAATAAAAAATGTGAAACTAAACGGCCCGGGCAAACTCTGCAAATTTCTAAAAATAGATCGAAAATTAAACGGCTGGGATTTAGCGAAAGGCGAAAAGCTTTGGATAGCCAGCCCAAGGCTGGTCGGCCTAGGGCCGAAAAAACTAAAAATCAAAAAATCCAAGCGGATTGGTATAGACTACGCTCGGCATTGCAAACATTATTTATGGCGGTTTCATATTGCTTGATAAATGATTTTATCATAAGATTGAAGTAAGTTTATGTTTATCGCAACAGCTGGATATTTATCAGGAGTGGCAATTTTATTGTCTTTTTTGCCTTACATCAGAGATATTTTTAAAGGCAAGACAAAACCGGAAAGAATTTCCTGGCTGATTTGGGCCATTCTCGGATCAATTTCTTTCTTTTCCCAATTCGCCAAAGGTGCCTCTTATTCTTTGGTGCTGGTGGGCGCGCAAACTTTCGGCGATCTGTTCATTTTTATTTTAGCTATCAAATGGGGCTTCGGTGGATTTTTGAAAAGAGATATTTTCGCTCTGGTCGGAGCGGGAATCGGCCTGGTTTTGTGGTATGTGACCAAGGAGGCAGCCGTTGCGTTATTTGTGGCAATATTCATTGATGCAATCGGAGTAGTTTTGACAGTCATTAAATCTTATGAAGAGCCGACTACGGAAACGATCAGCTCCTGGGTGCTCACTTTATTGGCTGGAGTTTTGGCTTGTATAGCGGTGGGGAGTTTCAATCTAGTTTTGTTGGCTTTTCCATTCTATATATTTCTTGCCAGCGCCGCGATTTTAATTGCGATAAAATTGGGATTTCAGCGCGATGCCAAAGAAAATCCTATCGAAGTCGGACTTCGATAATAAATTATGGAAGATTATTCTAAAAACATAATAAAAGATTACAAATATTGGACGGTGCTAGCGCATACTAACCAGGGATATCTGGGCAGGTGCGTCGTTTGGTGTAAAAGAGAAAATGCCCAAGACTTGACCGAGGCTACCGCAGAAGAGCAAGAGGAGCTATTTTTAATTTTAGCTAACTTAAAAAAAGCTATTGAAAAAGCCTTTCAACCGGACTGGATGAATTATGCTTTTTTAGGAAATGAAATGAGGCATTTACACGGGCATGTTATTCCCCGTTATGCTTCCGAGAAAGAATTCGGCGGGATAAAATTCAAAGATGAGAGATGGGGACATAATTACCGGACGGATCATGATTTCATAACCCCGCCGGAAATCCTAGAGTCCGTCAAGCTTAAGATTCAAGAATTTTTGGATTAACGATTTTATTCCAGATGGATTTTTTGAGAAAATTTTTGAAGGGCCTCCCGAGGCGCGGGATGTTTTTTTAATTCCGGGTCAATCCGCAATAATTCTTTCGCTTCGGCCTGGGAATATTTTATCAGCTTCACATTTCCCAAGTTTTCCATAGAAATATCGGGAAGTCCCGATTGAATGGTTCCGAAAAATTGTCCCGGGCCGCGCAGTTCCAGATCTTTTTGGGCGATGGCAAAGCCATCGCTGGTATCAACCAAAGCTTGCAAGCGATTTGTAGCGATCTCACCGCTACTGCCGGTAAATAAATAACAATAGGACTGATGTTCTCCTCTTCCCACTCGGCCTCTGAATTGGTGGAGTTGCGAAAGCCCAAATCGGTCGGCGTCTTCAATCATCATTACCGTCGCATTAGGAATGTCTATGCCGACCTCCACGACCGAAGTGGAAACTAAAATGTTATATTTATTATCCTTAAAATCCTGCATCACTTTTTCTTTTTCAGCCGACCTAAGTCTTCCATGAAGAAGGCCTACATTAAACTCGGGAAATATTTCAGCCAGCTTTTTATGTTCGGCGACGGCCGCTTTAATTTCCGTGAGAACCTTGGATTCTTCAACTAAAGGAAAAATAACAAATACTTGACGCCCGGATTTTATTTCTTGCGATATAAAAGTATAAATTTTCGCGCGGTCATCCGGCAGGATTATTTTCGTAATTATTTTTTTCCGGTCTTTGGGCATTTCGTCCAGGATGGAAATGTCCAAGCTACCGGAAAAGGCGATGGCTAGCGTTCTTGGGATGGGCGTGGCGGTCATGGTTAATAAATGCGGCACCGCCTTTTTTATTCCATCGCTCATTTCCATAGTTTCCTGTTGCAAGTATGCCCGCTGGGTGACGCCGAAGCGATGTTGTTCGTCGATTATAATTAACGCTAAGTTCTTGAATTTAACATCTTTTTGGATTATGGCATGGGTGCCGATGACTAAATTTATTTCGCCGGATTTTATTTTTTTCAAGAGATTCTCTCTTTTGTCATCCTGAACTTGTTTCAGGATCTCATTAGATTCCGGATCAAGTCCGGAATGACATATTTTTTTATAAGAATTTGTTAAGAGCGCAATATTGAAATCATAATTTTTAAATAATTTACAAAAACTTTCAAAATGCTGGCGCGCCAGGACTTCCGTCGGCGCCATGATGGCGACCTGGTAGCCGGCAGAGATAGCTTGCAAAGCCGCAATGGCCGCAACGACGGTTTTTCCCGAACCTACATCGCCGTTCAAAAGCCGGTTCATGGGTCGTTCCTTTTCCAGATCTTTCAGAACTTCAAAGGCAGACTTTCTTTGCGCATCAGTCAATTTGAAAGGAAGCTTAGAAACAAATTTTTTTATCAAATTCTCGTCAAATTTTATTTTTATGGAATTATTGCTTTCCCATTCTTTTTTCACTTGCAAGGATTTTAGTTGCACTAAAAACATTTCCTGGAAAGCGAATCTTTTGCGCGCTAATAAATATTGATTAGCGGTCGAGGGAAAATGAATATAACGGATGGCTTTTTCCAGGGGCGGTAAATTTAATTTTTCCAGTGTTTCCGGCGGAAGCGGATCGCTAAGTTTTTTAGCGGCTTCCAGAAGAGGTTTTAATTGCCAGCGGAGCCATTTGGACGAAAGTCCGCGAGTCTCGCTATAAACTGGAACCAGTCGGCCGGTATTGGTCGTATCGCGCGAGGCTTTTTCCCAGGCCGGGTTTTTCATCAGAAAATATTTACCCTGTTTTTCCAATTTGCCGCTCAAGCGCATCCGCTCTCCCTCTTTCATAGCTTCCAAAATATACGGCTGATTGAACCAAGAGGCTTTTAGCGGTATATTATTTTTATCCTGAAACACGGCCTCAACTATGGACATCCGGCGCCGGAAAATACGATTGATTTTTGATTTTATTACTTTGCCTTCAAGGGTTACAACCTGATCCAGATATTTTTCATCCAGCGCGACCGTTTTGGAAAAATCATCATAACGGAAAGGGAAATAAAAAAGCAAATCTTCTACGGTAAAGAGTTTTAATTTCTCCAAAATTTTGGCGTAGGAGGGAGTTATTTTGGGGATGTTTTTTAATAAAGTTTTTGGAGAGATAAGCATAACTTAAGTATAAATCATAAAATGCAAAACAAAAAACAGAACAATGCGTTGATGGTTCTGTTGAGAATGAGCGGGAACTGGAGGAAGCAAACTCCTCCAGTTCCCTAATATATACTACACGAGATGCCGCGGATGGCCTCGCCGGCGGCCGTTCCCGATATCTTTTTCCACTTGCTCCTCTTCCTCTAATGCCCTTTGACATGGAATACAGCGAATAGCGAAGGGGGTAAATTTAAGACGCTTTGAAGATATCTTTATCTCACACCCTTCCCTTTTTCCGCGATCTATGCAGAGGCGTTGGACTCCTTCGCGAAGGAGATTGATTTGAGCATCGATTTGCCCTCGCTGCTTTTCAAGCTGCGATATTATTTGACTCTCCGTATCAAATAGCTGTAATAGATCCTCCATCTCGGTCATCCGATCTGCTTTGCTGAGAGCCTCTTTACGCTTGGCTTGTTTCCGATCAATTCTCTTCTGCAGTTCGTTTCGTTTTACAGTAAGCTGTTCAATCTTCTTTTGCATCGCGCGCGTTCCTCCCGAGTTTTTTTTTATTTCTAACTATATATAAGAAAAAATCAAAGAGAAGCTGGTGAATCTATATAAAGAACTATGTATACAAATATGAAAACTTGTTTATTTTCAAAATTTGCTTAACATGTATTCTAGCAGCAATACAGCTCGATGTCAATATTGTGAAAATCAGGCGCCTGTAGTAGGGTATATAAAGAAATAAAATATCTGCGCTTGTAGCTCAGTGGATAGAGCGTGTGGTTGCGGTCCACAAGGTCGGAGGTCCGATTCCTCCCAAGCGCACCAAAAAAATAATCCCGAAAAAGGATTATTTTTTATTCTACAATCCTAACAATCTTTCAAGCGCGTCCGCGAGGCTGGGCTTTTGTTTTATTTCCGGAAGATAATTAAGCAACAACTCTCTGATTTTCAAAGGATCCTCCGAGCCCAGCGGAACATGAACAAAGGGCAAAAGATAGCCTTTGGAATGAAAGCTGATTATTTTTTCCTGCGGCGGGTTGTAAAAAATCCAAAAGGAGTGCATATTCTCAAATTCATAAAGCTCTTTTCCGGCGATTATGCCCTCATCGGTTATGGCAAAATCCAAAATCCGGGGTTCTTTATTGAGATGGATATAGCCGAGCATTCCGATCAGGATAAAAACAATGGCCACGACCGGGCTGTTCATATAAACGGAGTAGCCGATTATGGCGATAAGGAAAAGGGCCATAACGGCATACCATTGCTGGCTCCGTTCGTAAGTTTCAAATTCTTTTGTTTGCCAGCGGATAATAATTTCTTTGCCATATCTATCAAGAAAACTTTCTTCCGGCGGAACTTCTTCAGGCGCCTCCTCCTCCCTTGAAAAAAAATTCTTTATTTGTTCCTCTTTTTTCCCCTCAGGATTTTTTCTTAATATATCCATACAAATAGTTTTTAAAGCATTTTTATGTTAGCATATTTACAAAAGCATTTCTAGCTGGTATTATGTCGGGTGCTTTAAAATAAATCTGGAAGCGTGCCTGAGTGGTTTAAAGGGACAGTCTTGAAAACTGTTGAGTCTGAAAGGGCTCCGAAGGTTCGAATCCTTCCGCTTCCGCCAGCAATACAAAACCCCGCCGTTCGCGAACGGCGGGGTTTGTTATCATAAAATCCGAAGATTAATGACAAGAATTTTGGATTAGTAGTCCCTTCTTGGTCCTCTGTCCCTCATTCTTTTCTTGTTGCATTCGTAGCAGTAAAGGCTGCCGTAGGTTCCGTCATCCTTTTTAGTCGGTTGAAACGGAAGCTGGGTAATTGCTGTGCCACATTCGGTGCAAACAATCCCTAAAGCGGAAATGTCAAACATTTGTCTTTGAGGGCGATTATTGTCTTGATAAGCCATTTAAGCGTAGTCACCTGCCTTTCTAGCCCTGTCGCTCGTGAGCGACGGGATAATCGGTGACTTACTCTTATAGCTTACCTTGTGTAAAACTTAGAAAACTAATACGAAATATTCACCTGCTGGAGATGATAGCATATTAAACAAAAAGAGTCAAGATCTTGCGGAAAGGGTGGGATTTGAACCCACGGACCCCTTGCGAAGTCAACACCTTAGCACGGTGCCGCTTTAGACCACTCAGCCACCTTTCCTTGTTATACAGAGTATAATTTATCATTTATACTATTAAATATCAAGTCATTATTTTCTAAAACATGTCCGTCGTTGGAATAAACATCTTTACCATCATCATCGCTGCTTTGGCTGGAACTATTGCTGGATCGCTCTGGTATATTCTTTTTCTCAAAAAAAATAGCATTGTTGTTACGGAAGAGCCGCGCGCGCGAGAATTGGGAAAAAAATCGGAGAGAACTTTCTTTTTATCTTTCATTGCTAATTTAATTTCCGCGTTTGCTTTGTCTTTGCTTTTTAGCTTTTTTAACTCGCAGGATTTTTTAGGCAACGCAAAAATAGCCGGAGCGGTCTGGCTGGCTTTCGCGGTTGTTTCCGCCATCAGAAAAATATTAATTGAAAAGAAATCTTGGGAAAACCTTATCTTAGGCGCCGGACATGATTTTGTGAGTCTTCTGGCAATGGCGATTATTTTAGCGGGCTGGAAATAATTTGTTACTTAACTAGTTAAGTAACTCTTTTTTTACTCATCTCCTGCCGGGCGAGAACCAAGGCGAAGACTTTTTTGGCGCCGGCGGATTTTAAAATTCTGGCGCATTCGTTGAGCGTGGCGCCGGTGGTGGCGATATCGTCTACAAGGAGGATAGTTTTCTTTTTTAATAAATCCCCTGTTGTCATTCCGGCCTCCGAGCCGGAATCTAATTTTTTTGGTTTATTAGATCCTGAAACAAGTTCAGGATGACATTTAATATTAATTTCAAAAGCGTCTTGAATATTTTTTCTCCGTTCGGCGTATTTTTTGACTTTCATCTGGGGAGGCGTGTGCTTTTTGCGAATTAAAATATCTTTTAAAACCGGAATTTCCAATCCCGGAGTTAAGTTTTGGCTGACATAATCGGCTAAAAGCTCCGACTGATTGAACCCGCGCCAGCGGAGGCGGCGAGAGTGAAGCGGAACGGGAACTATAAAATCGGGAAGAGGCAGATTATTATCTAAAAAAGCTTTGACTAAAATTTTTCCGAGCGGAACAGAGAGATCACGAATGAAATTATATTTATAAAGGTGAATTATTTTACTCAAATTATTTTCTTTATACTTCGTAGCGGCGATAAGCGTGTCCAGAAAAAAATCCCGTTCTTCGCGAAGGGTCCTTTTGCAATTTTGGCAAAGCTTGCCTGATTCAATAATGATTTTTTCGCAACGGGGGCAGACCTGAAACGAAAAAACCTGCATTTTTCGCAGGCAATTGTCGCAAAGCCAGGAGTCGTCAGCGTCGCAGGATAAGCAGGAGATGGGGAAGAGGGTGTCTAATATGAAATCTTTTACTTTTTTAATATAATTTCAAAATCCAAAATCCAAATTATTCCAAATCAAATCCAAATGACTAAAATCAAAAATTTGAAATTAAAATTTTGAGCTTAATTTGAAATTTGAGCTTTGAAATTTGGATTTTTAAGTTAATATTATCTTCCCTTTCTCAATTTTCGCTTCTATCTTTCCACTTTTTACTTTATCATAAACAATCATTTCCGCTATGGGATTTTCCAAAAGCTCCTGAACATTTTTTCTGATCATCCGGGCGCCTTGTTTCGGTCCTAAGCTCTTTTCGGCGATAAGATTGATAACCTTTTCATCAAAATTAATTTTTACATTTTGCTTTTTCAGTCGGACGGACAATTTTTTCAGTTCAAGTTCTGTGATTTTTTTGATTTCGTTTTTTCCGAGAGCGTTAAAAACCAGAACATAATCCAAACGGTTCAGGAGTTCGGGCTTCATCTTGTTTTCCAGTTCGCGGATTACATTTTTCTTGATGGCTTCAAATTTTTCAGGAAGGCTTTTTGACTTTTCCGGAGAAGAAAAACCAATGTTTCCCGAAGCTGAAGTAAATTCGGCCGTTCCGATGTTGGAAGTTAAAATTATAATCGCATTTTTAAAGCTAACCTGGGTGCCTTCGGCATCAGTCAGCGTTCCATCTTCCAAAATCTGGAGCAGTATGTTAAAAACATCCGGATGGGCTTTTTCAATTTCGTCAAAAAGCACGACCGAATAGGGATTCCGGCGGATTTTTTCCGTGAGATTTCCGCCTTCGCCGTAACCGACATAACCGGCCGGAGAACCGATGAGCGCGGATACGCTGTGGCGCTCCATCAATTCGCTCATATCTATCCGGACGAGAGATCCGGATTTCGTTCCAGTAGAACCGAAAAATTCTTCAGCTAAAACTTTCGCGGTCAAAGTTTTTCCGACTCCGGTCGGACCCAGAAAAAGGAAGGAACCGAGCGGCCGGTCAGGATTTCCGATTCCTGATTGAGAGCGAAGCAACGCATCGGAAAGCTTTCCGATGACTTCGTTCTGTCCGATAACGCGCGACGCCAGGATCTTTTTTATGTTTTTTATTTTTTGGTTTTTTTCCATCAGCAATTTTTCCGAGGAAACTCCGGAAATTCTGGATATAGTTTCAATTATATTTTCATCCGAAATGGAAATCCTATGCTCCTTTTCTGATTTAGCTTGCAGGTCACGGACTTTTTTCAGCTTATCCTCCAGCTCTTTTTCCTGCGTCCGCAGGCTAATGGCTTTTTCATAATTCTCTTCGCTAACTAGGCGTTCTTTTTCTTCAAGAAGAGATTGCTTTGTGGTTTCCAGTTCCCGTATTTCTTTTATGAAGTCGGAAACTTTGCTTTGAAAGCGGACAAAAGAAGCAGTTTCATCAATCACATCAATGGCCTTGTCGGGTAAAAACCGATTTTGGATATAGCGCACGCTCAAATCAACAGCAAGCCCTATCGCTGAATCAGAAATGGAAACATTATGGAATTTTTCATAACTCTCTCTTATTCCAAAAAGTATTTTTCTTGTTTCATCTTCAGCCGGCTCTTTGATCTGAATCGGCTGAAATCTTCGCTCCAGGGCGGCGTCCTTTTCTATGTATTTTTTATATTCCATGAGCGTCGTGGCGCCGATTACCTGGATGTCTCCGCGGGCGAGTGCCGGCTTGATGATATTGGCCATGTCTAGGCTTCCTGCGACATTGCCGGCGCCAACAATGTTGTGAATTTCATCAATAAAAATTATGACATCTTCATTGGCTTCTGCCTCTTTGATTATTTCCTTTAGACGCGATTCAAATTCGCCGCGAAAGCTCGTGCCGGCGATAAGTTGAGCCACATCCAAGCCCATTATTCTTTTTTTGTAAAGAGTTGTAGGAATAGATCCGGAATTTATAAGTTGGGCCAGGCCGGTTACTAAAATAGTTTTCCCCACGCCCGGCTCTCCGATCAAAAGCGGGTTGTTTTTATTTTTCCGGCCTAAAATATTGATCATTCTTTGAATTTCTTTTTCTCTTCCGATGACAATAGTTTTTTCTTTCTGGGCTTCTTCATTAACATTTACGCAGAACTTTTTAATAAAGGGAGCAGAAGCCAACTTTTGTTTTTTGGTTTTGTTTAGGGTTATTCCTGACAGGCTAAAGAGATTATCCATGTCTGGCAGATGGCCCGGTTCAAAAAAAGATTTAATAAATTTAAAAGAATTCTTGATCTTACTATCGGCCATTAGCTCCTTTATCATCACATCCTGTTTATCCATAAGAGCGAGGACCAGATGTTCGGTTCCAACATAGGAAGAATTCAAATTTTTGGCAGTAGAATATGCTCGGGTAAAAATTCTTTTAATCTCTCCGGAATGAAATTCCGAATGTGCCAACGAACGGGACAAAAAATGCAAAAAATCTTTCTCTTTTAGATTTATTGTCTTCAGAATATTACTGCCCAGACTTCCTGTTTCGCGGAATATGGCTAATAAAAGATGAACAGAGAAAGGTTCGGGACAACTAAACTGGCGCGCGATTCGTTCGGCCTCCAGCAAGGATTTTTTGGCATGTTCGGTCAATTTTTGGCTAGCTGGATGGCTTGCCCGGGGATGATTATTTTTATTCATAAAACATTTAATTGGTAATCCCAGTGTATTTTTAATAACCGGCCGTGTCAAATCAATACTTTCCGCTGTGGATAACATTGCTGGATGGCTATTTCGCCCAATCCGTGTTATAATAAATTCGGAAACAAAAAAAATAGAAATAAAAAATGTTTGATTTTGGAAAAAATAGTTTTCTTGGCATTGACATTGGAACCTACTCTATCAAAGCGCTGGAAGTTAAAGTAAAAGGAGGTCGTCCCACGGTTACCAATTACGCTTGGGTTTCTTTGGATGACATAAAAGGAGGGGGCCGATATTCTTTCAGCGAAAGCTGGCCGATTTATTTGAGGCGGATGCTTAAAGAAGCCAAGATAAAAAGCAAAAACGCCTATGTATCTATTCCGGCCGCGGGAGCCCTTATAACTTTGGTGGAGTTTCCCAATATTGCGCGCGAAGACCTTGATCAAGCTGTGAAGTTTGAGGCCCATAAATATATACCCACTTCTTTGGAAAATGTTGTTTTGAGCTGGGATGTAGTATCAATCAACAAAGAAACGCTTATAAAAAGAATTGCCCAGGGAAACGAAGAAAAATCAGGATCGGAAGCGAAAAACAAAACCCAAGTTATTTTGGTAGCGGCCCCTCGGGACAAAGTGGAGAAGTACGAAGAAATAATCACAAAAAGCGGACTTAAATTAAAAGCCGTGGAAATAGACAGCTTTTCTTTAGTGAGATCTTTGGTGGGAAATGACCAAGGGAATTTTGTAATTGTGGACATCGGCTCCAGGATTTGCAATATAATTTTGGTTGAAAAAGGAATAATCAAGGTTAATCGCAACATTGATGCCGGCGGAAGAGATATAACACGGACGCTCGCTAAAGATTTTGGAGTAAGCGAAGAAAGGGCGCAGGAAATGAAAATTTCCGGGCAAGAGCTGATGGCCGGAAAAACTCCCGTCACATTTCCCGTTTTAGATATGATTGTTCAGGAAATCAGGAGAGTTCTTGCCGACTATTATAAAAACGAAAGCGGCTCCCAAATAGACGGACTGATTGTTTCCGGAGGGACTGCCAATTTGGCGGGAATCGCGGACTTTTTCAGCAATGCTCTAAAAATAAAAGTCATAATAGGAAATCCTTTTAGCCGGATGAATCTTGATAAAAAATTGGAAGCGCAGCTAGGCAAAATGAAAAACCAATTTTCCGTGTCGGCCGGACTGGTTCTCAAAGGAACTGAAGAATACCTTAGAAAATAATTTTTAATTTCTCCCGCTAAAGCGGGACCCCGCCAAGGTGGTGGTAATTTATAAAAAATAGTATGATAAACATAAATTTGGCAACTGAAAAAATAAATATACAGCGACCCTCCCTTCTGAAAAAGGAGATGTTACTTTTGGTGATTTTACTGATGCTCTTGATTGCTGTTTATGGCGGACTGATTATTTATGAAAAAAGTTTAACTAAAAAAATTAAAGACTCGGATGCCCAATACGCAGCGAGCTATCAGGAACTTATCGAAGGCAACACTAAGAATGTTTTTGATTTTCAAAACCGGCTAACCTCGGCTAGCAAGCTTTTTCCCGCGGGCGGCGCGGCTTTTGAGAATCTGAAAAAAATGGAGGCGGTAATCATTCCGGGAGTTTATATTTCTTCTTTCTCATACAATCCTTCCGGAAATGAAATAACTCTTGATATCGTAGCTGACAGCTTCAATCTTTTAGCCAAGCAAGTGTTAAGTTTCAAAAAATCCGGATATTTTTCAAATACTGCGGTTGGCGCTTCTCAAATTGAGAAAACAGGTATCAGGCTGGCGGTAATATTAACGGCTAAATAATAAATTAACAAAAAGCTATGAAATTAAAAATATTAATCATTCCCCTGCTCATCTTAATAATTATAGTTTTTTCTATCTGGTTTTTGATGCCTACTTACTTTGCGGTAAAAGATACGAAAGTCAAACTAGACGAAGCTACTGCAAAGAACGAGGATATAAAAAACAAGCTGGAAACGGCCAAGAGCCTGAATCAGGAGCTTCTTTCCAAGGGAGAAGAACAAAAAATACTTAATGTTTATTTGCCGGAAAACAAAGAGGAGGAAGAAGTTATCAATTATTTTGACGATCTGGTGCGGCGGGAAGGAATGCTAGCTGTCGGGCTTGCGCTTTCTCCGAAGGAAAATCCACAGCCCATTGTCCCCGTTGATCCCTCAACGGGAGTGGCTCTGGAGGCAAGCAGCGATCCGGCAGTTCAATATATGAACGCGACATTTAAAGTCGCGGGGACTTATGAAAAGGTCAGGGATTTTATGGAAAAATTATCTAAACTGAAAAGATTTAACGAAATTTCCGCGCTGAAAATTTCCAAAGATGTTTCTCAGGAAAACGAGAGCGGAGCATCAAACAGTTTGATTGTGGATGCGACCGCGGGTTTTGGATATCTGGAAAAAATAAAGAATGTCAGCGATATTAATAATAGTGCCCTGGTTTCCGGGAAATTTGATTTGTCGGCAATAGATTATATAAAAAACAATAGAAATACCGAGATTTCAGGGCTAACGCCCGATACGGCCGGCAAAAGCAATCCTTTTGTGCAGTAATTCCAATTCTCAATAAAAAGGAATAATGATAACAGCCAGCAAATTTAAAAAACAAACTGCTGTGAAAGAAGAGAACATTAAAAACAAAGCCGCTTCTTTGGGGGTAGCTTATTTGGAAGCTCCTCCAAAAATCATAGAAGGGAGAGTAATAAATATCATTCCCAAAGAAGTAGCGGAAAATCACAAGATAGCGGCTTTTGAAAAAAAAGGAAAAACCTTGAAAGTCGCTATGGCTGACCCACAGAACATTGATGCGCTTAATGTCTTGCGCTTTATCGCGAAAAAGGAAAATCTAGACATAGAAACATATCTGGCGACGGAAGAAACTATTTCTGAAATACTTGATTTTTATGTCGGTCCGACCGAAATGGTAAGAAAGGCCATCAAATCTTTTAAGGAAGGGGAATCGGAGGAAAGAGACATTCAAGATAACGAGGAAGGCGAAAAAAGAGAAGAGGTTTTAAAAGACGCTCCCGTAACTAAGTTGGTCCAGGTAATAATAAGCCACGCTATAGAAGGGCATGCCAGCGACATTCACATTGAGCCGATGGAAAATAATTATCGGGTGCGGTTCCGGGTAGATGGAGTTTTGCACTTAAGTTTGATGTTGCCCAAAGAAATCGGTCCGGTAGTAATTTCTAGGATAAAAATTTTAGCTAATTTAAAAATAGAAGAAAGGCGAAAGCCCCAAGACGGAAGATTCCGTTTTCAGCATGAAGGAAAAAGTATAGATTTCCGCGTTTCCACTCTGCCGGTTCTGACCGGTGAAAAAGTGGAATTACGCATACTGGACAAAGAGGAAGGACTTACCAGCATTGAAGCACTGGGACTTATGGGTTCAGCCATGGAGAATACGCTTTTAGCCATTAAAGAAACATACGGCATGATACTTCTGACCGGACCGACTGGATCGGGAAAATCCACGACCTTATATTCCCTCCTTAAAATTTTAAATAATGAAGAAAGAAACATTATAACCCTTGAAGATCCGATCGAATATAATCTGGAAGGATTGAATCAGAGCCAGATAAAGCCGGAAATAGGCTACACATTCGCTTCAGGATTGCGCACGGTTTTGCGCCAGGATCCGAATGTTATAATGGTGGGAGAAATTAGAGATTCGGAAACAGCGGAATTGGCGGTGCACGCGGCGCTCACGGGACACCTCATGTTTTCCACTCTCCACACCAATACATCCATCGGAGCGATTCCCAGGCTGATTGATATGGGAATTGAGCCGTTCCTGCTGTCTTCCTCATTGCGGCTGGTTATCGCCCAGCGGCTGGTCCGAAAAATATGCAAAGACTGCCGGGAAGAGAAAAAAATTCCTGATGGGCTGGTGGCTCAAATGAAAGATGAAATTAAAAATATTCCAGAAAAAGAATTGAAAAAATATGGATTAAATTCAGCCGAAAAAATTGTCTTTTACCATGGAAAAGGGTGTGAAAGTTGCAGTGGAAGCGGCTTTCTGGGGAGAATGGCCATATATGAAGCAGTCTACATTACAGAAAATATAAGAAATATAATTACTGAAAAGAGAGGTAATGAAACAGTCGTGGAAGAAGAAAGTAAGAATTCGGGCTTTCTTACCATGAGACAAGACGGAATTTTAAAAGTCATAATGGGATTGACTACCTTTGAAGAAGTGGGAAGGGTTACAGGTGAGAAAATAAATGTTTTGGAAGAAGAAGTTTAGCATGCGAAAAGCGCGCTACGAATGCGCCCATGCGAATAGATAATTCTTACAAATAATATTATGGCAAAAATAATGATAGTGGAGGACGATTCCTTCGTGATGGATATTTATCAGACAAAACTTTCCCAGGAGGGACATTCCGTCATTGAGGCCCGGGATGGAGTGGAGGCGATGAAAAAATTAGAAACGGAGAAGCCGGAGCTAATCCTCCTAGATATTGTGATGCCCTACATGGACGGAATAGAAGTTTTGAAAAAAATTAAGGAAAGGGATGATCTGAAAAAAATTCCTGTTATTTTGCTTACCAACCTTAGCCAAAAAGAAGAAATTAACGCAGGATTAGGGTTAGGAGCCAATGATTATTTGATAAAATCTCATTTTACGCCTTCAGAAGTTATGGAAAAAATAAAAGTTGTTTTGGGCGGCGAAAAAACTGGAAATAAAAGTTAAAAATAAAATAAATTATGAGTTCTCAACAGTCGGAACAAAGGATAAAAAATCTTCTTAGTATAACTGCCCAACAGGGAGCGTCGGACCTACATTTGAATATGGGCCGTTATCCAACTCTCCGAATAGAAGGAAGACTTTTCCCGCTGACCCAGGAACCAGTGCTTACGCCGGAAGATATTCGGGCGATGGGCGACGCGATAATCAACGAGAAAAACAAGGAAAAACTCATAGAAGACGGCCAGGTTGATTTTTCCTATAGTCTCGAAGGAAAAGCCCGGTTCCGGACTAATGCTTTTTTTCAGCAAGGATATTTGAGTATGGCCTTCCGCCTGGTTCCGAAGGAAATCAGAACGCTAGAACAACTGAACTTACCGAAATCAATTTATGATTTCACGAAATTTTCCCAGGGGCTGGTCTTGATAGTCGGACCGGTCGGACACGGAAAGTCAACGACTTTGGCGGCGCTCATAAATGAAATTAACAAAACCCAGGAGAAGCATGTCGTAACCATTGAGGATCCTATAGAATATATTTACGAACAAGACAAGTGCATAATCAATCAGAGAGAAGTTTTTCAGGATTCTAAATCTTTTCATAGCGCTCTCAAAGCGGTATTCCGGGAAGACGCCAATGTGGTCCTAGTCGGGGAAATGCGGGATCTGGAAACTATTAGCACGGCCATCACAGCGGCTGAAACGGGGCACCTGATTTTTGCCACTCTTCACACCAACGACTCTCCGCAGACAATTGACAGAATCATAGATGTTTTTCCCGCTGAACAGCAGAATCAAGTCCGATCCCAGCTAGCCGGATCGCTTCTCGGAGTCGTTTCCCAGAGGCTGGTGTCAACAGTTGATGGAGGAAGAGTTCCGGCTATTGAAATTATGATAAAAAACCATGCCGTTGAAAATCTTATCCGGCAGGGCAAAGTTTACCAAATAGACAATGTCATTGAAACAAGCTCGGAAGAAGGAATGATATCCATGGATAAATCGCTAGCCAATTTAGTTAAAAAAGGAGTGGTGTCTATGGAAGACGCCATGGTGTATGCCAAAGATCAGAAAAATTTCCAGTCCTTACTTAAATATAAAGGATGAAATATCCAAGCATTTAAACATTCAAACATAAAGTATTAATTATGAAATTTGTTTTCAAAGCCAAGGACAAAAATGGAATGATCGCGGAAGGAAATATTGACGCTTCCACCAGCGAGGCGGCAGTTGAAGTTCTCCAACAAAATGAACTTTTTCCGATTTATATAAAGGAAGAAAAAAGTGGAGATCTGACAATGAAAAAAGTCCTTAAAATGTTTGATAAAGTCAGCGAAAAAGAAAAAATGCTCTTTTTTAAACAGCTATCAGTATTGATAGAAGCCAGGGTTCCTATCGTGACTTCTCTCGAAGCTATTGAAGAACAGATTAGCAATCTATTTTTTAAGAAAGTTATTGAGGAAACAATCCAGAGCGTAAAAGATGGTTTGCCGCTCTCTGATTCCCTGAACAAAAACCGGGATGTTTTTGGAAATCTGGCCATAAGCATAGTGAAGGCCGGAGAAGTTTCAGGAAACCTCAAAAAATCCATAGACTATGTGGCGAAAAACATTGAAAAAAATTACAATCTTTCAAGAAAGGTAAAGGGGGCGTTGCTTTATCCGGCCATAGTTATGATAGTTTTTTTCGTCATTGGTTTTATCTTCATGACTTTCATCCTTCCGAAACTAACCATGATGATAAAAAGCCTGGAGGTAAAAACTCCCTGGTATACGAATTTGATTATAAGACTCGGCGATTTTATGTCCCAATATTGGTGGGCCAATTTAATAATAATCTTTGGAGTTATTGGAGGGTTTTATTATTACATCCGCACGGACAACGGAAAACGGGAAATGGACGAGCTTAAGCTGAAATTGCCTATTTTCGGCTCGATTTTTCAGAAAATATATATTGCCCGATTTACCGACAATTTGAATGTCCTTCTGGCCGGAGGGCTGCCAATTGTCCGAGCGCTGAATTTGGCCGGTTCGGTCGTCAATAATTATGTTTATCAGGGTCTGTTTCTGCGTCTGGCGGATGAAGTAAAAATCGGAGGAAATATGAGCGATATTTTGAAAAAGTCCAGTCACATTCCGCCGATTGTTTCGCAAATAATAAAAATCGGGGAAGAATCGGGAGAGATTGAAATGGTTCTAGGCTACATTTCAAAATTTTACGAACAGGAAGTGGATTCGGCGACCAAAAACCTTTCCACACTAATTGAGCCGATTTTGATGGTTATCATTGGTATCGCGGTTGGAATACTCGTGTTTTCCATATTAATGCCGATTTACGACATTGCGGGGCAGATGTAGCTGGGGAAATAATGAAAAATAGTGTATAATTTAGTTAGCTAGAAAGGTGGTGGAAAATGAAAAATAAAAATAAAAAAGGTTTTACTCTCATTGAACTTTTGATCGTCATTGCCATCATTGGCATTTTGGCTTCTATCGTATTAGTAAGCTTGCAAAGCGCTAAAAACAAAGCTAATCGGGCTTCAGCTTTATCAACTTCTTCAAGTGTTATACCGGAAATTGTCGTATGCATAGATGACGGAGGAGATGTTAGCGATTATAATGTTGGCAGTCAAATATGTAGTGCGTCAGGACATACGGTCCTTTGGCCGGGCTATGGAAATACGGGCTGGACAAATACCGCGGCGGCTACGAGTCCGGTGGATAATACATATACATACACAGTTACAAAAGCTGGGGAAACTGACATAGTTTGCGATTTATCAAATCAAACTTGCCAGTAAGATTATTAGCGAATAAAAAATGATTAAATCAAATAATCCAAATATTTCAGGTTTAATCACCAGAGATTCTGGCGTGTTTAAGTATTACAAGCCCTATATGGCAAGTGGTTACAAGGGATTTACTCTTATAGAACTCTTGATCGTTATTGCCATAATCGGAATCCTGGCCTCTATTGTTTTAGTTAGCCTAAGTTCAGCAAAAAACAAGGCCAACAAAGCTTCTGCGCTTTCTACGGTTGCCAGTATTATACCTGAATTAATCATCTGTGCAGACGACGGAGGATTCGGTCTTGTTACGGTCGCGCCAACTACAGCTGCTTATATTTGTTGCAATGCTGCTTCTGGGGCCATTGCATCATGCGATACCGCCGGCACAGAAAATCGGCCCGGGCACACAGCCTTTTGGCCGACCTTAGGAACCACGGGCTGGTCTTATGGTATACCCACAGGAACCTTAGCCGCTAATAATTATCAATATACTCTGACAAAAGCCAGTGAAACCATAACTTGCAATTTTTCAACTCAAACATGCAATTGATTTTTTGACCCGAAATTGTGATAAAAAATAAAAATAGAAAGGCAGGTGAAATATGAAAAAGAAAAAAGCAAAGAAAAAGAAGAAAGGCTTTACTCTGATTGAACTTTTGATCGTTATCGCGATTATTGGTATTTTGGCATCAATCGTGTTGGTAAGCTTGAGTTCTGCTAGAGCTAAGGCCAACCGGGCTTCAGCATTATCTACTGCTTCCAGTATTATGCCGGAGCTTATTATTTGTCAGGATGATGCAGGTTATGGAGTTGCAGTCGCGCCTACACCCGGTACGACTCCTATCTGTTGCAATGTAGCAGGATGTACTGCGAATGCCTTCAGGCCGGGCCATTCGGCTACCTGGCCGGCCCTTGGAAATACTGGCTGGGTTTTTGCTGCTCCGACTCTAGATGTTATAGCAGGAACTTATCAGTATACTCTTACTAAGTCCAGTGAAACTACGATTACTTGCAATATGGCGACTCAAACATGCAGCTAGTTTAAAAGTTTTTATGCTTGCCGATATGCATATGCATTGGCAAGTTCAAGCAAAAGCCCTGGTATGATACCGGGCTTTTTGCTTTTGCAAATCTTTGGTTTTTGTGGTAAAATAAAGGTAGTAAAAAACAAAAATAAACAACAATGACGATCATCATTTTCTTCATTTTTGGCCTTATTGTCGGCAGTTTCATAAATGTCGTGGTATATCGCCTCAATTTGGCGGAGAGTTTTACTACTGGCCGTTCCAAATGCCCGCATTGCAAAGAGCTCATAAAATGGTATGACAACATACCGCTTTTAAGTTTTATTCTACTCAAATTCCGCTGCCGTAATTGCAAAGAAAAAATATCTTACCAATATCCATTGATTGAATTTTGGACCGGCGTGATTTTCGCTCTGATCGGCGCAAAATATTTCAGTGCCTACGATGTTTCCACTTGGACTGCAACTATTTATTATCTCGGCGTTGCCAGCGCTTTGATGGCCATTTTTGTCTACGACTTTTTGTATATGGAAATTCCGGGGCTAGTTCTCTGGCCGGCGATCGGCTGGGCAGTGGCTTTCAATCTTCTTCTGGACTGGAACAATATGAATTCCGCGAATAGTATTTTTGACAGCCTGACTTATTCCGGCATACTGGCGGCTTTCGCGGCTTTTGCTTTTTTCTTTCTGATGGTGGCCGGATCAAAAGAGAAGTGGATGGGCATGGGGGACGCGTATCTGGTAATTTTTCTCGGACTGGTTTTGGGCTGGCCGAAAATTTTACTCGCGCTTATTTTGTCTTTTTCCATTGGAGCGCTAGTTGGAATAGTTTTGATAATGCTCAAGAAGAAGAAAATGCAAAGCCAAATTCCCTTCGCGCCGTTTTTGGTAATCGGAACTTTTCTGGCGATATTTCTCTATGAGAATATAGTTAATTGGTATTTTGGAATGTTTTAAATATTACCAAAGCTCGGCTTTTCCAAAAACACTAAAGGTTTAACCTTAAACCGGCCAAGGCTGAACCTTAACCAAGAAATAAAATGAAAATTTCAAAAAAACACAAGGCTTTTACTTTCATAGAGGTGATGGTGGTTGTTGCTATCATTGCCATAATGAGCGCGGTTGGATTTGCTTCTTTGCAGTCGGCGAAGTCCGCATCCCGCCTCAAAACTGCCAAAAGGGAAGTGGCGGCCACTATAAAACTGGCGCAAAGCTACGCGCTTCAGGGAAAAATGCAAAATGGAGCGACGCCCTGCGGGTATGGGTTCAGGTTTCCTGATAATGATAATGTAAACTATGAAATTTTTTATAATCCGGGGCCAGATTGCGATAAAAAAAACAGCGGCACAGACTTAACTTATTTGAAGAAGTATCTTCATTATACTGATGTCGGTATTTTACCAGCTTCACAAACTGCTGAATCTTTTAGTTTAAAAAACGGCGTTACCCTGGTAATTAATGCTAGTGCTCCAGGAAATGCAAACAGGGAAATTTATTTTACCGTTCCACGCGCCAATATTTTTAACGGAGTGGGCGCTCCTTATCCCGAAATTCAGTCGTTTTGGTTTGAATATTCTGGAGATTTTAAGATGATAATTTTTAATCCAGGCGGATATGTGACGGAAAACTAGAATGAAACCTACAACCTACAACCTACAACCTACAACCAAATACAACGGTTTTTCATTTTTGGAAGTGATGATATCCATTTTTCTGATAGTTGTCGGAATGCTGGCGGCGATGGCGCTTCTCACTTCCGGACTTCGGGAATCCATAGACAGCCGCAGCCAGATTACCGCGGGACTTTTAGCGCAAGAGGGAGTGGAAGTGGTTAGAAATATTCGAGATAATAATTGGGTGGCAAGCCCATCGCGTCTAAGTTTTGCAAATTTATATTTTCCACCAAATAATGCAACTGGAAAAAATTGCATAATTGATTATTCATCTTCTTCGATTACAACTTGTAGTAGGCCCTTGTCCGAAGAAACCCTTTATCTTAGTGGCATAAACTATAGAATAACTCCCCCGGGAAACTCCACAAAATTCAAAAGGAAAATAGATATAGATTATGCGCCGGATGGCAACGGCGCCGCAAATACGGCCACAGTCACAAGTATGGTTATCTGGGGGAATGCATTTCCTGCTCTTCCAGTTACCAACTGCAACACAGCTAACAAGTGCGCGTATACCCAAGTAGTTTTGACGAAGTGGAGAGGGAACTAAATCAGTTAAAAGTTAAAAATGCAAAGTTCAAAGCTGATGAAAAAAAACATGCAAAAAAATAAACACAAATTACAAAATCTAAAAGGATTTTCCCTGTTGGAAATGCTTGTGGCGATTTTTATTTTTTCGCTAGCCATGATAACAGTGGTTTTTATTTTTTCCAAAATTGTTGTTGCTCAAAAAAAAGCCAAAGCCATCCAGCAAAATATGGAAGACGCCAGATACGCGATGGAAGTGATGGCGAAAACTCTCAGGACAAGCAGTATCAGTAGTGTTAATAGCGCAAATGCCACAACCGTTGATAGCTACGACTATTCCCAGGATAGATGCATACGATACAAGCTTGCGGTCAATAAAATACAGATGGGTTTTGTTTCGCCAGGATTCCCAGGTGATAAAAGTACATGCAATTTCGGCAATATTAACATCACAAATACATCCGACCTGATTAATAAATACATTGGAGCGTTAAGCTTTAATTATACCCAATCCACATCATCAGTAATGGGAAAAGTAACAATTTCTATGAAAATTTGCTCTGATGAAGCCTGTTCGTCAGACAATGACAGCCAAATTTTACAAACGACGGTATCGCTTCGGGATTATAGCGAGGTAAGCCCACAATAATAAAATTTTCAATTTTCATAACCAGTTATTTATTTGAAACAATAAAATGAAAAATTACAAGGCCTCTGTTTTGGCAGTAAGTCTGATAATCTTAAGCATAATCCTGTTGATTTCCATCAGCCTTTCTGTCGTTTCCGTAGAAGAGAGAAAAGCCTCTATAAGCTCCAATCGTTCTGGCCAGGCCTACCAGAACGCGGAAAGCGGAAGGGAGAAAGTGTTAAATGATATACTCAAGGGCGCATACGCTACCACAAATCAATTGCCTGGATGCAATGAGATGGGCTTTATTGTTGGAAATAATTACACGGTAGAACTTAAAGATAACACCGGAACGAAAGTAGCCTGCAACGCCGGTGCCTCTATCGCGTTAGTTAAAAAAATAAAATCTACCGGTATGGCCGGCCAGGACAGCCGCGCCATTGAATCGGTGGTGCCGGATGTGTGCGGAAATCCCATACAAGATGTTGAAGGAAACATTTATAATACGGTTAAAATTGGTGTGCAGTGTTGGATGAGGGAAAATTTGCGCACTACTAAATATCCGGACGGGACCGACATTACTCGCGGACCAACCGGTGCTACTTGGGATAGAGTAGATCACGCCTATTATGCCTATCCGCCTAACACCACGAATAACGCCGAAGAAACGCTGGCCAATATTATTGCAAATAATCTTGGTTTTGTTTATCAATTTAGTGTTGCTACGCATGGAACTGGCGCTCAAGGCGTCTGTCCTGATAGTTGGCACATTCCAATCGACAGCGAATGGATGACGCTGGAAGAATCACTCGGAATGTGTTCGGGAATGAGCGCTGGTTGTTCAGGCACAAGTGACTGGCGCGGCACGGATCAGGGGACACAAATGAAAACTGTTTCAGCCAGCTCCCTTAGCGGCCTGTTGGCCGGCGGCCGCATTGATAATGGCGGTTTTTATGGACGAACATTGGGTGCCGGCTTCTGGGCATCACAACTGGATGCCTACAACGGTTTTTTTAGAATTTTAGACACTAGTCATACAAGTGTTTACCGGAATGAAGATCATACGGGTCGCGGTTTTTCTGTCCGTTGTGTCAGAAATTGAGTTATACAAAATATATACATAGTAAGTCAATTAATTATTTTAAAATACAATAATATGAAAAACAAAAAAGCCTCTGTTTTGGTGGTAAGTCTCATAATCCTCGGCGTAATTTTGCTGATTGCTGTCAGCATTTCCGCTGTTTCCGTCCAGCAAAGAAAAGCCTCCATAAGTTCCAGTTCGTCCAATCGGGCTTACCAGGTGGCCGAAAGCGGAGTGGAAGATGTTTTACAAAGAATAAAAAATAATCCTGGAGGGCTTGTCAGCGCTATAGATAATGATGGGAATTGCAATGGTACTATTGATCTGATAGCCGCCAAAGGATATAAAGTTGAGCTAAGGTCAGCAGGAGCAATAGTTGGTTGCGGAGCACAGATATCAACTATTGATTCGGTAAAATCCACTGGCACGGCAGGACAAGACAGCCGGGCCATTGAGGCGGCCGTAGCGCAGGCAAGTCCTGTTTATAAGGCTGTGTGTAATTCAATTAATTCAGGCGGAGTATATTGCATAAGAATGAAAATTTCGGACGGCTCGACCGAAGAAAGAACCTCATCGAATGGTTCCGCATGGACTACCGTTACCTCTCCTTTTCCCACAGCAACCACGGCCGGCAATTACGATTTGATTACCGCATATATTTTTGATATTGATGCTGGTACATTCCCGGGTGTTTGCAGAGTAAATACGATAGATGGAAAATTTACATGTAGGTATATGCCGGGAGCTAGTTGGACAAATTATCCCAGCAATGGCAGCCCCTGGCCTTAATTTATAGCCATTAGACTGCCCCTAATATCAATTAGGCTTCGCTAAGGTTGAACCTTAGCGAGAAAATATGTTATACTTCTGTCAGGTTTAAGCTTGGCAGATTTATTTTTTATGAGGAAAGTACAATTGGCAAATGGCGAATGCTACCATGTTTTCAATCGCGGCGTCGATAAGCGGGAGGTTTTTGCCGATGTCAAAGATTATGAGAGGTATCTTTTGTCGATGCTACTGATGAACGACGAGCAAGATGGCCTGATGATTAGGTGGAGAAATTTCAAAGAGTCTCATGAAAACGCATCGCTGGACGAATTTCTAAGGTTGAACCTTAGCGAGAGGAGACCGATGGTGGAGATAATTGCGTATTGCTGTAATCCGAATCACTATCACTTAATTTTGAAACAATTGAGAGAAAAGGGTATAGAAAAGTTTATGCAAAGAATTTCTACTGGCTACACGATGTATTTTAATGAAAGAAATAAACGCAGCGGTTCTTTATTTCAGGGCAGATTTAAGTCAACTCATATTAATAGTGATGAACTTTTACTTCATCTTTCAGTATATGTAAATTGCAATAGTGAAATTCATGGGATGGAAAAATCGGAAAAATATCGATGGTGCAGCTTTCCAAATTATATGGGAACCAGAAAGAGTGATATTATAAAAGTAAGCAAAAAAATAGTTCTAGATCAATTTACTGACGCGGATGCCTATAGAGATTTTTCTGTTTCATATGTAAAATACTTTAAGGATCAAAAAGCTGATGAAAAGACATTTTTAGAATAACTTGCCGACTGCTAAGGTTGAACCTTAGAATAATCGATTATGGGTAAAAATCAGACTAGAAAACGCGTTCAGAAGCTTTCGGCGGAGATTAATAAGCTTCGTTATGAATATCATGTTTTAGACAAACCAGATGTGACGGATGAGGTTTATGATTCTCTGATGAAGGAGCTGCGCGAACTGGAAGAGCAGTTTCCGGATTTGAAGTTGCCTGATTCGCCGACGCAAAGGATCGGCGGAAAACCTTTGGAAAAGTTTCAAAAAGTGCGACATACAACGAGGCAATGGTCGTTTGATGATGTGTTTTCGTTTGAGGGTTTGAAAAAGTGGGAAGAAAAAGTAAAAAAACTCGTTAAAAAATCCGTTTTAGTAGCGACCGAACCGCTCTCAACCGGAACGACCAAAAGCGGTTCGGTCGCTACGGCGGTTGAATATGTTTGCGAAATTAAAATTGACGGGTTGAAAATAATTTTGAACTACGAAGACGGAAATTTTGTCCGGGGGGCGACTAGGGGCGACGGAGTGATCGGCGAAGATGTGACGGAAAATTTGAAAACCATTCATAGTATACCGCTAAAATTAAAGGAAAATATTTCCGGGGTTTTTGTGGGAGAATGCTGGTTAAGCAAATCGGAACTCCAAAGAATAAATTTGGCGCGCAAGAAAAAAGGCGAAGCGCTTTTTGCCAATTCCCGTAACGCGGCGGCGGGATCTATTCGGCAACTTGATCCGAAAATCGCGGCGTCGAGAAAGTTGGATAGCTTTGTTTACGATATTGATTTTATCCAAAGCTCGGCTTTTTCGGCAAAAGGTCCGACCTTAAACCGGACAAGGTCGGACCTTGATCGGGTCGATTTTCCAAAAACGCAAATGGAGGAATTGGAGTTGCTAAAAAATTTGGGATTTAATGTGAACAAGGAAACCAGGCTTTGTAAAAATATTGAAGAAATAGAAAAGTTTTATCAGGAATGGATCCATAAAAAAGACAGCCAGGATTATGGCATTGACGGAGTGGTTATAAAAATAAATTCCCGAGCGTTGCAAGTTGCTTTGGGCTACACCGGAAAATCTCCTCGCTGGGGCGTGGCTTATAAATTTCCCGCCGAAAAAGTTACAACGGTTGTAGAAGACATTAAAGTCCAAGTAGGGAGGACGGGCGCGCTCACACCATTAGCGCATCTGCGGCCGGTACGGGTGGCTGGTTCTACGGTCAGCCGGGCGACGCTTCATAATGAAGATGAAATTAAAAGGCTGGATATTCGCATCGGCGATACGGTGGTTCTCCGCAAAGCCGGAGATGTCATTCCGGAAGTAGTGGAAGTTATTAAAAACTTGAGGACCGGAAAAGAAAAAATTTTCCATATGCCGAAGAAGTGTCCGATTTGCGGAGGAGCGGTAGCAAGGAAAGAAGGAGAGGCGGCGACATATTGCGTAAATCCAAAATGTTTCGCGGTGGAAAAAGAAAATATTATTCATTTCGTTTCCAAGAAAGGATTTAATATTGAGGGAATGGGGGAGAAGATCGTGGAACATCTTATGACAGAAGGACTCATTTCCAACGCGGCGGAAATATTTGAGTTGGAGGTTGGCGATCTGGAGCCGCTGGAAAGATTTGCCGAAAAATCAGCCAGCAATTTAATTAGGGCAATCAGGGAAAGCAGGGAAATAAGGTTGGAAAAATTTATTTTCGCGCTGGGGATTAGGCATGTGGGGGAAGAGACGGGAGTGCTGATTTCCAAAAATATTTTGGAAATCAGTAAGTTCAAAGTTCAAAGTTCAAAGTTCAAAGTTAATGAAAAGTTAAATTTTTTAAATTTTGTTTTAAGAATATTTCCAAAAATAACCGCGGAAGAGTGGATGAGCGTAAAAGGCATTGGAGATAAGTCGGCGGAGAGCTTGGCAAGTTGGTTTGCGGACAAAGAAAATTTGAAGATTTTAGAAAAAATGGATAAATTGGGAGTGAAAATTGAAGTGGGAGATCGGGGGGATGAGGGTAATCGGGGCAATAAGTTGAAGGGTTTGGTATTTGTTCTAACCGGAGAACTTAAAAGTTTTACAAGAGATGAAGCTAAAGATATAATTAGGAAGGAAGGGGGCTCGGTTTCTTCGTCAGTAAGCTCAAAAACGGATTTCGTTTTGGCGGGAGAAAATCCAGGGAGTAAATATGACAAGGCGAGGAAGCTGGAAGTTAAGATTATAGGTGAGGAAGAATTTAAAGATATGCTCAAGTAGTCTTTTATTTTCCTAAAGCTCGGCTTTTCCCTTGCGAACTAAAGTTCGCAATTCCTCAAAGCCAAGCTTTGAAAAATAAATTATAAAAATTCCATGATAACTAAAAAAGAAGTTCAACATATTGCCGGACTGGCAAGGATCGGAGTTTCGGAAAAAGAAATTAGTAAATTATCTAAAGATTTATCAGCCGTTTTGGATTGGATAAAAGAACTTCAGGAAGTGGATGTTTCCGGCGTTGAACCAATGGCGCATATCACAGGGACGGAAAATGTGATGCGGGAGGACAAGACGCGGGATTTTGAAAATAAAGAAAAAATTATTGAATTGTTTCCGGAGAAGAAGGACGGGTTTGGGAAAGTGAAGTCGATATTTTAGATTTATATTTTCCTAAAGCTTGGCTTTTAATCCAAGGTTCGGCTTTTCCCTCCCGTCCCGCCTTGGCGGGACGGGATTCCTCAAAGCCAAGCTTTGAAAATAAATTAATGATTAAAGAACTACACGAAAAATTAGTAAAAGGCGAAATTACTTCAGTCCAATTGACCGAGGAATATTTTGATCGGATTGAAGAAAAAGACAAAAAACTTTTTGCTTATCTGACTTTAATGAAAGAAGAAGCGCTTGAGCAGGCCAAGAGGGTGGACGAGAAAATAAAAAACGGAGAAGAAATTGGAATATTGGAAGGAATACCCGGAGCGATAAAAGATAATATTTGCATAAGCGGAACCAGAACCACGGCGGCTTCTAAAATTCTAGACAATTACATTGCGCCTTACGACGCGACAGTTGTAAAAAAACTAAAAGAAAGCGGTGCAATAATTCTGGGCAAAACCAATATGGACGAGTTCGCCATGGGTTCTTCCACGGAAAACAGCGCCTATGGACCAACAAAAAATCCATCTGACGCAGAAAGAGTGCCGGGCGGATCTTCGGGCGGTTCGGCGGCAGCGGTAGCGGCGGATGAAGCCGTTTGGGCATTAGGATCGGATACTGGAGGGTCAATCCGCCAGCCGGCGGCATTTTGTGGCGCGGTAGGGCTCAAACCGACTTACGGAAGAGTTTCTCGCTATGGACTTCTGGCTATGGCATCGAGTCTAGACCAGATCGGCCCGATCGCCAAAACCGTGGAAGACGCGGCTATAATATTAAGCGAAATTTCCGGGGAAGATTCGATGGACGCGACAACTGCCAAAAGTTCCGGAAAAAGATATGAAAATTATCTAACTGGAGAAGTCAAAGGGTTAAAAATCGGCATAGTTAAGGAATATATGGATGGCCTAAGCAAGGAAGCGAAGAAGCTCATAGAAAAAGCTATTGAGACTTATAAAAAACTAGGCGCGGAAATAAAAGAAATAACATTGCCTTACGCCAAGTATTCATTGCCGGTTTACTATATAATAATGCCGTGTGAAGTGAGTTCTAATTTAGCCAGATTTGACGGTATAAAATACGGAATGCGAGCAGATGACCGCGTAAAGTCCGATTTAATATCGGACCACGCGGCAAGTCAACTGCTTGAAACATATTTGGATTCCCGCAGATACGGATTCGGCGCGGAAGTAAAAAGAAGAATAATGCTCGGAACTTACGCGCTTTCGTCAGGATATTACGATGCTTATTATCTTCGCGCTCAAAAAGTCAGGACGCTTATCAAAAAAGATTTTGAAAAAGCCTTTAAAGAAGTGGATATAATCTTAACTCCCACGACTCCCTCTCCAGCCTTTAAGATCGGAGAAAAAACAGAGGACCCGCTAGAAATGTATTTGAGCGACATTTTTACCGTAACGGCGAATATTATCGGAGTGCCGGCCATTTCAATTCCGTGCGGAAATATAAAAGAAGGAGAAAAGAGTTTGCCATTCGGAATTCAGCTAACAGCCAAATGGTTCGACGAAGAAAATTTGCTTCGGGCGGCGCACGCTTATGAGATAAATACTTAATTAAAATTTATAAAACTATGAACTTTGACTCATTCCGAGCATATATTGGCCAAGCGCGCCTTGAATTGCTAAATTTTTCCAATTCCCCCCTTTTTTCAATCATAAAATTTTTGCTTGAGGTTTACGCAATTGTTATTATCATTGATATCGTTCTTCTTTTAATAAAGAGAGGCGTTCGGACTAATATCCGGGAAGCGATTGTTGGCATGAATGTGCCAAGAGAACTAACAACAAAAAAGAAAAAAATGAAAGCACGCTGGAACAATATAAGAAAAAGACTTGAAAGCGAAAATGAATCCGAATATAAAGTAGCCATAATTGAAGCGGACAATATAATAGACGATTTAATAAAAACCATGGCTTATCCGGGCGAGAGTATGGGGGAGAGGCTGGATGGAATACCAGAGGGACAAATAGAAAATCTGGAAGGAATCAAGGAAGCTCACAAGATCCGAAATCGGATAATCCATGAGACAAATTTACAAATCAGCCGCGAATACGCCGAAGAGATATTAAAAAAATACGAAGCTTTTTTGGGGGAGTTCGAAGTTTTGTAATTGACAAAATTCATTAAAGTGGGTAGAATAAACAATAGTTTAAAAATATAGCGGGGTGGAGCAATGGCAGCTCGCGTGGCTCATAACCACGAGGTTCCCGGTTCGAGTCCGGGCCCCGCAACATTAAAAGCGTAAAGCGTAAATGAAAGGATAGTGACAGTATCATTTTTCGTTTTCACTTTACGCCTTTGTTTTTTATAGATATAATTTTAGAGTAGTTTATAAATAAGCCAGGGTAGCTCAGTTGGTTAGAGCACAGGACTCATAAGCCTGGGGTCGTGAGTTCGAATCTCACCCCTGGTACTAGACTAAATAATAATGGGGGCGTAGCTCAGTTGGTTAGAGCGACTGCCTGTCACGCAGTAGGTCACCGGTTCGAGTCCGGCCGTCCCCGCAGAATACTTAAAAACAGCCCTTAAACAAAGCTGTTTTTTGAGGCTTAAAACCTTGCAATTTTGGCTGAAATAAGATATAATTGGATAGGAACAGAAATAAAAACAAGACCTAAAAACGCACGGTATGACGCTAAAATCGTATATATGGGGTATGCGGCTAGTCGTCCTTTTTTCAGCCATTGCCTGGGCACTAGTATTCAACTTTGTGGATCCGGAAAAGTCAGGCGCGGCCGGAAAGTTGCTTTTTTATGTAGTTCTTTTTTTTATTCTGGGAGGCCTTTTTAATTTATTTCTATTGTGGATCAGGAAAAAAACTCTCGGTGTTGACGGTGCGGCGCTTAATGTAGTGTTGAGCTTCAGACAAGGAATGCTTCTTTCAATTTTTGTCATCGGACTTTTGCTGCTCCAAAGCTTTAGAGTTTTGATCTGGTGGGACGGAATGTTATTGTTTGCGGGAATTTTTTTAGTAGAGTTATATTTTTTGTCTAAAGGTTAAATAGCAACTTTATAAAATCATTTATGACTAATGATAAAAAACTTAAAAAAGAAACAAGCTATACTGCCAAATCCATCCAGGTCCTAGAAGGTCTTGAGCCGGTTAGGAAAAGGCCGGGAATGTATATTGGAGGAACTTCTCTTGAGGGGCTTCATCATTTGATTTGGGAAGTAGTCAATAATTCCGTGGATGAGGCGATGGCCGGGTATTGTAAAAATATTCGGATTGAAATGTTGCCGGAAAATATCGTTGAGATAACTGACGATGGACGGGGAATTCCGGTGGAAAAGCATCCGCAAACTAAAAAGTCCACCCTGGAAACCGTCCTTACCATGCTTCATGCCGGCGGAAAATTTGGGGGAGAAGGATATAAAATTTCCGGAGGACTTCACGGAGTAGGAGTTTCCGTGGTTAACGCGCTTTCTGTCTGGACAAAAGCGGAAGTCAGAAGAGATGGAAAAATATATTCAATGGAATTTGAAAGAGGCAAGGCCAAAACCAAAGATCCTAAAATTATCGGAAAAGCAGAAAGCACCGGAACAACCATCGCCTTTAAGGCCGATCCGCAAATTTTTCCTGTAATAGAATACAACTGGGAAAAAGTTCTAGGTTATGTCCGGCAGCAGGCCTATCTGACCAAAGGCGTAAGCATAAAAGTTTATGACAAAAGAATAACCGGAAAAGAGCGATCATACGGCTTTTTATTCGACGGCGGGCTGATTTCTTACATAAAATTCCTAAATCGAGGCAAGGAAGTGAAGAATGAAATGCCTTTTTACGCGGAGAAAAAAATAGAGGATACTATAGTAGAGGTGGCCTTACAATATACGGATGGATATAAAGAGCATGTCTTTTCATTTGCCAACAACATTTTTACTCCGGAAGGCGGGACGCATGAAGCCGGATTTCGCGCGGCGCTGACGAGAGTGATGAATAATTATGCCAGAAAAAATAATTATCTCAAAGAAAAAGACGAGAGCTTCACAGCTGAAGATTTACAGGAAGGATTGACGGCGGTGATCAGCGTGAAACTTCGCAATCCGCAATTCGAAGGACAGACGAAAGCCAAATTAGGAAACGGCGAGATGCGCGGAATTGTTTCCAGTGCTACCGCAGAAGCGCTGGCTGAATATCTGGAAGCTCATCCAAATAACGCGAAGGCGATTTTGGAAAAATGTTTACTGACTACCAAAAGCCGGATCGCGGCGCGCGCGGCGAAAGACGCGGTAATTAGAAAGGGAGCATTGGAAGGAATGACGCTTCCGGGAAAGTTGGCGGATTGCTCCTCAAAAGATCCGTCCGAATCCGAACTCTATATTGTGGAAGGGGATTCGGCTGGCGGAAGCGCGAAGCAAGGAAGGAACAGAAAATTTCAAGCGATACTTCCTCTTCGCGGAAAATTAGTCAATGTTGAAAAAACAACCTTGGATAAAGTCGTGAAGTCGGATACGCTGAAACCGATCATCATAGCACTTGGCGCTGGAATCGGAAGCAGCTTTGACGCGGAAAAACTTCGCTACCACAGAATTATAATTATGGCCGATGCCGATGTGGACGGATCGCATATTAGAACTTTGCTTTTAACATTTTTTTACCGATACTACGAAGAACTAATCAAACGCGGATATATTTATATCGCGCAGCCGCCCTTATACAGAATGCAAAGAGGAAAAGAAATTCAGTATGCGTATAGCGAGGAAGAGAAAAATAAGATTGTTTCTGAAATGCAAAAATCAAAAATCAAAAATCAAAATGACAATATAAAATCTAAAATAAAAAAGAACACAGATGCTGATACCGAATCAATAATTATGGAGACAGATGAAAATGAAAGTGAAGTGGGTGAAAAAATTTCAGGAATTAATATCCAACGATACAAAGGTCTTGGAGAAATGAATCCACAGCAACTCTGGGAAACAACTATGGATCCGGAAAAAAGAATAATGCGTCAAGTCATAATTGAAGATGCGGCATCGGCCGACCGGGTTTTTGATATTCTCATGGGAACGGAAGTTGAGCCCAGAAGGCGCTTCATCCAAACTCATGCCAAGAGCGTTAAGAATTTGGACATATAGTTGGGGAGATAGGTTATAAAAGCATGACCCCGCCTCTCGCGAGAGACGGGGTTTTAGTATATTTGTTATCAAATATAAGGCTTGTTTAAAAGGCAAATCGTAGCCAGACACTTTCATAGAACGGAGCGAAGGTCGCCCTTCTCTTCGTCGCTAACGCTCAGCGCGAAAGGAAGTTTTTGTTTCCGATACTAACCCGTATCTTGCACAATTTTTTGGAGAATTTTTGAGGTTCGAAACGCAAGAAAAAAGAAAATCTCTTTTTTATTTATTTGAAGGAAAGAAAGAATTTCGTCAAGCGATCTGTGGATAACTCGGCGGATTTTTGGCAGATTTTTCCATTGAAAAAAGGCCATAAAAATTGTATAATTCAGTAAGTAAAAAAGTATTAAAATTTCGTCTAAAGTTAAGGGAAAATATAAACAAAAATTCGGCTTAAAGCCGTTCCCGTTAAAGCGGGAAAACGATATTTGATATCAAAGATGAGCGCTGAAAATAAGCAAAAAGACACCTTAGAATATATTCCTCTGTGCGAGGCTTCGCGGCAATCCGGATACACGCCGGAGTATTTAAATTCCTTAGCTCGGACGAAGAAACTTAGGGCTAAAAAAATCGGCCGGAACTGGTATACGACTTTGGCTTGGCTGGAAGATTTTATCTCCAGCACCGAAGAGGCCAAAAAGGAAAAAATTGAGAGCTTGGATTCCCGGATCGGAGAATACACTAATGGGAAAAAAGAAGCACTCGAGGAAAAAGCGTTGTTGCCTATCGAGGCTGAAGCAGAAATCACTTTGCCGGCAAGAAGTGAAGTGTTGAGCAATGTTGAGCTTCCCGAAAAAGCGGAAATCAAATTCCAGAGCCGCTGGAAAATGGCAAGCTCGTTCGCTGCGACGCTAGCCGCAGTTTTTTTGTTATTCGGAATTTTTCAGATCGGAAGATTCATAAAATTAAATAATTTTAATAACGGAGGAGCAGAAATAGTTTCCTCGGGCGACTATCAGGATAACGGAGAATATCCAAAATGGATTTCTGAAGAAGACGGAGGAATAGTCAAGGCAGCAGAAACAATTAATCCGAACGCCTCACAACCCAACGGCGGCGCGCTTAGCAGTGAGAATTTTAAAATTAAAGAAATAAAATTCGGCGGCGCAATCGCCATAGCTAGCGCGCAAGAAAATCCAACTTTGGAAATTTCCGATGTGCGGAGCGAGGTTATGAAAACAAAAGGAAAAGAAGAAGACAGATTACTGGTGCGATGGAGCACGAACAGGCTGGCGCTTTCCACCATTGAGTATTCTGCGATGAACGGGAATAATCCAAAAAAATTAACGGAGGATAGTTACGGCTTCAATCACAGCGTTGTTCTTTCCAGTCTTGAACCGGGAACGGCTTACACATATTTCATCAAAGGCAAAGATCGGTGGGCAAACGAAGTTTCTTCCGATCGATATTCGGCGTATACCGGATCAAAGATAATTTCCGTGTTTGATCTGATAGTTAATGCGATCAAGGAAGTATTCGGATGGGCGGTAAAAGAATAACCCGCAACCCGCAACCAAAACCTAAATGAATATCAAAAATAAAATCTTAATAGTCCTGACCATACTGGCGACGCTCGGCGGTATTTTGCTAATATCCTTTGACTTTTCTTCCGCTCAAGCCACACGGGAGATGGATGTGACGGCCTATATGGTTGATGGTGGGAATAGGGAAATTCCCAATGGGTTGTATGATGTGCGGTTTGCGATTTATACAAACGATAGGCAAATAGCGGATCCTTATCCGTCCAACGCCGACGCCGGAGCAAAAGTTTGGGAGGAAATACAAAAAGTGCAAATGGTTGATGGAATAATAACGGCGCGAATAGGTTCGGTCACGCCACTGCCGGATACACTTTCGTTTAATGGAGGCGATTATTATTTGGGAGTGCGGATTAATACTGATTCGGAAATGATTCCACGAAGAAAGATAACCGCAGTGCCAGTAGCAATTAATGCGCTTTATCTCCAGGGATATAAACTGGGAACTAATGAAGGAGATATTCCACAACTAGGTAAGAGTGGGAAGATAAATATTAAACAACTTCCGACTGGTAAGAGCAGCAGCACTTTAGTTTTGGGAAATGATTCGCGCCTGGCTCAATCACACGATCAGAACACCGACACCGGGACCAGCGAATTATCGTTCAACATAGGAAGCGGAACGGCCTTGAGCGGAAACAACTTTGATCTTTCGGTTTCCAGCGATTCTACGAAACCGGCTTTGCGCTACAACGGCACAACCAGCGCTTGGCAATATTCCAATGACGGATCAAGCTTTACTGACATAGGCTCCGGAGGAATAACCGGAACGGGCGCTAATGGGCAAGCGGCTTATTGGACCGGAGCCAGCGCTATCGCCGGGGAAAATTATTTGAATATTTCACGCGGTGGCACCGGAGCTGGAACAGCGGCTGATGCGCGCACCAATCTCGGATTAGCTATTGGCACGAATGTTCAAGCTTACGATGCCAGTCTTGCGGCGATTGCCGGAGGAACCTGGACGGGCGCAAGTTCAATTACGACTCTGGGCACTATTGGCAGCGGTGTTTGGCAGGGCTCTCCCATTGGCACGGGCTATCTAGATTCAATAATTATGCTTGAAGGAGAGAATATTTCTTTGCTTACAAATAATTCCGGTTTTATTACTGCATCATCCGCGGATAACCTGACAAACAAAACTGGAAATATTTCCATGTGGACGAATAATGCTGGTTATATAACCGATGGTAATACTAACTGGGACAATACTTATGGATTTATCACGGATCCCAATGATTCGGTATCAGGCAGCGAACTGGATGGAGTTTTTGGAACGAATGGCCTTCTCCGCCGAACCGGTGTAGCTGCTTACGATACCATTATTGATAATTCTGCCAACTGGAACACGGCTTATGGTTGGGGAAATCATGCGGCGGCCGGATATCTCACTGCCAATCAAACTATAACTTTAAGCGGAGATGTAAGCGGGTCCGGAACGACAACCATCACGACTGCCGTAGCGGATGATTCACACGCGCATACCGGTGCGACCATTTCCGGCTTGGACATTTCAGATGATACAAACTTATCCGTAGACACCACCCTCCTTACTCTTACCGATGACCAAGTAGCAGTCAAGGTCGGAACACTCACTGATACCAAGCTTTGCACTTATTCTTCAATTTTAGGATTGGTCTGTAACACTGACGCGGGAGTAGGGGGACATGATGCAGTCACTGTCTCCGACACTTCCACCGTTGACCTCACTCTTGCGACCCAGCTTATCTCGGCTGACATCGTGGCCAACTCTATCGGCAACGCCCAACTGGCTTATGACACTGGACAAAATCTGACTTCCAGTAGTGCCGTTACATTTTCTACGGTAGATACAGGCCAAGGCGCCAATGAACTTTACGGTATGGATCAAAATGTTCTGACGATCAGCACGCCGACTTTCCAAAATATAACTTTGGGCTACGAAGGAGCCAGCGGGACACTTACTCTCTTTTCCGATCAGGCTACCAACTATATTCTCGCGATCCAACCAAATCCCGCCATGACAGATGATGTTGTTTTAACCTTCCCAGCTGATGATGGTATCGGCACGCAATACTTAGCAACTGACGGAAATGGCAATTTAAGTTGGGGCAATCCTTCCGGCACGACTTACAGCGCCGGAGGCACGCTCCTTCAACTGGCCACTACGACTTTCTCTTTAAAAGAAGGCACTCTTACCAACGGAAGGCTTTGCACTTACGACACCACCTTGGGACTGGTCTGCGATACGACTTCCGGGAGCGTCGGCCATACGCCGGTGACGCTTTCTGGCACGCCGGACTATCTGACTATTGACGGCTCGCAAGTCATTACCCGGGGCACCATTGATATTTCTGACGACACCAACCTTTCCGCTACCAGCGGGATAGTTCTCACCGGCGACCAGCTGACTCATTCCGCCGCCAACGGCTTCGTGCACATTCCGTCGGACGGCGCTTCCACCCAGATCCTCCAATACTCCAGCGCCGGCACGGCTAAGTGGGTTAGCGTGAGTGGAGACATTACGCTGGCGGATAACGGTGCCACCACTATCGGAAACAACAAAGTGACCGGGGCTATGATTGCCTTGGGTTCGGATACCATCGGCGACATTATGTATTACGACGGCACCGATTGGGTCCGACTCCCGAACGGCACGACCGGGCAATATCTCGGTGCTACCACCGGCGCGGCGCCGGTCTGGGGCGCTCCCGCCGGAGCGGGAGACATTACCGATGTCGGCAACTGCGCGGGCGGGGCTTGCTTCACGGCGGCCGGAACGAGCGGCACCAGTTTGTATTTCTACGACGCCGACGGCCGGGGACAATTGACGACCGCCAATCTGACCGGCGTCCAAACCTGGACGCTGCCGGACGCCACCGGCACGGTGGCGCTGACCAGCAATCTCCACTCGGCCATTACCATGAGCGGCACTTCCGACTACATCACTTTATCGGGACAAGACATCGTCCGGGGGCAAGTGGATATTTCTGACGACACTAACTTGTCCGCTACCAGCGGGATAGTTCTCACCGGCGACCAGCTGACTCATTCCGCCGCCAACGGCTTCGTGCACATTCCGTCGGACGGCGCTTCCACCCAGATCCTCCAATACTCCAGCGCCGGCACGGCTAAGTGGGTTAGCGTGAGTGGAGACATTACGCTGGCGGACGGAGGGGCAGTGGCAGTGGCGGATGATTCTCATTCACATACTTCTTCCACTTTACCAGTAGCGACTAGTTATCTTGGCTCCTCAATTGAAACCGGAGAAATCACCGACGGCACTATTCTCGAAGCTGATCTCAACATTACCAACGCTCCCAGCGGTCTCGACGGATATATCTTGAGTTTCAACGAAAGCTCCGGCAACTTTACCTGGATAGCCAACACCGGTGGAAGTGGTTCTTCCAAGTGGACCGACGGCGGCGCTATCACTTACCTCACTTCCACGACTGACGACCTGGTGCTCGGCGGAACTACTTCAGCTTCGCCTTTCTTCTTTGACACCAGCGCGGCCAAATTGACGCTGGGATTCAATGGAACTTCCGGATCGCTGGCTCTTTACAGCGAAGTCGGAGGAACAGACTATATTTTAACACTCCAGCCGAGCGCCAGTATGACGCAAGATACTGCCTATACTTTCCCAACCGCTTATCCAGGTGGCAGCGGCTATGTCCTCACTTCCACCACCGGAGGTGTAATGAGTTGGTCGGCCGCAGGGACTGGAGGAATAGGCGACATTACTTCCATTGGCGATGTAACCAGTGGAGATGCTTTTACTTCCAGTGGAACGCAAGGCACATCCCTTTACTTTTACGATACGGACGGCCGGGGCCAGCTGACTACCGCCAATCTGACCGGCGTCCAAACCTGGACGCTTCCGGACGCCACCGGCACGGTGGCGCTCACGGCCAACAAGCTTTCCGCTTTCGCGGCTACCACTTCGGCGGAACTCTCGGGCGTCCTCTCGGATGAAAATACCAGCGGAGGCTATATGACCGATGTCATGACTACCGCCGGCGACATTATATACGGCGGAGCGAGCGGCGTGCCGACCCGACTGGCCGGCTCCGGCACCAACGGCTGGGCATTGAAATACAATACCGGCACTTCGGCTCCTTACTGGGCGGCCGATACGGATACGACTTACTCCGCCGGCTCGGGACTCACTCTTTCCACCACCACTTTCAAACTCGGCGGGGCTCTGACTGAAGACGCGGCTTTTACCGGAAACTACGATATGACCTTTACCGGCACGACCGTTCTCCAACTCGGCAACGCTTCATCGCAAATCAAGATTCTCGGTTCGGGCGGCACCTACTACGGCATTCTGGATGTCGGCAATATCACGACCGCCGACAAGACTTATACTTTCCCGGACACGACCGGGACGGTGGCGCTGACTTCCGATCTTCACAACGCCGTTACTGTCTCCGACACTTCCACCGTTGACCTCACTCTTGCGACCCAGCTTATCTCGGCTGACATCGTGGCTAACTCCATCGGAGACGCCCATTTGGCCTATGACACCGGACAAAATCTGACGACCAGCAGCGCCGTTGCTTTTGCCACCATTGATACCGGCCAAGGAGCTAATGAACTCTACGACATGAATCAGGATGTTCTATCCACTTCCACTCCCACTTTTGAAGACATAAATATTACCGGACTTTCCGGTTCAATAATTTCTTCTACTTCCGTGGAAACTTCCATAAAAGAACTGGACGAATCAGTGTATAAAATGGCGGATACCGGTTTTGATGCCTGGACTTCCGGCTCGGACGCCTCAACTTATACGATCACGGGCGGAAAATTCCAATTAGACAGAGCGGGAGCGGGATTCATTAAAGGCAAAAAAATTATCTGGAGCTCCGGACAGCAAACAGGAGTTCTTTCGGCCAACAATACTTACTGGATTTACATTGATTCATCCGGTCTTATCCAATCCGCCACTTCATATCCTTCCAACAACATCATCCTATTTGAAGTTTTATATGATGGCACGAATTACGATGTCGTTAAAGAAAACCATCCCTTCGCTTTTGACACATCAGTTTCAGGCTATCTTCACAATAACGCCGGCACGGTTATCAGGGGGAACGGTGCGATTATCACGCGAGTAGCTACAGGCACGGGCGGAGCCAATGGCGATCGGGAAATAAAAATTGTCGGAGCGGATAATGTGGATGATCACGGACTGACTTCTTCGGTGCCGGACAGCGCCGGTGCGGGAGTAACCTGGCAAGCTTACTATACCAACGGATCAGGCAGCTGGATTCGCTATGCTTCGCAAACGCAATTGCCGATGTATTATAATTCCTCCGGAACGGCTACATCTTTAACTAATGGCGGAGGAACAGATTACAATGTTTACACTTTGTATGTTTCCAAAAATGACATTGAAAGCAGTGCCCCGACCTACATTGCCGTAATGGGCAATGGCTACGCCTCGGCTTCCGCCGCTCAAACGGCTATCAATGACGGGTCAGTCAATTTTACCAGCAATGAACTGGAAAGGCTTGAGATGGCCCAGATCGGCTATGCTATAGTCCAAAATAACGGATCGGGAGGATATGTGTATTCGTTGACAATAGCGAAATCCACTTTCAATCGTCAGCTGATCGGCGGTTCGGCCGGCGCGGACCATGGAACTTTAACGGGACTTTTGGATGACGACCATACTCAATATGCTCTCTTGGCCGGCCGAAGCGGAGGACAAATGCTTATCGGCGGAACGGGAACTACAGATGATTTAATTTTCCGCACTACTTCCGAAAATGCCGTTTCCGGAGCCGATATGATCTTTCAGACGGGAAACAATGGAGGGACGGAAGCGATGAAGATAACTTATGATGGAAATATTCGCGCGGCTAAAAATTTTGGTATTCTTGAATCCACCGGCGCGACTTACTACACTATCTTCCAGGGGGGCGACCAGTCAGCTGATGTCACTTACACTTTGCCAACGGGCGCGCCATCTTCCAGCGGCTATGTGCTTTCTGCAACTACCGGAGGCGTAATGAGCTGGGTGGCGGACGCTAATACGACCTACTCCGCCGGCTCGGGACTCACTCTTTCCACCACCACTTTCAAACTCGGCGGGGCTCTGACTGAAGACGCGGCTTTTACCGGAAACTACAATATGACATTTACCGGCACGACCGTGCTCCAACTCGGCAACGCTTCATCGCAAATCAAGATTCTCGGTTCGGGCGGCACCTACTACGGCATTCTGGATGTCGGCAATATCACGACCGCCGACAAGACCTATACTTTCCCGGACACGACCGGCACGGTGGCGCTCACGGCCAACAAGCTTTCCGCTTTCGCGGCTACCACTTCGGCGGAACTCTCGGGCGTCCTCTCGGATGAAAATACCAGCGGAGGCTATAT
>Ga0334722_10000150_pt1 | contig 102116 bp, 78 predicted proteins | sample C3_bottom_MG_FD_207210 | JGI IMG/M metagenome (GOLD analysis project Ga0334722, IMG submission 207210) | Sediment microbial communities from Yellowstone Lake, YNP, Wyoming, USA - C3_bottom | ecosystem: Environmental > Aquatic > Freshwater > Lake > Sediment | place: USA: Wyoming | collected...
ACCTGGCCCTGGTGGAAAAGCACTTCCCCGATGAGGAGTCACTGGTCAGCTATATCGGTAAAAGGGGTATTAAGTTGGAAAAGAGCAGTTAGGGATTAATGGGGTTATCTACAACAACGCTCACAACAACCCATCCCAAATTTCATCCTACTGCGTACCAAAAAATGACATCGCTAGCCACCAAAACCCCTACGCCGCAAGCATCTGCTATATTATACATAATTATGTGTACCCACCCTAACACGCCTTGCACGCAGAGGGCCAACGAAGCAAGTCCCATCTGTCACCGAGGAAAACCCAGACCTGCTAGCTTCGGTGACTCAACAATAAAAATTAAATCTCGATTAGAGAACCAAATTAAGGTATGGCAACAAGAAATTTAACCCTGGGATCTGTCATAATGCCCCGGCGAAGAGATTGCCCACTCTCTGTATCGACCCGGTGACAAAAGGATCTTCTCGCAGCAAAAATGCTTCACTATCTTGAAGAGACCGAGACGAAACTCCCGTCGGGGACGCCCGATTAGCGACCAAGGAAAGAATAAGCGGCCGCCGTGAAGCGGCCTTTTTTCCACAAGCAGTTTGCTAACCGTTTGCTAACGGACCCCTCCAGAACCCGCCAAAATCAGGGCTTTCGGCTCGAATTACCTTAGACGAACATATGTGTGTATAATCCCCGCCCGGCCAGATTTATCAAGTGTTTTTGGCTCCATCCTTCATTGAGACTGCTTTTAGTCAACGAAACCCAAGGCCAGTTGCACCAGGGTGCGGGTGGCAAAACCAGTGGCCCCCTTGGGCTGGTAGGGAAGATCCTTTTCTCCCCAGGCCATCGCGGCAATGTCCAGATGAGCCCAGGGCGAATCGCCGACGAATTCGCCGATGAAAAGGCCACCGGTGATGGTGCCGGCAGCGGGCCCACCCACGTTCTTCAGGTCGGCCACGCTACTTTTGTATTGCTCCCGGTATTCGGGATATGAGGGCAGCTGCCAGTATCGCTCGCCTGCGCGGTCCCCGGCCGCTAAAATCTTCGTCACCAGAGACCCGTTATTACTGATAATGGCCGCCGCCTGAGTGCCTAAAGCTGTGCGGACGGCCCCGGTCAGGGTAGCCACATCAACGATGTAATCGGCCCCCAACTGGCGGGCATAGGCAACGGCATCGGCCAGAATCAGGCGCCCCTCGGCATCGGTACTGATGATCTCAATGGTTTTGCCATTTAAGGCCCGCACCACATCGCCGGGCTTCAAGGCGCGGCCGTCGGGCATGTTTTCCGTGGCCGGGATAACCCCCAGAACATTGACCTGCGGTTTCAAGCGGGCAATGGCCTGCATGGCCCCCAAGACGGCCGCCCCGCCGGCTTTATCCATCTTCATATTTTCCATTCCCTCGCGGGCCTTCAGGGAGATGCCGCCCGAATCAAAGGTGAGGCCTTTCCCCACCAGAGCCAGCGTCGGTTGGCCGGGAAGCGACGACCGGTAGCGCAAAAGGATGAGACGCGGTGGCTCCTGGCTGCCCCGGGCCACCCCAAGGAGGGCCTCCATCCCCTTTTCCTCCATGGTTCGTTCATCCAGGATGGTGCATTCCAACCCCTCCTTTTGGGCCATCTCCTGGGCCAAACGGGCCATCTCCCGTGGCGTCATGTGGTTGGCGGGTTGGTTGGTAATGTCGCGCACCAGGTTGGTGGCCTCGGCCAGGATCTGCCCTTTCTCCATCCCGCGTTGAACGGCCCCCCATCTGGAGGCATCGCGCTCCACCAAAAGAAATTTAGACAACTCCTTTTCCTCGTCCTTGCTCTTAATGCCCTTAAAGCGGTACAACCCGAGGAGGGTACCTTCGACCACGGCCCGGGCCGCCTCTTCAGGATCGAGTCCACCGATCCCGGCGCCATGGATGATAGTGGCCACCGTTCGGGCATTTTTCTCCCGCGCCGTCCGCGCCGCCGTTCCCGCCACCTGCCGGACCCGGTCCAGGGTGAATTCCTCCCGCCGCCCCAGACCCACCAGGATGACCCGCCGGGCCGTGCTGCCACCCCGGTGGTGTAAAACGGCCACTTCATTCAGCTCCCCTTTGAATTCCCCACTGGAGATTAAATCGCTAATGGCTCCACCCAGGGCCCGATCTACTGCCCCCGTGGCCCCACCGGGCGTTTGGACGCCCAAAAAGAGATTGACGATGACCGTGTCGGCGGCAACCGCGGTGATGTCGCCTTTTTCTAAGGCCAAATCCAAAATAGCCACCTGCCTCGTGATGAAATTAGCCCGGGAACGACGGCCGCCGCAGAAAAAGCCGTCGCTACTCCCGTACCGCCAAGATATTTCGCTTCGGGGATAGAAATATCCTGCCGGAAGCCACCTTTTTCTTCATCCGCCAGGGGCTTCTCAGGAGGTGCCTTCTCCAGTTACCTGAGGGTAAATCTCCTGATGCAACCTGGCCACCTGGCGCCAGTCGTTTTCTTTTTGATAGCGCCGGGAGGCCTCCACCAGCTTTTCGGCCAGAGCTGGATCAGAGAGGATTTTTTGGACGGCCCGCGTTATTTCCAGGGGATCGGGCGAGGGTATTTTGAAGACTGGTCCATGAAGATCTGCAAAAAAGGGTGTGTCTGTGACGATGATGGGACGTTGCGCTGCAATTAAAACCCGCACTGCGGCTGAGGTTCCATAAACGCCGTTTTCCCGGTAAGGCAAAATGTTGATATCCATGGCATGGAGAAGGGGAATGAGCTTTTCCAATGATTCGTATCCCAACCGAAGGTTAAGGCCGTCCCAAAGCCGAGCCGTTTTCAATTCCCGCATGGTAGCGTCAAAAGTTGACCGGGAGACTTCCGTTGGAGCGACGCTGGCGAAAAGAAAGGTATTGAGATTGGGGTATAAACGGCGCAGTAGGCGATTGGCTTGGGCCAGCTCGATGATCCCCTTTTGGGGAAAGAAAAAGCCGAAAAAACCGAGGGCTATCGCCGGCACGGACCTTCCCACCCCTCCCGTCACGGGGGGCGGCGAGATCTGAGAAGCGCGTCTGGTTTTACCGGTTTGCGCCGTCGCCCTGAAGGGACCGGGTGGCACCAGACCATTCGCGGGTGTGGCGTTGGCCCCCAAAGACCAGGTATAGCGCTCCTTTCGTGCCCCGAGGCCAAAAGCGGGCTCGCCGCCCTGGCCGCACGGGGGCAAGGGGAGCCAATCCCTCTTCGATTCGAGTCCCAGCCGACGCCTGGTTTCTTCGCGGTCACCCAAAGGCACTGCCGGTACCCCCATGGGGATCACCCTTAAGCGCTGGCCTGGCAGTGACCCCGCCCGGAGCAGGCCGGCCACCTGGGGTGAGTGGACGAGAATCAGATCAAACCGGCGGAAAATGGTCTCGTTGAGAGCGGCCAGGGCGGATGAATAAGAGTGGAGTGTAGCCAGAAGGCCGATTCCATGGGACCGGAGCTGATCCAGGAGACCGGCGAGAAGGGCGTTGTCATACAGACTATATTCATATTGAAAATGCAGGAGCCGCACCCCTTTCTCCTGAGACCAGGAGAAAAGCTCGGCCAGCGGACCGGAATAAACGGAGACGGCAGTTCCCTCCTTTTCAAGGGCAGTCACCAGGGCCTGACTGTATTCGGCCACCCCACACGGCCGTCCCCAACTGGGGACCACCAGCCCGATTCTGGCCGGCCCGCGTCTGTTTGGGCCGATCCCTGCTGGCTCGAGCTTGTTTGGCCTGACACCCGCCGGCCCGAACTTGGCCGGTGTTGAGCTGGAGGGAAGAGACCGGGCTGGTAATGACGGCGGGCCTGGTCTGGCCACCTTTGCCCCCTTTCCGCTTGCGTCTCTGGTCTCGTGTTCGAAAGCCAGGAGGCGTCCGCCGACGGCATCAATCCATTTGTCCAGCGTATAATTGGCCAAGACATCCTGCCGCGCCCTTTCCGCCTTCTTTTTGGCCTCTTCGTAATGTTCCACCACGTACCGCATCAGGGCCCGCGTAGCCGTCAGGCTCGGCCTGGCCCACTTCGTGCCGGCATACGTCCGGTCATTGGGAATCCCCAATTCTGGGACCGGCTCCAGACCCTCGCTGGGGATGAGATAGCTATTCTCCTCCGTAAGAAATTGCAGCTGGGCTGACCACCCCGTGGTGACGACTGGCCGTTCACAGGCCATGGCCTCCAGAGCCGGCAGGTTCCAACCTTCCCCACGGGTCGGCAGAATATAACAGTGGGACCCGGTATAAAAGGAGGCCATCTGCCGGTCATCGTAAACCCCCGGTAAGAGTAGGATGCGCGAGAGAATCTTCTCCTGCCCCTGCAGAAATTGCTGCAACCACTGGCTGATTTTGCGGCCAGAAGGATCGAAATCTGGGCCGTTGCTGTATGTCCGCAAAAGAAGGTAGACGTCTGGAGAAGCGGCAAACTCTTCGGCAAAGGCCCGGAGCAAAATATCGTATCCTTTTCGCCAAACCCATTCAAAATTGGAGAAAAAAATAAAGCCCTGCACCCCTGGTACGTGAAAGGGTTCTGCCTCCGGGGAAAAGATAGTCGTGTCTACGCCCAGGGGTAATACATGAATCTTGTTCTGGTTTACCCCAGAACGGCTGAAGGTCCACCGGTTAAAATCCGAGGGTACCCACACCTCGTCCATGGCCTGGCAGGGCTGTACCCAATGGGGCGGTACACCGTCCGTCTCCAACATGGTGTAGCCGATGGCCCCTCGTCCTGGTTCCCGGCGGAAATGGGGTGCGATGCAGAAATTCAGGCGCGGTCCCCTCTCAGTCCGGGTCTGCATGGCTTTTTCGAGCAGCGCTTTTACCGAAGCCGGGAGAGGTAAAGGTGCTCGCCCCCACGGTAAAGCCTCCAATTGGACCTTAAAACCCCGCCGCAGGAGTTGCAAAACCAGGGTTCTGGTGGCCGTAGCATAACCGGACGGATCAAACACCGGCCCCGCAACTTTGACCTCCATCACCTTTCCCGTAACCCCCCACTTTATGTCACCTCCTAGCTATTGTATTGGCCCAAAGCTCGAAATGTTACCCACGCGGACACAACTCGCGAAGTAGGGTTGCGGGATTCAGCTAATCTCAGCCATTGCACGGCCGAAACCGGCTGGGAATGCTGCGCTTTACCCTGAACGCCAGTCTCAGTTTAAAATAGCTGCGTTCCGCCAGAAACACGACTGTTCTGCCCCGCAAAGGGCGGCGTGAGGACACGTTCGGCGTCCTCTGAGGCCAGGCGGCGGTTGCTGCCCTCGTTGCCGCCCCCGCACCTCCGCCGACCGCCTCACGGCCAAGTAAATACCGCAATCGGCGTGGCGCAAAGAGGGCCCACGACAAGCGGGCTGATCAGAGGAACGAAACGAAACATATTATGGTGATAGGAAAGAGGGGAAGCGCCATGCTCACCAGTTTTTACCGGACCGTGCAGCGCCTTTTCGGATCCCCGGCCCGGGCTGTTTTATCGCCCCGCGTAACCCGGCGCACCGGCCCCGCCACTGGCGAAAACTGCCAGTACTTTTGGGATGACCGAGTCAAGCTGGCCCTGCCGGGACTTTTCATTACGCTGGAACGCAAAACCATGTCCCCCGTGCCCATCGAAGTCCACGTCGTCGTTCCCCGCGTCGAAATGCGCTTCCGGAAGGGAGGAAAAGAGTACCAGGAGGAGATCGAGCTCATCTTTAATAGCATCACGGTGGTGAGTTCCCCGCAACACCCGCCCTTGGGTCAAGCCAAGGCAAATTAAAAGGGACCCGCAGCAGGTCCCTTTGCCCCCTTCTGCTTCCGGTGCACAACGACCGACGACCCAGCGGATGCGCTCATAGTACTCGGTTCTCACGGGCCTCAATGGCAGCTATAGCTACGGCCTCTGCCGAGGTCACTGTGTTGGGTCTCAGGCGGCCAGCGCCCCTGTTTTTAATGCCATCCGCGACTGGCTTAACGGTTAAGACGACTTTTCCTGAAAAGCCCCCTGTTGTGACCTTTGCCACCTGGGCACTGAGGGCGGGGGTGGCTGGCGAGGGGCAACAACCTGCACCCAACCCGCCCGCGTGAATCACGGTCACAAGGTCGTACCAGCCAGGTAAACCTGGGCCCGCATGGCCTTGAAGGCCTCCAGCATATCATCGGCAATAAAGCGGGTGGTCACTCCGTCCAGGCGCCGGACCCCGGGTACCAGTTCGGCGATATCGGCCATCCCGGAGTTGATGAACTCCAACTCGATCTCGATGGGTCGGACCAAACGGTAAGGCGGGATCGTTCCAACCAGCTTGAGAGCCGCCGCCGCTCCCTGGCTGATGGCCTCCCGGGCCCGGGAGGGATGGAGACCGCGGGCGGCATAGCGCGTAAGCGCAGTCTTGACCACGACGCCTTGGACGGGACCTAACAAAGATTGGGCCTCCTGGACCACGACGTTGTCCCCCGTCACCAGAAGTACGGGCACGTTGTAGTGGCCGGCAATGGCGGCATTCAGCCCCGTCTCCCCCACCTCGACCCCGTTTAACCGCAACCGGTAGACGACCCGGCCGAAATAGGTATGGCTCAAAACCCCGGCGGAAGTCATGCGGGAGTGATAACCAACGAAAAAGACGCCCGCAAAGGTTTCGTCGATCCCTTCCATCATGCTGAGCTGCTTCGGCGAACCGGTGATTAACTGGGCTGCCGCGTGCAGGTCTTCGGGAATGAGATTACGCATCGTCCCGTGGGAGTCATTGACCACGATCTCAGTGGCCCCGCCCTGCAGAGCTCCTTCAATGGCGGCATTGACTTCACCCGTCATGAGCTGGCGCGCCCGCTGGTGTTCCTTCCCATCCCGGCTGGTATGTTCGCTATGGACAACGCCACTGACACCTTCTAGATCCGCAGAAATGTAGATTTTCAACTCTTCCCCCTCCCCTCGGTCTTCCCTCTACTAAGTAAGTTTATTTTACCACTAACGCCCAAGCTTGGCCATGGTCGCCGGGGCTCTCTCTCGGGAAGCCAATGAAGGGCGCCCTCGAGGGCGGATCAGAGACTGACCGATAGCTCAAGAAGCATAAACGGTATAGTCCAGCTCGGGGAAAAGATTATCTTCCTCCTCCAGTTCCCTCAGCTCGGTTTCCTGCACTTCTCCCCGTAACAGGTTTTCATAAAGGAAGGTAAAGCGGCCAATGTGCTGGATGAAACGGGTTTTGGCGTAATCGACCACCGTCCCGGTATACATGATGAAAGGCCAATCACTGGACTGGGCCAGGAGAAGCTCGCGCGCCGCCTGGTTTAACCAGCGTCTGGTCAGTCCGTCGGCCGCGGGAAACTTTCGCGCCAGCTCCACCATCCGCTCGGCGGCCTTATGCAGATGGCGGTAAATCCAGTCGTTGCTTCCGTTGAGCCAGACCTCGCTGTAGCCTTTGTACCCCCAGCTGGACATGGTCGGTTCCACCACTTCGGCCGGGGCGTATTTTTCCAGATATTCGCCGGGAGTGATGGTTTTGACGGTCTCTTGATCGAAGGCCATCTTCCGGAGCAGGTACTCCAACCACAAGGGGCCCTCGTACCACCAGTGACCGAACAGCTCAGCATCATAAGGAGCGACGATTATGGGCGGATTCTCGGTCAAGGCGGCCAGGTACTCCACCTGTTTTTCGCGGTTAAACATGAAATTACCAGCGTGTAAGGCCGCTTTGGCTTGAGCCCATTCGGGACGGTAATATTCTTTATAGTCGCTTTTTCCGGTGATGCGGTAGTACTTGAGGCCCAAATGGGTCCTCACCCCGGGAAGATACTCCTTGAGATAATCCCAGTCCAGCTCAAACCCGATATCCCGGTAAAATTCCCGGTAATCGTAATCGCCGGGGTAACCCTCTTTGGCACTCCAGACCTGTTTTGAGGACTCGCCGTCCCGCCCAAAGACGATTAACCCGTCCGGGGTCTGGATCGGCTGATAAACGCCCTGTTTCGGTTGCGGTCGACCGTTCTGGAGGCCATGGGCTTCTAAAATGGTGTACTTGATCCCGTTGTTCAAGAGGATCTGGTCCCGGCCCCCGGGGTAACCGCACTCAGGAAGCCAAAACCCCTGGGGCCGGAAGCCGAACCGCGCGGCAAAAGTCTGGACCGCCACCTGGACCTGGGCCTTTAGGGCAGCCGGGGTTAGTTCGAGAAGGGGAAAGAAACCGTGGGTGGCCGCGGTGGTGATTAATTCCAGGCGCCCGGCCTGGGCCAAGGCCTTGAAGGCATCGAGCAGACGTCCCCCCCAGCGTTTTTCGTAAAACTCTAAGGCCTGGCGAAAGTTCTCCTGATACATTCTGGCCAAGGGGTTTAGTTCCCGGTCGCGGGCCGTCCGTTCTACTTCCTTGGTGGCCAGCTCGAAAAGACCCTCCAGGTGCCGCAGGTAGCGTTCTTGCAGGAGGGGGTCATCCAACATGCTCATCAGCGTCGGACTCAGAGAGAAAGTCAAGCGAAAAGGCACGCCGTCCTCCGTCAAACGGAAAAAGGTCTGCAGGAGGGGAATATAGCACTCCGTCATGGCCTCAAAGAGCCATTTCTCGGCCAGAGGATGGTCGTTGCGCAGATGGCGAACAAAGGGAAGATGGGCATGTAAGATTAAGGCCAGGTAACCTTTGGGCATTCTCTATCTCCTCAGGGCTTTTTTACTAAATCAAGGGAACTGACGCCAGACGGCAGTCCAAAGCGGGTTTCGGCAACCGCCCAGAGCTCCCCTCCTTCCTCACCCGCTATCCGCGGCGTTCGGATGAGGTTGGAACGAGCCAGGGCCACAAAAACTCCGCCGACAAAATAACCTATTTCGGCATAATAGCGCCGATCCGGGAAAACGTTGATGTACCAGCTTTTCGCTTGCGGAGTGAGGAAAATATCAAAAGCCTGCGGCCGCTCGCTGCTAACATCATAAAGGCGGAGGACGTTGGCCTCTCGCACCGTCCCGGGTAGCATCTCCCAGTAAGCATAGATCCACCAGGGATCGCGGACCAAAAGTACGACGCGGTTTTCCTCGTAAGCTTCGGGAAAAGGCAGCCGCCGTTCTTTTTCGGGCGCTCCCGCCTCCGGAACTTTTTCTTTCTCCGGGGTCAAAACTCCAGTCACCGTTTCGGGCCCCTTCCCAACCGCACTTGGTTCCAGTTCACCGGCCGTCTCAAAGGTAAATTGTCTGCCCATGGTTTTTTGCAACTTGCCTCTCTCCTCGGTCTCCTTACCAAGACGCGGCGCATTTTCCTCCTCTGGCTTTAGCCGAAACCAAAGTAAAATTCCAGCTAATCCCAAAAGAGCCAGGAAGAGCAGTTCCCAGAGAGTCAAGCCGCGCCCCCCTTTCTTATCGTTCTCGATATATTGTGTCTTACCGCAAGGGAAATTATAAATACGCGGCGACGGATACAGATTTCCTTCCCTGGTAATAATGAAGGTGATAAACAAAGGAGGTTTTTCTCTTGCCGGAATTAAGAGAAAATCCGGTGACCCAAAACTGGGTCATCATCGCCACGGAAAGGTCCAAACGGCCGACAGATTTTGTCCATCCCGCCAGTCCACGCAAGGGACCCGTCAACTGTCCCTTCTGCTATGGCAACGAGGACAAAACCCCGCCGGAGGTCCTGGCGTATCGTCCGCAAGATACCCCGCCCGACACTCCCGGCTGGCGGGTGCGGGTCGTGCCCAATAAATTCCCGGCTCTGGCCGGTGACGGTGATCTCATCGCCACCCGGGAAGGCTTTTTTCGGGGGCTGACCGGTTACGGGGCCCACGAAGTGGTCATTGAGTCTCCCGACCACGACCTGGCCCTACCCTACCAGACCCCCGAACAGGTTTACAACGTACTGAAGGCCTTGCAGGACCGTTATCTAACCCTGGCCCGGGATCGCCACCTCCGCTACATTCAGATTTTCAAAAATCACGGCGGGGTGGCCGGGGCTTCTCTCGAACATCCCCATTTTCAGATCGTCGCCACCCCCCTCATCCCCACCGAAATCGATCTGGAGTTGAAAAACGCCTATGCCTTTTATCATGAGCACGGCGAGTGTCTCTTCTGCCGCATGATAGGAGCGGAGTTGGGTGAAGCCAGACGGATCGTCCGGGGTGACGACAGTTTTGTCGCCTTCAATCCCTACAGTTCTCGTTTCCCCTTTGAAACCTGGATCATCCCCCGCCATCACGAGAGCAACTTCGGGCGCATTAGCGAGAAGGAGCTGCGCGACCTGGCTCTGACCTTGCGAGACACGCTGGGACGTCTGGATGAAGTCCTGAGCGATCCGCCCTACAACCTCATCCTCCATACGGCTCCCCTCGATTTGGAGGCGCGGGAATTTTATCACTGGCATATCGAGATACTTCCCCGCCTGACCATCATGGCCGGTTTTGAGTGGGGAACCGGTTTTTTCATCAACCCAACCCCTCCAGAAGAGGCCACCCGTTTTTTGCGGGAGGTGAAGGCCGAAGAGGAGTAGTGCCAAACCTAGTTCGACCGCCACCATTGTGCTCCCGGGGAGCGTAGCCCCGATCTTGCAGAAGGAGGTCACCCGAGATGTTTGATCGCAGCCTCAGAATCCTTTTAGTTTCACCTGAAGTTACCCCCTTGGCCAAGGTCGGGGGGCTGGCCGACGTCGCCGGTTCCCTGCCCAAGGCCATCGCCACCCTCGGGCAGGGCGAAATCAGCCACGACATCCGCGTGGCCATGCCCCGCTATAAGGGCATCGAAGCCCGTGAGTACGTCACCGACTTCCCGGTGGAAATGGAAGGTCGGCAGGAAACGGCCATCATCCGCCGCACCCAGATCGAAGCCCATCTGGGGCCGGCCCATGCCGTTGTACCCGTCTACCTGATCGATAATTACCATTACTTCAATCGTGATGGCATCTATGCCCATGCCGATGACGCCGACCGTTTCATCTTCTTTTCCAAAGCCGTCTTGGAGATGCTCCCCCGGCTGGGCTTTCAGCCCGACATCCTGCACCTGAACGATTGGCAAACCGGGGCCATCGCCTTTTTACTGGAAACTCGCTACCGCCACAACCCCTTTTACGAACGGATGGCCACCCTTTTTACCATCCACAATCTCCAATACCAGGGAAACTTTGACCGGCAGGTTTTAAGGAAACTGGGAGTGGGGGAAGAGTATTTTCACCCGGAAAGTCTCGAGTTTTACGGTCAGGTTAGCCTGCTCAAAGCTGGGCTGGTCTATTCCCAAATCTTAAACACCGTCAGTCCCACCTACGCCGAGGAAATCAAGACCCCGACTTACGGTGAGCGCTTAGAGGGCCTCCTGCGCAAACGATCCAGCGATCTTTTCGGTGTGCTCAACGGCATTAACTACCATGAGTTTAACCCGGCGACCGACCCGCGGATCGTGCGCAATTACACCAGTACCAATATCGAGGCTAAAAAGGATAACAAGAGTGCCCTCCAGGAGGAACTGGGGCTAAACGTCGGCGATTACCCCCTTCTCGGTATTGTCTCCCGCCTGGTCTCCCAAAAAGGGCTTGATCTGGTCACGGAGGTGGCCCCCGCGATCATCGAGGGCGGGGCCCAACTGGCCGTCCTGGGGACAGGAGATCCCCATTACGAAGAATCCTTCCGACAACTGGCCCAGCGCTATCCGGGCCAGGTTGGCCTCCGCCTTGGTTTCAACAGCGTCCTGGCCCAGCGCATCTATGCCGGTGCCGATCTCTTTTTAATGCCCTCCCGTTTTGAGCCGTGTGGATTAGGGCAAATGATTGCCATGCGCTACGGCACCATTCCCGTCGTCCGGGCCACCGGGGGCTTGGCCGATACGGTCCGCGACTATGATCAAAATCCCCTCCTGGGAAACGGCTTTGTTTTCAGCGAATACACGGCGCGGGCTCTTCTGGAAACCATTCGCCGGGCCCTCCGCCTTTACCGGGCAAAACCAGAAGAATGGCGAGTCCTGGTGAAAAGGGCGATGGAAATTGACCATTCCTGGGCTAAATCAGCGGCAAATTACGTCGAGCTCTATCAGCTGGCCCTCAAGCGGATCAGACCCTTGGCCGAAACGGCCGATTGAGGAGGGCGGTCATGCCCCGTCCATTGGTCATCGGTAACGGGCGCCTTCTTATCGCCTTTGACGAAGGATTAAACCTGCGCGATCTCTACTACCCCCACGTCGGGTTTGCCAACCACGTCGGCGGCCATTACGGCCGCCTTGGTCTTTGGGTAGACGGGCATTTCTCCTGGCTGGACGAAAGGGGATGGGAGCGCCACCTGGGTTATTATCCCGAGACCCTGCTCACCCGGGTCCGGGCTACCCGACCCGACTGGGGATTGGAGCTCTATCTGAGCGATGCCGTTTACGTCCGCGAGGATGTTTACATCAAAAAGGTCACCTTGCGCAATCTGCGGGAGTTTCGGCGCGAGGTCCGCGTCTTTTTCAGCCATGATCTGGACATCTACGAAAGTGACGTCGGCGATACGGCCGTCTATGACCCGCGGACCGGCGGGGTCTATCACTACAAGCGTGACAAGTATTTCCTGATCAACGGTCAGGTCCAACAGTCGGACGGGACAAAAGAAGGGCTTTACCAGTACGCCACCGGCACCAAAAGGTTTGGGGGAGCGGAAGGAACGTGGAGGGATGCCGAAGACGGCCATCTCGAGGGGAACCCCATCGCCCAGGGGTCGGTGGACAGCACTATCTCCTTCCGCTTTTTTCTGCCGGCCCGGGGGAAGACGGTTCTTTATTACTGGTTGGCGGTCGGCGATCGTTACCAGGAAGTAAAGCGAAAAAACGCCCTGGTCCTGGCGGTAGGACCAAAGCGTCTTCTGCAAGAGACCGGCCGCTTCTGGCGGCATTGGGTGAATAAAGAGAAACGGGATTTTTCCGATTTACCGGCGACCGTCGTCGAGCTTTTCCAGCGCAGTCTTTTGCTCATCCGCACCCACATCGATCACAGCGGAGCCATCATTGCCGCCACCGATACCGATATTATGCGGACCAACCGGGATCATTACGGTTACGTCTGGCCGCGCGACGGTGCGCTGGTCACCCTGGCCCTGAACAAGGCCGGCTATTTGGAAACGGGAGAGCGTTTTTTCCGTTATATCCGGCGCATCATCACCGACGATGGGTATCTTTTGCACAAGTATAATCCCGACGGCTCCCTGGGTTCGAGCTGGCATCCCTGGTACCGGGAAGGGAGTATTCAGCTGCCGATTCAAGAGGATAGCACGGCTCTGGTCCTCTATTCCCTCTGGGATTATTATCAGCGTACCCGCAACCTGGAACTTTTGGACGAACTCTACCTTCCTTTGATCCAGCGGGCAGCCGACTTTTTGGTAACCTACCGTGACCCGGCCACCGGCTTACCCTTACCCAGCTATGACCTCTGGGAAGAGCGGCGGGGCGTCTTCACTTACACCGCCGCCACCGTCGCCGCCGGCCTTGGTGCCGCCTCGGCCATGGCCAAGCTGGTGGGGGACTACCGTTCTTCCCGGCGCTACCGTTGCGCCGGCGCTCAGGTGAAAAAGGGCATGCTCGAATACCTTTACAGCCGGGACCTGGGGCGTTTTCTCCGCGGGTTTTACCTGAACCACGAGGGCGTGCGTTCGTACGATTATACCCTGGAAAGCAGCCTGGCGGGAATCTTCCTTTACGGTACCTTCCCCCCCAGCGACGAGCGGGTGGTCGACACCATGGTGGCCGTGGAAAAGGGGCTTTGGGTCAAGACGGCTGTCGGGGGTCTCGCCCGCTACACCAACGACTACTACTTTCAAAAAAGCCACGATCTGGAGAAGGTGCCGGGCAACCCCTGGTTCATCACCACCCTCTGGTTAGGCCAGTGGTATGTCGCCCGGGCGAAAACCGTCTCCGATCTGGAAAAGGCCAAGTCCATCCTCCTCTGGGCCGCCAACCACGCCCTCGAGAGCGGGGTCTTGGCCGAGCAAATTCATCCCCATACCGGCCAAGCCCTTTCGGTAGCACCTTTAACCTGGTCTCACGCCGCCTTCGTCGAGGCGGTGATGGATTATCTGGAAAAGCGGCGGCAACTTACCGGAAGCCGGGAGAACAGTTTTATTCCAACCTGAACGGTCCCTCCGCGGGATCCACCGCTTGACCCTCTTTAAAGACCTGCTTAATCCTTCCCTGGAGGACGCTAATATCGGCAAGGGGATCCCCATCCACCACCACCAGGTCGGCCAGCTTTCCCACCTCGATGGTCCCCAAATCCTGCCGCCCCAAAAGTTCGGCGGCCCGGCCGGTGGCCGCCCGAATGGCCTCCATGGGGCTTAAACCGGCGCGGACCAAAAGCTCCAATTCAAAGGCATTGTGACCATGAGCGTTTAGGGGAGTCCCGGCGTCAGTTCCTGCTGCCAGCAAGACGCCCGCCCGGTGCGCCTTTTTTAAGCTCTCCAGATGGGCGGCCATGGCCTTCTCGGTTTTTTTGACGGCGTATTCCGGTATCCCGGCCTTCTTTCCTTCGTAAAAGATGTAGTAGGGGGCGGCCAGGGTTGCGACTAAGAAGACCTTTTTTTCTAACATGAGTTCGATGATCTCATCTGTCAGGAACATACCGTGTTCGATGGAATCGATACCAGCCAAAATGGCGTTCTTGATTCCCTCGCTCCCCTGGGCGTGAGCAGCCGTCTTTTTTCCGGCCTTGTGGGCCTCCTCCACGGCTGCCCGCATCTCTTCCAGGGTCAGCTGAGGCGAACCCGGTTCAACGCCTGGCGTCAACACGCCACCAGTGGCCATTAGTTTAATCACGTCGGCACCGGCTTTCAGCTCCTCCCGGGCGGCACGGCGCAGTTGGTCTGGCCCATCCACCTCGCGCCCCATAAAGTAACCGTGTCCCCCGGTCATGGTCAAAAGCTGGCCAGCCACCACCAGGCGGGAGCCGCGCAAAAGCCCTTTTTCCAGAGCCCTTTTGAGTTCTATCTCCGACCGGCCGCGCCCACCCAGGGTACGCAAGGTGGTATAGCCGGCCAGCAGGCTGCGCCAGGCATTTTTGGCCCCGCGCAAGGTCAAAAGGAGGTCACTCTCCTCCCGCAACCGGGGGAGGGGATCGGGGTCCGGTTCCATGGTGACGTGGACATGACCATCAATGAGTCCGGGGAGAAGGGTTTTACCCTGCAGGTCATAAACGGTAGCCGCGGCAGGCAGACCTAAATCGGCCTGGGGTCCAACGGCAACAATATACGGACCGTCCACCAGCACCGCCGCATCGTCCTGGGGCGGACGGCCAGTACCGTCGATGAGCCTGGCCCCGCGCAAGAGCAACTTGGCCATAACTGCACCTCACTATTCCTTCATTCTTTAAGGGTGGGATCCAGGGTATCCCGTAACCAATCTCCCACCAGATTACTGGCCAAAACGGTGAATAAAAGGGCCAACCCAGGGAAGGTGGACACCCACCACTGGTTATTCATATAGTTACGACCATCATTGAGCATACCGCCCCAGGTCGGAATGGTCGGCTCAATCCCCAGCCCGAGAAAGGTCAGGGCCGATTCCGAGATGATCATCCGGCCCATCTGCAGGGTGGCGATGACGATGATGGAGGTGGCCACATTGGGCAAGACGTGCCGCCAGATGATGACGGCATCGCGGTTCCCGATGGCTTTAGCCGCCTCCACATATTCGCGGGAACGCAAGGAGAGCACTTCCGCCCGCACCACCCGGCCGTATTCAACCCAGCCGGTAATCCCCAGGACAACGATGATGTTCTTCAGCCCCGGTCCGACCACGGCCATCACTGCCAAGGCCAGAAGGACAAAGGGAAAGGCCAGCTGGACATCGGCCACGCGCATGATCACATCGTCGACCCACCCGCCGTAGTAACCCGACAAGAGCCCCAGGAAGGACCCCAGGGTGCCGGCCACCGCCACGGTGGTTATGCCCACCAGAAGTGAAATCCGAGAACCATAGATAATCCGGCTTAAGATGTCCCGGCCCAAATGGTCGGTGCCCAGGATATGGCTCGGTTTTCCACCCGGCGCCCAGGCTGGCGGCAACAGGCGCTGGGCCAAAGCCTGTTGGTTGGGATCATAAGGAGCCAAAAGGGGGGCCAAAAGGGCGGTGGCCAGCACCCCAGCCAGGATGACAAAACCTAAAAGGGCGGCTTTGTTCCGCCAGAGGTTGCGGCGGCCCCGTTTCCACAAAACTCCTTGCTCTGAAAGCGGGTGGGCTACCTCCGTGAGGTCCCCACCCACCACTTCCTTTATTGGTTCCATGCTTCATCTCCCTAGCGAATGGCAACCTTCGGCACTAGCTATAACGAACGCGCGGGTCAAGATAGGTGTAAAGGATATCCGTCAGGAAATTGACCGTGACGATGATCAAAGCCAGGATGAAGACGGCCGCCTGCACCAGCGGAAAGTCGCGGTTGTTGATGGCCTGAAAGATGAGCCTCCCCACCCCCGGCCAGGCAAAGACCGTCTCCGTGATCACCGCTCCCCCCAAAAGCGAGCCAAACTGCAGGCCTACCACCGTCAGTACCGGCAAGAGGGCGTTGCGCAAGGCGTGTTTGTAAATGACCACCCTTTCGTTTAAACCCTTGGAGCGAGCGGTGCGCACGTAATCTTGCTTCAAGATCTCCAAAAGTCCCGAGCGCAATAAGCGCATGACCGTCGCCGCCGAGTAGGTGCCCAGGGTGATGGCCGGTAAAATCAGGTGATCAAACCCGCCGCGTCCCGAGGCCGGCAACCAGCGCAGGCTCACCGAAAAGATCAGGATGAGCATAATCCCCTGCCAGTAAACCGGCATCGACTGCCCCAATAACCCCAGCACCGAGGCGACGTTGTCCAGCAGGCTGTAACGGCGGCTGGCCGAAGCCACACCTAAGGGAATGGCCACCAAGAGGGCCACCAGGAGGGCAGCCAGCGTCAGCTCTAAGGTAGCCGGCATCCTTTCCACCACCATGGCCAAAGAGGGTTGCTGGTGACGTAAGGACAGGCCGAAATCACCACGCAGGGCTTTTTTCAAAAAATACCAGTATTGCCGGTAAAGGGGGTCGTTAAAACCCATGGCCTCCCGAAACCTGGCCACCTCTTCCGGGCTGGCATCCATAGGTAGCAAAAGGGCGGCCGGGTCACCGGTGAGGTGGATGACGAAAAAGACCACAGCCGAAACCCCTAAAATGACCAGGATGGAATGACCCAAACGTCGCCAAAGGTAACGTTTCAAAAGACAACTTCCTTTCTCGCCAGGGTCGGCTGGGATCTGGCCGGGGCCAGATCCCAGCCCCCTCTGAAAAAGAGTCAAGTCGACGCAGGTACGCCTTCGGGTGCAGCGTTTCACCCCTGGGTGACCTGCGCTGGCCTCCAGCACAATTCGGGCGGGGCCAAATGAGCTTTTATCCGCCGGCCCACGGCCAGACATGGTCGATAGATTCTCCTGGAAACGGCACGGCTCACCGGGTCCTTTCCCCGGCTCATTTTAATTTCGCCTCGTACATCCAGAGGAGTTCGTCGGGCCGCGCTTCCCAGTCCAGCCGCTTACTCACCCCGTAGATATCGCGTTGCTGGTGCAGGAAAAGCCAGGCCGCATCTTGATTGATGATCTTGACGGCCTCCTGATAGTCGGCCAGACGCTTCTTTTCGTCGATGATGGAACGGGCCTCGTCCAAAAGTTTATCGAGCTTGGGATTCTCATAGTAAGAGAAGCGCTGCCCGCTCCGCAAAAGGGGATACAGGGTGCCGTCGGCATCAAAGGTGGTGTTCCCCCATCCCAAAAGGTACATCCCGGTCAGTTCTTTCGCCATGATTTTCTTGACGTAGACTCCCCACTCCAGGACATTGAGTTTGACCTTGATCCCGACCTGAGCCAGCTGCCCCACCACGGCCTCGGCGATCTCTTTATCCATCAGGTAGCGACCATTGGGGGAATCCATGGTCAATTCCAGGCCATCCGGGTAACCGGCTTCTTTCAGGAGGGCCTTGGCTTTGGCCGGATCATAGGGATAAGGTTTCACCGTTGGATCATAGCCAAAGTGAGCCGTGGTCAGCGGGCTGGCCACGCGGTAACCGTTCCCCTTTAAAATGTTCTTGATGATGCTGTCCACATCCACCGCATAATTGATGGCCTGCCGGACCTTGGGATTGGCCAGAGGACCACCCTTGTTGGTGACAAAGCCGATGAAGATGACCCGAGCGCTGGGAGCAGTGGAAACCCGGGTGTTGGCCCCGCTCTCCAGGGTTTGCACCTGATCCGGCGGGACGTTGACGATGATGTCCACGGCCCCCGTCTGCAGCTCGGCAATGCGGGTTGAGGTCTCGGGGATGGGCCGGAAGATCACCGTCTTGATGGCCGGTGCTCCGCGCCAATATTCAGTATTGGCCTCCAGGACCACCTGATCATCCTTGACCCACTTGACGAACTTGTATGGCCCAGTACCGATGGGCTTCTTGGCAAATTCGGCATCGCCCACCTTCTTCACATAGTCGGCCGGTACGATGAGCTCATCGGCCAGGCGGGCCGGCAGGATGGGATAAGGAGCTTTGGTCGTGATTTTCACTTTGTAGTCATCGACGATCTCGACCTTTTCGATGGCCTCCAGGTTCGAACGGCGCGGCGACTTCTGATCGGGGTTGATGATCCTCTCCAGGGTAAACTTGACGTCTTTCGCGGTGAACGGGGTGCCGTCATGGAACTTTACCCCTTGCCGTAAAACGATCTCCCAGGTCCGGTCGTCCAGGGTCTTCCAGGAGAGGGCCAAACCCGGTTCCAGCTTCATCTCCCGGTTCCGCTGGATCAGGGGATCAAAGATATTCCTCTGGATATTCCCCGTCGGTGTCTCAGCATGCATGGCCGGATCCATGGTGGTGGCGTCCACCCCTTGCGCCACGACCACCTGACCGCTGGGTCCGCTTTTCGCCGGGGTCCCGGACTCTTTCTTTTCTCCCGAGCCGCCGCCACAACCGGCCAGGGCGACGACCAGAAGGGCCAAGACCAAAACCAATGCTGCAAACCTTCTCAACTCCATCTACCCCCTATCTTTTTCCTTTGTCCCTCTGGAAGTACAAAAAAGCGGCCCGGTTCGTGTCCCGTTTTACCAGGACTGGAACCTGCCGCTAGGGGCTTTTCTCCCCACGGTGTAGCTCGCCAAGGATCCGGACCCGCCGGGCCGACCTGGCATCGACGCCGTAAGCCGTCGATGGAGTACGATTTCCAACATGGTCGGTGCGCGCGAGTACTGACCCCCTCGGAGAGGCGAACCGGTACCGCTTGGTCACGTCCACGCCGCTTGACTGAGGCGGCATTCAGGAGAAGACCCACGGCGCGTCAAGAGCGTCGCGATTTAGTTTCTCCTGCTCCACCCTTTACCTCCGCAGAGAAAGACGCTGGCTCCGCGGAGAAGAACGGTGCGGACAGAACCCTAGATACCCTTCCAGTGTTATATAAGACATGTTTATTCGCTCCCTTTTGCCGAATTCCTGCCGGGAAGGGGTTCTACTAGACGAAATTTTTTCAAAACGAAAGCGCCCTATCTCCATACCGCCCGCAACCGGTGCCGGGTAGTCTGGTACTGGCGCCAGAGCTGCTGAGCCTCCTCCAGGGTCACCCGCTGGAAGTAAACGGCGTCCCCCGGTTTCAGTTGTCCGGCGCGTGGCAGGTCGGCTCCGATGACCACCGCTACCTTCGGGTAACCCCCGACGGTGTGGCGTCCGGCCAAAAGTAGAATCGGCTGGCCGTTGCGGGGCACCTGAACGGCCCCCACGGGATTCCCCTCGGAAATCAGGTCGCCGCTCTGCCGGTATTCCAGGGCTGGGCCGGCGAATTTGATTCCCACCCGGTCCAGCTGCGGGGTGACCTGATAGGAGGAAGAGAAAAACGCAGCGACGCTTTCCGGCGTAAAAAAGTCCTCCTGGGGCCCGGATACCGCCCGCAGAAAAACCGGTGAGCTGTAAGTGGGAACCAACTGTGGATGCAAGCGCCGCCCGACCAATCCCGGCACCAGCGGCACCGGGAAGGTGATCAAGGTATCACCGGCCCGGAGCGCCCGGCCCTGGTAACCGCCCAGTCCGGCAGTGAGATCCGTCGACCGGCTGCCCAGAACCAGGGGAACATCAAAACCGCCAGCCACGGCGAGATAGCCGCGGAAGCCCGCTTTTAACCCGCTAAAGGTGAGGAGGCTGCCCGGACGAGCCCGCAAAACCTCCCACCGCGGAATGGAGATACCGTCCAGGCTTGCCCCCAGATCGGCTCCCGTCAGAACGAAGAGGACTTCGTCCAAAAATTCAATGGTCGGGCCAAGGCCCGTCATCTCCAGGGCCGCCGCCCCGGGTTCATTTCCCAAAAGCAAGTTGCCGGCGCGCAGGGAAAAATCGTCCACGGCCCCGGCGGGAGAGAGCCCAAAGCGCTGGTAGCCTGGACGTCCCAAGTCCTGCAGTGTCGTCAATCCCCCAGAACTAATCAGGCGTAACCTGGCCAAAACTTGCCCCGGTCCCCAAGAGATCTATAAGGGGTTATGCCGCCGCGGCCACGGTAGCGCCAGGGCGGATCCCCCTCCCCCGGACCAAGGTTTCTCTCCTTTCCAGCTGGCTATTGCGGCGGGCCGGCGACGTTTACCAGAACGGAAGTATTTCTGGCGAGGACAAACCGGCGACGTTTCTCCAAACAGAAGGATTACCGTCGTGCGGCCTGCGGCAGGGCGGCTTGCGGCATTCAGAAAGGCGCCTTTGGGCGAGAGCGCTCCAGGAGTTCGCCGTACTCTTTGGCGAACTTCGGAGCAGTCAGGCCGGGCCAAACAGCTTTCTTCCGCTAGGTCGGCAACCATGCCCGCCTCAGGCCGCCACGAAAAAACAGGGCCGCTAGGTGTGGGCGGCTTGCGGCAGTGAAGCAGTCAGGCCGGGCGGAGGCCCACCGGCCTTCCTCCGCGGCAAGCGCAGGCCCGCGACGGCCCAGCGACCGGTGAATTCAAGCTCTGCTTGCGCCATCAGACAGCCGGGCCGCGGGCACCCATAAGCGTCCTAGGCCCTCTCCAGCCGCCGGAATTCCTCGGCCGTGATGGGGACAAAGCGGACGATGTCGCCGGGCGCCAACAAAAAAGGTTGGGGCCGGCGCGGGTCAAAAAGCCGGATCGGCGTCCGGCCGATGATCCGCCAGCCACCGGCCGTGGCAAAAGGATAAATGCCGGTCTGTTCCCCCCCAATGGCCACGGAGCCGGCCGGCACCCGCAAACGGGGAGACTCCAGCCGCGGCGTCACCAACTCTTTCGGCAGACCACCCAGGTAGGGAAACCCCGGGGCAAAGCCCATCAGGTAAACCCGGTACTCGGCGCCGGCGTGTAGCTCTATGACTGCGGCCGGCGTCAAGCCATGATACTGGGCCACAAACTCCAGGTCCGGCCCCATCTCGCCGCCGTAAAGCGTCGGGATCTCTACCGTCCGCGGTGGAGGCAAAACCGTTTCCTCCATCTGGCCGTGCCAAAGCCCCACCGCGCTTTGTAGTTCATTTAAGCTGAGCTCTGCCGGGTCGTACTCCACCAGGAGCGAACGGTAACCCGGGATAACGTCCCCCAGGCCGGGGAGCTCCACGCGGTGCTCATCCAGAACCTGGAGCAAAGCGCGCACCTGCCGGTTGATCACCGGGTCGATGCGGTCCCCCAGCTCGATGAAGACCGCCCGCTCTCCGGCCGGGATGAAACGCAAGGCGAAAGACATTTCCTCCGTCTCCTAGCCGTTGTCTCTTGACGGTACCCTTCTTAAGTCGTGTCGCCTTCTCCGCCGTCTTCACATCGCCGTGGGTATTGGCCACGAGGCACTTAACTGCCTTCATTCAGTCCGTCTTCTCTTCAGCTTCTTTTCAGACGTCCGCCAGAGGCCGGACCTGGACGCCGTTTTCCTCCAGGATCGTCCTGATCCGGCGGACCAAGTCTACGGCACCGGGGGTATCGCCGTGAACGCAAATGGTGTCGGCCGACAGCGACAACCGGGAGCCATCGCTGGCCCGCACCCAGCCCTCCAGGACCATTTGCAGGGCGCGCCAGGCCACTTCCTCCGGATCGTGGAGGACAGCGCCTGGTTCGCGCCGCGAAACCAGCTTGCCATCCGGGTGGTAGGCGCGGTCGGCAAAAACCTCCTTCGCCACCTGAAGGCCAATTTTCTCCGCTTCCCGGTGCAGAGCAGAGTTCGGGCTGGCGATGACGATGAGTTCCCGGTCGTAGTCCCGGACGGCCTGGGCCACCACCCGAGCCATTTCCGCATCGACGGCCGCCTGGTTGTAAAGGGCGCCGTGGAGTTTAACGTGCTGAAGCTTGGCTCCAGCTACCCGGCAAAACCCGTCCAGGGCGGCCAGTTGGTAAATGAGATCGGTTCTGAGCTCCCGCTCCGATAAACGCATTTCCCGCCGGCCAAACCCAACCAGGTCGGGGAAGCCCGGGTGGGCTCCGACGCGGACCCCCTTTTCCTTGGCCCAGTTCACCGTGTCCTCCATCACGCGCGGATCGCCGGCGTGAAAACCGCAGGCCACATTGGCCGAGGTGACGAAATCCAGGAGCTGGCGATTCTGGCCGAGCTGGTAAGCCCCAAAGGCTTCTCCCAAGTCACTATTTATGTCTATGCGTCGTGGCATGATCGATCTCCTCCCGGCGGCTGGTGGTCAAATGGTAGCGGAGATAACTGCCAACCGGTGGTGGCTCAAGGCCTTCAGCGGCCTCATCCGTCTGGGTACGCGGGTAATGGCCAAAAGACAGTTGAGAAAGTCCGACCTTTTGGCCAGAGTTTCTCCCACTTCCCAGCAACCGGGCGGTCTTTTCCGCATGTCCCGCCCCGCCAAACCCCAGCCCACCTGTTAACCCAGGCCACCTCTTAACTCAGCCTACCTGTTAACCCAGGCCACTTCTTAAATCAGCTTACTTGTTGTCGTGCCATCTATAGTTCAACCTCTGTCCCCAATCCCATCTCCCGGGCGCGTTGAAAGATGGCGCGCCCCACCGCCGCGTCCAAGGCCGCTATGCCGACGGCCTTAAAGACGGTTACTTCCTCCGGATTTTCCCGGCCTTTTTTCCGCCCCAGGATGATCTCGCCAATTTCGGCATCAACGCGTTCCCTGGTAATGACGCCGGCCTGCAGGGGAATGATGAGATCGCCCGCCTCGGCCCAGGCCGCCTCCCGGGAATCGACCACCACCTTCCCCGCCCCTTTGATGATTTCAGCGGGGACCTCCTGCATCTTGGGGGTAAAGGCACCGATGGCGTTTATGTGCACCCCCGGCGGGCACTGGGCAGCGGGAAAGACGGGCTGGGCCGCGGTGGTAGCCGTGATGATAATGTCGCGCCCCTGCAGGGCCTGGGCCGGAGACTCGGCCACTTCGATCCCCACCGGCCCCAATTTGCTTTTCATTTCCTCCCCCATAATTGCCGCCCGCCCGGCCTCCACGTCGAAGATGTAAACATGTTCCAACCTGCGTACGGCGGCCACGGCCTCCAGCTGAGTGCGGGCCTGGACCCCGGCTCCAAAGACGGCAACCCGGGAGGCATCGCTGCGGGCCAAATACTTGGTGGCCACCCCTGAGGCTGCTCCCGTACGCAAGGCCGTTAAATAAGAGGCCTCCATGGCCGCCAAGGGCCGCCCGGTGACCGGATCCAACATCACCACCAGGCCCAAGATGGTCGGTAAGCCGCGCTGGAGGTTATTGGGAAAAACCGAAACGATCTTCACACCCAGGGCTTCGTCATCTTGCGAGGAAACCGCACCCACATAGGCCGGCATAAAAAGGGCAATTCCAGCGTGGGCCCCCACGGGGACCTGAGTGCGGACGGGGATCTCGGCCAAACCCGCCGAATAGGCCGCATAAGCCCCTTCAACCACGCTGATGGCTTCCGTCATGGATAGGGTTTGCCGGACTTCGGCCTGCGACAATACCAGCATGGCCAATTCTCCTTTCCAGCATTGACGTCGTTACCTCTTCCGCCTCGACTTGTATTCTGAGCCAACGGTATGAGGAGCTTGCCCGGAGGGCGGGTTGGGACTATCTAGGCCGCCCCGTCACCTTCCCCCACGTCCTGCCGCCGCCCAAAGTGGGTCGGCGGAACCGGCCGCGCAAGGCCAAAGGCGGTCCAAATATCTCCGCCCAGAGGAAAGCGGACTGGATTGTCTCGGCCTGTCCTTTCCGGCCGGGACCAAAACCCAAAAGGTTCGACAGGTCTGGGGCAAAGCTGGTGCCGTTCTCTCCCGGCAAGGGTAGAGACGTAGCCTCGTTCATCCTGTCTGGCTTGTCTCCCTTGATTCCCTGGCCGAAAACGGCCTCCGCCGGACCAGAACCGGACCAGCCCCGCTCAGTCGACCAGAACCCTGGCGACGGCAGTCTTTCCGACGGTAGCCCTTCCCCCGGGCACCTTTCTGGTAGCAGCTCATCCGGGGAAAGCCTTTCCGGCGCCGGGCGCAAGGTCGGGCCATCTTCAGCTCCGGCTTGATCCGGGCCGCGGTCACCCCACTCCGTGGAATAACCTTCGTCCTCGTCATCCAGCAAGGCTCGCCCAGCGCCAGCTCTTCCCGAGGAAGGCACCCCGTCTCCCACCTGATGGCGTCCGGCGGCCCGAGGGGCGAATTCTCTTGCGGGACCGTTAAGTCGCCCGTCACCGAATTCTTCCCGGTCAGTCAGACGTCGCGCGGGCTCAAAAGCAGACGGCGGGGACGGGGGCCGGTCATTGCTCCCCCTCCCCCGGGGTAGGTCTGGTCCGCCAAAAGGTGGCATCCCGGCTGGACGTCCTGCCTGGAAAACACTCCCCAAAAGGCTGAACAAAAAAACGAGGATCAAAAAGAGGAAAAACTCGATCATATTGCCACCTCTTGCGGCCAGTGGAGCAGGCCGTGCGGCTGAGGTCTCCGAGACCTTCCCCACCGGGTCTGGCGGAAGCCGTAACCGACCAGCAGGCATTTCTGGCGGAAGCCGTCAAAGGATAACCGACCAGCAGGCATTTCTCTTTGGCCCAGCGAGCACATCAAAATGCCGCCCCGAAGGCCTCTGCCCCGGCCTTCTCGCGTCCGGCCAGGTCCGAGGACGACCAATTTCTGCCCAGCACGTCGCTTGTAGGAAAAGCCTTATCTGATAGTGGTGCACCAACGCTAGAGCCGGCTTAAAAACCAGGAGCGGAGCCGCGCCCTTCTCTTACCCCAGAAACCTCAATCTTCTAAACCGTGGCCTGGCTTCACCTTTTTTCCGTCCCTTCTGGTCCTTCTGGAGGCACCACGCGGGCAATGGAATCCCGCATATGGGTATCCGCCTGAACGTTTTGCAACTGATAATAGTCCATAACGCCCAAACGCCCACTGCGTAAGGCCTCGGCCAGAGCCAACGGGATCTGAGCTTCTGCCTCGACCACCTTAGCCCGCATCTCCTGCACCCGCGCCTTCATCTCGTGCTCTAGGGCGATAGCCATGGCCCGGCGCTCCTCCGCCTTGGCCTGGGCAATCCTCTTGTCAGCTTCCGCCCGGTCCGTTTCCAACTGGGCTCCGATGTTTTTCCCTACGTCGACATCGGCAATATCGATGGAAAGGATCTCGAAAGCCGTCCCGGCGTCAAGACCTTTGTTCAAAACGGTGCGCGAGATACTGTCGGGATTCTCTAAAACCTCTTTGTGGCTCAGGGAACTGCCGATGGTGGTGACGATCCCTTCGCCCACCCGGGCAATGACTGTCTCTTCCCCGGCTCCACCCACCAGGCGGTCGATGTTGGCCCGCACCGTCACCCTGGCCTTGGCCTTGAGCTCAATGCCATCTTTCGCCACCGCCGCTACTACTGGCGTCTCGATGACCCTGGGATTAACGCTCATTTGAACGGCCTGTAAAACGTCGCGGCCGGCCAGATCGATGGCCGCCGCTCGCTCAAACTCCAAAGGTATGGCCGCTCGTTGAGCGGCGATTAAGGCGTTGACCACCCGGTCGACGTTGCCGCCGGCCAGATAGTGCGCCTCCAACTGGTTCACCGTCAGATCCAGCCCGGCTTTAGTGGCTTTGATCAGGGGATTGACGATTTTGGCCGCCGGCACCCGCCGCAACCGCATCCCGATTAAAGTCACCATGCCAATGCGCACACCGGCCGCCAGGGCCGAGATCCAGAGCCCCAACGGGATAAAACTCATGAGAACGGAAAAACCGATAAAAAGCAGGGCAATCAGGACTAATAAACCGACGAAACTGGCTGTGTCAAGCATCTTTGGTCAATCCCTCCTCGTTTTGCTGCTTACCTTTTCCCTCTGATCGGTTCTCTCCGACCACGGCCACCAGAGCCCGCGTCCCTTCCACCTTGATCACTTTCACCCAGGCCCCGCGCGGAATGAATTGGCCGTCAGAGACCACATCTACCCTTTCCCCGTCGATCTCCGCCATTCCCGCTGGCCGGAGAGGGGTGACGACGACGCCGGTTTTGCCCACCAGTTCCGGCCGGTACCGCCTGGGAACATAACCTTGCCGGTTGGTTTCCTTCGCCCCGAGGATTAAATCCCGCCACCAGCCGCGTCGCCGGCCGTAACGCGCCAAAAAGTACCCCGTCACCACCGTCCCCAGCAGGGCCACGGCGATGGACGCCAGGGCCTGTTGCGGTGAGGGCGCCGCCAAGTAAATGCTGGTCAGAACGGCAACGATTCCCCCAAAACCAAAGATCCCAAAACCGGGGATAAAGGCTTCAATGGCCAAAAGGATGATGCCCAGGGCGAAAAGGGCCAGGGTTTCCCATCCCGCCAGCCCGGCCAACATGTGGCCGCCGAAATACAAAAGCAGGGATAAAAGTCCCAGTGTTCCAAAAATCCCCCAACCGGGAAGGAAAAGTTCTACCAGTAACCCGACAAAACCCACCAGCAGCAAAAGAGGAGCCACGGCCGGATTAGTGACGTAACGGGCCACCAGGTCGGCCCAACTCGGAGTAAAAATCGTAACGTTGGGGTTTTTTAAACCCAGAGCGGCAATAGCTTCTTCACGGCTACCGGCAGTGGCATCGCTGAAACCGAGTTCCCTGGCCCGGTTCGCCGTCAGGGTCAAGATCTTCCCTTTTTCAATGATCCCCGGCAAATCCTGAACCGCTCCGGCCATGGCCCCGGCGATGAGGGGATTTCGCCCCCTTTTCTCCGCGGTCGCCTCCAGTTCTCCACGCCAGGCGGAAACGATCTTTTCCTCGGCCGGTCGCGGTTCGGCGGCCCCAATGCTGGCGCCCGGGGCCATGATCAGCTTTTCACCGGCAATGGCCAGGAGGGATCCGGCCGACCAGGCCCGGTCGGGGACAAAAACGGCCACCGGAACGGGAGATGCCAGAAAGAGATCTCGTAAGTCCAGGGCCGCGTCCAGGGTCCCCCCCAAGGTGGTAAGCTCCACTAAAACGTACCTGGCCGAAACCCTTTCGGCTTCCTGTAGGGCGCGGTTAAAAAAGGCAACCATGGCCGCGTCAACAGTCCCCTTATAGGGCGCGACCAGGACCAGTTGTTGGTCCGCTTTGCCTTCTGCTCCAACCCTTGCGGGCGGTGTGATCAGCCAAAGGGAAAGAAGAAGAACAAAGGGAAGAAGAAAAAACAAAGACGACCGGAACCGGAAAGGCTGCCGATCTGCCGGCAACTTCGCCTTTTGTCGGAGCGGCATCAGCCATCCCCCCAATCGCCTCTCATTAAGCTTACTTAAGAAAGAAAAGTCACGGCAGAAGTCTCCTGGCAAAAAGAGCCGGAGAAAACTTGCTCCGGCTCTCCTTGCTGCTGAATCAACTGGGGATAAGGGAGGGGTCAGCTTCATCTCCATAGCGAGCTGACTCGATCAAGGGGGTCCAAACGAGGTGGCGTAGGCAGCGTCGTCTGCGGCTTCGGCCGCTAGATACCACCTTCAACTACGCCCTTGGCTCTTTAACTGTAGCGCCGCTTGCGCGCGGCCTCTGATTTCTTCTTCCGCCGGACGCTGGGCTTTTCATAGTGTTCCCGTTTCCGGAGTTCCGCTAAGACGCCCGTCTTTTGAACCTGCTTTTTGAATCTCCTGAGGGCATTATCAAGAGACTCATTCTTACCAACTCGTACCTCGGCCAACCTCATCCCTCCCCCCGTTTAAAACATAAACACAAACAATTATATTTTATTTTGTCACCAGGTGTCAATCATTCGCTCCGGTCCGGAAACCAATCTCATCCAGGCGGCCAACCAAGGGGACGGCCCCCAAGAAGATGGAAATGCAGGTGCTTGACCAACTGGCCGCCGTCCTCACCGGTATTAATCACCGTCCGAAAGCCACCGGCGAGATCGGGACGTTGGCCCAGTTCTTTCAACGTTAAAAGAATATGGGCCATGAGCTCATGATCTTCTGCCGTCAAATCCAGAAGAGAAGAGTAATGTTTCTTGGGAATAACCAGGATATGCACCGGTGCCTGCGGGTTGATGTCCCGAAAGGCCATGACCTTGTCGTCTTCATACACGACGTCGGCGGTCAATTCACCCCGGGCAATCCGGCAAAAAAGACAGTCAGCCATGCCACCTCACCTTTCTCCCACTGCAGTGAACATATTCGGCAAGAACCCGCTGATTTCCTGCTGCTTGGATCAAGTTATTGTTGAATGGTAAAAGAAGTCAGGCGGCGGGTCCGCTCGGCGTGTCGCTCAAAGGCCAAATCGATGAGCCGGCTCACCAGCTGGCGAAAAGAAAGACCGCTGTGTTCCCAAAGTTTCGGGTACATACTCACCGCCGTAAAACCGGGGATGGTGTTGATCTCATTCACGTAAAGCTCCCCAGTATCTTTCGTATAAAAGAAATCTACCCGGGCCATGCCGCTGGCGTCCACCGCCCGAAAGGCTTCCAACGCATAGTAGCGAACCTTGTCCACCACTTCCGGCGGGAGCTCGGCGGGAATCACGAGCCGGGTGGAATCATCCAGATATTTGGCCACGTAATCATAAAATGCGCGGCGCGGGATGATTTCGCCCGGATACGAAGCCTCGGGTTCATCATTGCCCAAAACGCTACATTCGACCTCCCGGGCCAAAACCCCCTGTTCCACCACCAGTTTCCGGTCGTAGCGGGCGGCCAAATCCAGCGCCGCCGCCAGTTCGGCACGGTTGCTGGCCCGGGAAACCCCCACGCTCGACCCCAGATTGGCCGGTTTGACGAAGACGGGATAGGACAGACGCTCCTCCACCTTGCCCATTACCGCCTCCCGGTCAGCCTCCCACTGGCGCCGGAGAATGGTTATGTATTCAACTACCGGCAAACCTCTTTCAACAAAAAGGGCCTTCATGATCGCCTTGTCCATGCCCGTTGCCGAGGCCAGAACGCCGGCTCCCACGTAGGGTTTTTCCATCAAATCCAAAAGGCCCTGGACGGTACCGTCTTCACCATACGTCCCGTGGAGAACGGGGAAAATCACGTCCACCGGAAGGACGGGCAGGCCGCTCTCTTCCAAAAGATAAAATCCGGGATGGGTGGGATCAGCTGAGGGCAAAACCCTCTTCCCCTGCGCCGGATCCAGGGCCCTTTGCCCCAATACCGCCAGGGGGTCGGGGAAATAAAACCATTGGCCTTCTTTGGTTATCCCGATGCCGATGGCCTCAAAACGATCTGGATCAAGGCCGCGGAAGATGGCCGCGGCCGAAAGCAGCGACACCTCGTGTTCACCCGAGCGCCCACCGAAAAGGACCCCCACTTTGATCTTGCCCATCAGTTTCAACCCCCTGGCTGAATATACTATGAAACGGAAACCAGCTGTCCCCGGGCTCCCTCCCGGTCGGCTTCCAAAACCAAAACCTCTTTAATCTGATTGACGTTCTCGTCGCCGCCGGGGAAGGTGACCCGCAAGTAGTTGTCCGTCAAACCCTCCAACCAACCGGACTCGTCTCGCTCCGCTTCCACCAGGACCTGGACCCGGCGGTCGATAAACTGGCGGTGAAAGGCCAGGGCCAATTCGTCTGCCAGTTCGCCCATCCGGCGGCTGCGTTCTTCTTTTTCGGCCCGGGACAGTTGCCCGGGAAAGCTGGCCGCCCGCGTCCCCGGACGACGCGAATAGGGAAAGACGTGAACCTTACTGAAGGCCATTTCCCGGACAAACTGATAACTGGCTTGAAACTCCGCTTCCGTTTCCCCGGGGAAACCCACCATGACGTCGGTGGAGATGGCCACTCCGGGAACGGCGGCGCGCGCCCTGGCCAAAACCTCCGCGTACTGTCTGGTGGAATAACGCCGGTTCATTCGGGCCAGGACCGAATCACAACCACTCTGTAAAGGTATATGCAAATGGCGACAGACCTTACCCCCGCCGCCCATAAGTTCAAGCAGTTTTTCGCTCACTTCCAGGGGTTCAATGGAGCTCAAGCGGATGCGCTCCAAACCGTCTACTGCCAGTAGTTTTTCCACTAAACCGGCCAAATCGACGTTTTCGTCCAGATCCAAGCCGTATGCACCCAGATGGATCCCGGTGAGGACGATTTCTTTGAACCCACCCTCGACCAACCGCCGGGCCTCCGCCAATACCGCCTGTGGCGCCCGGCTGCGACTGCGACCCCGGGCGAAGGGAACCAAACAATAGGAGCAGAATTGGTTGCACCCTTCCTGGACCTTCACCGTAGCCCGGGTCCGTCCCGTGAAGCGGAAGATGGGTAGCTCTTCAAAAGCAGTGGCCTCGGCCCAGGCTGCTCCCAGCTGGCGGGGGTCCCGCTCAGCCCAAAGGTCCTCTTTCCCAGCGGGCACAGAAACTTCTGCTTCAGCAGGAAGGCTAAAGATCCCCCGCGCGGTAGCCGTTGCCGCGGCCTCGTGGCCGGCCGCACCGTCCGTCTTTTCCGCTTCCTCCTCTGAAAATACCATTTTCATCCGTCGCGGTGCCGCTATTTGCGGCCTGGAGGACTCCTTCAGCTCCTTCTGCCGTCCCTTTCTCTTGGCAGCCGCCTCCACCAAATCCACGATCTGGCGTCGGCCGTGGGTACCGATGACGACGTCTACCCCTGGGATCTGCCAAAGCTCAGCAGGGGCAACTTGCGCATAACAACCGGTAACCGCCACGATGGCCCCCGGGTTTTCCCGCAAAGCCCGCCGTAAGACCTGGCGGGACTTGGCCTCGCTGCGGGAGGTCACGGTGCAGGTATTGATGAGATAAACGTCTGCCCCCGGGGCAAAGTCCACCACCTCATAGCCCCGCTGCCGGAATAGCTCGAGCATGGCCTGAGTGTCGTACTGATTGACCTTACACCCAAGCGTGAAGGCCGCCACTTTTTTCCGTTGTTCTGCCGGCAACCCACAAACCTCCAAATCCTACTTAGTCACTCCCCCGCGCTCCGCCCAAGTCGCCGAGTTCATAGAGGACAAGGGCGACGGCCACCGGGCCCGCCGTCTCCGTGCGCAGAATCCGTGGTCCGAGGCTGACCGGCTTTAAACCCTTCTCTCGCGCCAAAGCCGCCTCGCTACGCGAAAAGCCCCCTTCCGGCCCCACCACCAAAAGGAGCCGCCGGGCTCCCCGCGCCGACTGCAGGACCCGTTTCAGACCCTGTTCTTCTTCCTTTTCCCAGAGGAAGAGGCCCAAATCATAGGAGCCGGCTGCCTCGAAGATCTCCGGGAGGGTCGTCACCTCCCGCACCAGGGGCAGGCTCAGCCGCCCTGACTGTTCCGCCGCTTCGCGCGCGATCTTCTGCCAGCGCAGCCGGCGCTCCTCGGCTTTCTCCTCGTCCAGGCGGACCACGGAATGTTCCGCCTGAAAGGGGATGAACTGGCCCACGCCCAGCTCCGTCGCCTTTTGGATTATGTAATCAAATTTGTCGCCTTTAACCAGGGCCTGGGCTAAAGTGACCTCTACGGGCGGCTCGGCCAATGGGCGAGCTTGCCCAAGGATACGGCCCACCAGGCGATCCGGACCGACCAGAACTATCTCCACGGTGAACTCTTTTTCCTGAGGCAAAATGGCGACGATCTTGTCACCAGGGCCCAGGCGCAGGACCCGGGTGATGTGGTGAAAATCCCCCCCGGCGATGGTCACCCGGTCGCCTTTGATCTCATGCGGGGTGATGAAAAAGCGGTGCATGGCCATTTATCCCTTCGGCCTGGCTAAAAGGGCCAACCAACCCTCCTGACGCCTGATATCGAGAATGTCCCAACCTTGTGCCAGTAGCCGCCCGCTGACCTCATCCTCGCGTTCTTCAATGATACCAGAGGCGAGAAAGATCCCGTCGGGGCGCAACCTCCTTTTCACCACCGGGGCCAGCTCTAAAATGGTATCGGCGATGATGTTGGCGACGACGACTTGCGCCCGGGGGCCGGCGGCTTCTAATGTCCCCGGCCTCAACTCGATTCGGTCCGCCAAACCGTTTCTGGCCACGTTTTCAGCGGCAACGCGGAGCGCCCCGGCATCGGTATCCAGAGCCAAAACCGCCACCGGCGCCAGCCGGGCAGCGACGATGGCCAAAATGCCGGAGCCCGTCCCGACGTCAATGACCAGAGGCCGGTCGCTTCCCGCCGCTGGGCCGGTCGCGACCGGCAAAAACGCCGTCGCTTCGTCCTGACCCAGGATTTCCTGCAAGGCCAAAAGACAGAGGGCAGTGGTCGGATGGGTGCCCGTGCCAAAGGCCATACCCGGATCGAGGCGGATGGGAATCTCGCCTGGCGCTAAGGAATATTCTTCCCAGCTGGGGATGATGACGATCCGTCCCAGCTTGAGCGGTTTAAAATAAGCCTTCCAGGCTGTGGCCCACTCCTCTTCGGCCACCTCCCGCAAGAGGACGCGGCCGGGGCCTATTTCTAGCGGCAACCTGGCCAGTTCCTGTAACATGTTTTCCACTTTCGGCCGCAATTCCCGGGCCTCGTCTGGTAGAAAATAGCCCCGAACCATGGTCTCCGTCGGGGCCGTTATTCCCAGGTAGTCCCAATCAGTGGGCTTTTTCCGCTGATAAAGGCCGGGCTCATCGATCCATACCCCGCGTGCCCCCAAGCTTTCCAGGAAGGCACTGACCGCCTCCACCGCTTCCGGGGCCGTCACCACCGTCAACTCCAACCAGATCCCAGCTTCCAACTCCTAACCTCCAACTTCCGGTCCCAACTTCTGACTTCTGACTTCTAACTTCCAACTTCTGACTTCCATCTTCTAACTTCCGACCTCCAACTTCCGGTTCTAACTTCCGACCTCCAACTTCTAACTTCTAACTTCTGACTTCTGACTTCCGCTCCCCTCACCGTCCGAAGGCATCGCGCATCTTGCGCAAGATCCCGCGGTCCTCACCAACCTTTTCCCCCCGCAGGCGAGCTAACTCTAAAAGGAGTTCCTTTTCCCGCTCCGTCAACCGGGTCGGCACTTCTACGGTCACGGTCACCACCAGATCTCCCCGGCCCACGCCGCGCAGGACCGGAACCCCTTTCCCACGCAAGGTGAAGGTCTCCCCGTTTTGGGTCCCCGGGGGAATCTTGAGGCTGGTTTTTCCCTCCAGTGTTGGGACCTCCAATTCCGCCCCCAGTGCGGCCTGGGTGAAAGCGACCTTGAGCTGATAATGTAGGTCATTTCCCTGCCGCTGAAACTGGGGATGCGGCCGAACGTGGAGAAAAACATAGAGGTCGCCGGGTGGTCCCCCTTGAGGCCCGGCATGACCCTCCCCGGAGAGCCGTAACCGCAGGCCCTCGTCCACCCCGGGCGGAATCTTCACCTTGACCTTCCGGTTCTGGCGAACACGCCCACTGCCCCGACACTCGGGGCAAGGAGATTCTATCACCTTTCCGGTTCCCCGGCAACGGTGGCAGGTGCGTACGGTAGTAAATCGTCCCAGCAACGTCTCCTGCACCGTGTGAATCTGCCCGGTGCCCCGGCAAACCGGACAGGTCACCGGATGGGTCCCCGGTTTAGCCCCCGATCCGCCGCAGGTCGGGCACGTACCAATTCGGGTGACCTCAATCTCTTTTTCCACGCCGAAGGCGGCCTCTTCCAGGGTCAGCTCCAGGTCAAACCGCAGGTCTTCCCCGCGTTCTGGGCCCACCGGCCCGGACGACCCCATTCCCCCAAAGAAGATGTCGAAGAGGTCTCCAAATCCGCTGAACCCAGGGCCGAAACCCCCGGCCCCGGGTCCATTGGCGGCATGGCCAAACTGATCGTAACGAGCTCGTTTCTCGGGGTCACTTAAGACCTCGTAAGCTTCGTTAATCTCTTTGAATTTCTCTTCAGCCGTGGGATCACCCGGATTGGCGTCGGGATGGTATTTCCGAGCCAATTGGCGGTAGGCCTTCTTGATTTCCTCAAGAGAGGCGTCCCGGCTCACGCCCAGGACCTCGTAATAATCCCGTTTGGCCATTACCTCACACCTACTTCGTTTCTACATGTTGCTAAAAGTCCAGCTCCGGCTGGGCCGCATTCTCCGCGCCGTCCTTCCCCGGCGTCTCACCCTCATCCTTCTTCTTAATGATGGTATCAATGCGCAGGATGGCTTCGGCGATTTCACCAGCTGCCTTCAGGGCGTGGGTCTTCACCAGGGCCGGATCCACCACCCCCAGCTCGTACATGTTGGCCACTTCCCCCGTATCGCAGTCGACGGCCAGGGCATCGCAACCATGCTCCATTTGGGCGGCCATCACGTCCCCCACCTTCTCCAGGGGGTTAAAACCAGCATTGGCTACGATCTGCGAAAAGGGTTTTTTCAGGGCTTCAATGACACAATCAACCCCGTAAACCGCCATCCCCCGCATGGTGGAACGAACTTTTTCCACCTCGCGAGCCACGGCCAACTCGATGGCCCCACCACCGGGAACAACGCCGCCTTTTATGGCCGCCTGGACGGAAGAAGCCGCGTCCTTGGCAATCCGTTCCCGCTCACCCACCACCTCTTCGGTGGCGGCACCAACTAAAATGGTCGCCATCGGCTTACCCTTGCCGCCAAGGATGCGCACGTGTTCCAACTTTTCGTCCTGGTAGACCCGCTCCGCCGCCCCCAGGTATTTTTCCAACTCCGCCGGGTCTTTTTTCAGGGCCGTGCGTTTGATCATTCTGGCCCCAGTATGCTCCGCCGCCTTGCGCAGCTCGCTGTTGGCCACGCGGGCCACCACCATTACTCCCGCATCGGTCAGGGCTTCTTCCGCCGCCTCATCCACTCCACGATCAACCAGAACTAATTTTACGCCCAAATCGATGATTTTTTGCACATTTTTCTTGAATTCTTCCTGTAGTTCCATGTAACGGGCGAAACCGGCCTCGGTGCTGAGGGCCTCCTCTTCAATCTCCTCCGGCTCCAGGGCGTCGTCGATGACCATGACCTTGGGGTTGGCGATCTCCAGGGGCATGTCGTTATTCAAGCGTTCCTTATCCAGGATGACCCCCGCAAAAACCTCATTTTCCGCCCCCTCGCGGGAGGTAATGGTATCGGAAAGTTTAAAACCTGGTTCCAGCAACTTCTCCTGCCCCACCATCCTCGCCGCCTCCACCACCAGATCGGCAATATCGGCGTGCTCGCGACCGGCAATGAGGGCCACCTGACGGAGGATGGGATCGTTGACCCCCTGCACTGGGCGGGCTTTTTCTTTCACCGCTTCGATAGCCCGCCGGATCCCCACCCGCACGCCCTCGATGATGCGGGTAACCGGAACCCCTTTCACCGCCTGATTTACGCCCTCACCCAGCAAGGCCCCGGCCATGATGGTGGCGGTGGTGGTACCGTCGCCGATCTCCTCCTCCTGAGCCTTGGCCGTATTGATGACCATTTTGGCCGCCGGATGGTTGACCTCCATCTTGGTCAAAATGGTAATGCCGTCATTGGTAATGACCACCTCGCCGAAACGGTCCACCAGCATCGTATCCAGTCCTTTGGAACCGATGGTGCCCTCCACCGCCGAAGCGATGGCCCGTACGGCGCTGGCGTTGGTCAATAAGGCCGCCAGCCTTTCGTCGATCTCTGAACCAGAGGCCACCTGCTTGAGTGACATCCGCAATCCTCCTTCTCAGCGCAACCATAAATTAACGGGGCGACGCAGAGGCCTTCCCCGTGACTACCTAACCTTGACGTCCCTCGGTTTTAACCCTTCTTTAAAGTCCCATAAAACGGCTGACGGCTTCTGAGAGCGTCTCCGTAACGTGGCTGACCAGGGTAACCACCCGGGAGTATTCCATGCGTTTCGGGCCCAAAACGCCGATTCGCCCCACCAGGCGCCCGCCAAGGTGATAACTGGCCGTCACCAGACTGCAGTCGCTCAAGTCGGGTTGGGGCATCTCCCGGCCAATGAGGATGACCACCTCGGATCCGTCGACCTCGGGCAAAAGATCGCTCAAACCCTCCAGCCCCTCAATCCTGGCCAGCAGGGACTGCAGGCGATCCACCCTCCGGAATTCTGGAAAACGGAGGATGTTTGTCGCCCCTCCCAGGTACACGCGTTCTTCGTTTTCCTTCCCCAGAGACTCGGTCAAGAGCTGTAAAGTCTGCTCCAGGATGAAGCGATATTGCGAGAGCTCGCTTTTTAGCTCTTTCCAGGCGGCCTGAGCGATCCGGTCCACCGTCAACCCCTTGAGTCGCTCGTTCAACACCGCGGCAATGTATTCGAGTTCCTCTGAAGTCGTCCCCTCTGGTACCTCCAACAAGCCCTTCTCCAAAAATCCGGCGTCGGTGACTAAAACTAAGAGGGCTTTCTGTTCGTTGAGCGGAAGGATCTTCAAATGCCGGAAGGTCGTCTTGGACAGCTGGGGCCCCAGGACGACGGCCAGGTAATTGGAGGCTTCCGACAAAAGACGCGCCGTCTGCTGAATGAGGTCCTCCAGTTCGCGGACCTTCCGGGCGTAGAGGCTCGAAATGAGGGCCAGCTCCTGCTCGGTCAAGCTGTGCGGCGACATCAACTGGTCGACATAAACGCGATAGCCCAGGTCGCTGGGAATCCGCCCGGCCGAAGTGTGGGGCTGCTCCAACAAACCCATTTCTTCCAGATCGGCCATCTCATTGCGGATGGTAGCAGAACTCACCCCCACCAGATATTTCCGCGAGATGGTGCGCGACCCGACGGGTTCGCCAGAACGAACAAAATCTTCCACCACTGATTGGAGAACCTTTGATTTCCGTTCATCCAGCCTCAGCATAAAGAACCCCCCGGCTGGAAGAGTTTTAGCACTCCCAGAAAAAGAGTGCTAAAGTCCTAAAATAAAAAATACCATTGCGCCCTGGCTTTGTCAAGGCGAAGGCGGAAATGATATAATGCTGAATTGGTGATCAGACCTAATGCAAGAACGAATCCGGAATTTCTCCATCATTGCCCACATTGATCATGGAAAATCGACTTTGGCCGATCGTCTATTGGAAAAGACGGGACTTTTGGCCCCGCGCCAGATGGAAGAGCAATTCCTCGACCAGATGGAACTGGAAAAGGAACGCGGGATCACCATTAAGGCCAAGGCCGTCCGCCTGACCTACCGGGCGCAAGACGGGCAGGACTATCTTTTGAATCTCATCGACACCCCGGGACACGTCGATTTCAATTACGAAGTCTCCCGGAGCCTGGCTGCCTGTGAAGGTGCCCTCTTGGTCATCGATGCCTCCCAGGGGATTGAAGCCCAAACCCTGGCCAATCTCTATCTGGCCCTGGAACATGATCTGACCATCATCCCCGTGATCAATAAGATCGACCTTCCCGGGGCCGATCCGGAGAAGGTGAAACGGGAGATCAAAGACCTCTTGGGCATCGATCCACAGGAGGCCCTCCTGGTGTCGGCCAAGTTGGGCCTCGGCATCGATGAGGTCCTGGAAGCCATCGTCCGGCGCATCCCCCCTCCCCGCGGCCAGCGGGAGGCGCCCTTGCGCGCCCTCATCTTTGATTCCCATTATGATTCCTATAAGGGCGTCATTGCCTATGTCCGGGTGATGGAAGGGACCCTGGAGCCCGGAATGAAAATCAGGATGATGTCCACCGGGAAGGAATTCGAAGTCACCGACGTGGGAATCTTCCGGCCCACTATGCAGCCGGTGAGTTCCCTCTCCGCCGGAGAGGTGGGGTTTTTGGCCGCCGGCATAAAAAATGTCGGGGACAGCCGGGTTGGCGACACCGTGACCAGTGCCCTCAATCCGGCCCGCGAACCTTTGCCCGGCTATCGCAAGGCCACGCCCATGGTCTATTGCGGCCTCTACCCGGTTGAAACCAATGACTACGGTAATCTGCGCGAAGCCCTGGAGAAACTCCAGCTCAACGATGCCTCCCTCACCTTCGAACCGGAGACTTCGGCCGCCCTGGGGTTTGGGTTTCGTTGCGGTTTTTTGGGCCTGCTCCATCTGGACATCGTCCGCGAAAGGCTGGAGCGGGAATATGGCCTTGACCTCATCACCACTGCTCCCAACGTCGTTTACCGGGTGGTCAAGACCAACGGGGAAGTAGTGCTCATCGACAACCCGGCCAAGTTCCCGCCCGCCGGCGTCATCGAAAAGATCGAGGAGCCTTTCGTCAAGGCCACCATCATCACCCCCTCCACCTATGTGGGGGCCATCATGGAACTGGCCCAGGATCGCCGGGGGACTTTTGTCAACATGGAATATCTGGATCAAACCCGGGTTCTCCTGACTTACCAGCTGCCGCTCAGCGAGATCATGTATGATTTCTTCGACCAGTTAAAGTCGCGCACCCGCGGTTATGCCTCCCTCGATTACGAATTTTCCGGTTACCGGGAAGGCGACCTGGTCAAGCTGGACGTCCTCATCAACCAGGAACCGGTGGATGCCCTCTCCCTGGTGGTCCACCGCGATAAGGCCTATTACCGGGGTCGTGAGCTGGTAAGCAAGTTGCGCGGTCTTATTCCCCGGCAGCTCTTTGAGGTGCCGATCCAGGCCGCCATTGGCAGCAAGGTCATCGCCCGCGAAACGGTGGCCGCTTTGCGCAAAGACGTCCTGGCCAAGTGTTACGGCGGCGACGTTACCCGGAAAAAGAAGCTCCTGGAAAAACAAAAAGAAGGCAAGAAGCGGATGAAACAGGTGGGGAGCGTGGAGATCCCCCAGGAGGCCTTCATGGCCGTCCTCAAGGTGGGGCGAGAAGAATAGGGCACCAAAGCCTTCTTTGTAGGATTCCCAGATCGCTTGAGCCCCGGTGGCTTGGGCGGGACAGGATGTCGCCACGGTGGCTCTCCAGGAAGGGAGAATCGGCGCGGTGCCGGACGAAAGGCCACCGTCGAGCGGTCAAAAGCGGTCGACGCAAGGGAACGCGACCAGCGGGCACCCGAGCAGGCTACAGCCCGGGGATAAACTGAGGATTTTCAGGGTACCCCCCACCCCCTCCCACACACATATATACACACCACACGTCACCGCGGCGGCGTCAGCGGGAGATGAAAATGGGTGACCTGGCGGAGCCGATGGATAGTGGAGCCTGAAGCTGGTGTCAGCGCAGCCGCTTTAAGCCGAGCCGGCGCCGCCTTTTAAATAAACTCCGCCATCACTTGATTGGCTAAAAATAGGCCGCGCCGGGTGAGACGAAGGTGACCCGCGTGCACCTCCACCAGCCCCAGGGTCTGCAATCGCTCCACCTTCCCGGGGTAGACCACCGGTAAATCGGCCCGAAACTGGCGGGCAAACTCGGCCAGGTCGATCCCCTCCAGCAGCCGGAGGCCGAGAATGACGGTCTCAGAGCGGACGTCCTCCTCCGTCAGCCAGGTCTCTTCGGCCACCGGAAATACGCCCCGCTCCAGGTCGGCCAGGTACGTCGGTAACTCCCGCCGGTTGGCAAAGCGGCGCCGTCGGACCGGCCCGAAACCGGGTTCGGCCCAGTTGAGACTGGAATGAGCCCCCAAACCTATCCCCAGATATTCTCCATTCTGCCAATAGACGAGATTGTGGCGAGAGCGCCTGCCGGGCCGCGCGTAATTCGAAATCTCGTAATGCTCGTATCCGGCCTGGCCCAAAACTGCCATCGCCTCTTCCCACATGGCTAATACCTCTTCCTCCGTCGGTAAGGCCAGGGTTCCGGCCGCCTGCCACCTCGCCAGGGGAGTATCGGGCTCAACCGAAAGCGGATAGGCCGAGATGTGCTCAGGTTCCATGGCGATGGCTTCCCGTAGGGTTTCTCGCCAGTCCGGCAGGGACTGCTCGGGTAGACCGAAGATGAGGTCGAGGTTGATGTTGGCAAAACCGGCCCGTCGCGCCGCGGTAAAGGCCTGGCGGATGGCCGCTGCGTCGTGGGGGCGTCCTAAGCGCAAAAGGAGGCGGTCGTTGAAGGTTTGGGCTCCCAGGCTCAACCGGTTAAAGCCAGCCCCACGCAGCCGCTGCAGTTCTTCCAAATCCACCGTTCCGGGATTGGCCTCAATGGTCAGTTCCGCTTCTTCTCCCAGACGGAAAAAACCCTGCACCAGCTCTAAAAGCCGAACCACCGCACTGGCCGGGGCCAGGGTCGGGGTTCCTCCCCCGAAGTAAACGGTGGCCAGGGGACGGCCGGCCAGAAGCGGTAGCCGGCCATAAAGCTCGAGCTCCTTCCCCACGGCCAAAAGGTAACGTTCCGGCGGCACCGCCGCGGCGGCCAGAGGAAAGGAGAGGAAATCGCAATAGTGACACTTGCGCAGGCAGAAGGGAAAATGCAGATAAAGGGAAAAGGGGGCTTTTGGAGACCCGTCAAGCGGGTCAGCGTCGCCTGCTTTCAATTGAGCCTACGCCTCGCTCCACAAAGGTGATGAGATATTTCGTCAGTCCATAACGCCACAGCCCCTGCCGGTACAGCCTCGGTGCGCGCAGGTCTTTAGTTCAGGGGTCTTAAGTCCAGAGTCTTTACCTTTTTACCCTATTATGTCCCTGCTGCTGGAATCGGACAAGGCCTTTGGGAAAAGTCGATGTACTTCAACCGGACACATCTCTCTATTTTTTGCTTTTGTTTCTTCGCCTGGTTAAGGAGTGCTACCGGCACGCCGTAAAATCGCAGCGGGAAGGCCGTGTCGACCGGTAAGGCCAGCCCAGGCCGGAAGTGGAGACATACCATTCGCTTCGTCCAGTTGCTCTACCCCTCCGTTTTCATCTTCTGCCTCCGGGAGCCTTTCCCCCGGAAACATGAGGAGTAGGCCACCGTCAGTTCATCCCACACTCAGCCCCAGGCCGGCCCTTTTGCGGCCAAGGTCACTACTGGCCTGGGACCTGGCCCTCCCTGATCACCTCGGCGAGGACATCGGCCATCAGGCGAGCGGCCCGGAGGGATTCCTCCAAGGTATTGTCGACCCCGCCCACCTCCAGAATCACCGATCCCGGTAAAAGATGCTGGTTAAAACGGTAGTTTTCGTAGTAAATGCCCCGCGACAAGCCAGGATATTTAGCATCCATGACCCGAACGATTTGATGGGCGAAGGCGTCGTTGGGCTCCCAGGACGGTTCTCCCGCTTCCCGGTATTTCCCGATGACCAGCATCACCCGGGCTACCGGCTGTCCGCCAATGGTGGCCGTGGTCACCGCCCGCCTTTGCGAATCACGGTGGATATCTAGCAAGATACGGATGGTGGGGTAATCCTTCAGGAGTTTTTGCGCCGTGACCAAAGACCGGACATAGGCCCCCAGCTTACCCTCCCGATCGTTCATGTAACGCGACTGGACCACGCCAAGCCCGTACTTTTCGTTCAAAGTCCTGGCCAATTCTTCTCCAACGCGGACGACTGTCTTCGAAAGATCGTAAGTGTGGGCGTCGTCCGGTTTTAAGCGCTTATAATTCGGAAACTCTGGCAGATAAGACTCACGGGAGTGGGTGTGGTAGATCCCGATGAGCGGTTCCTTCCCGGTGAGGACCGGCGGCTGGATTTCCTCCTCCCGGGGAACGGGCCCGGGAAAGACCCCTTCCCCGGTTCCCGGAGTCGGCGAGGGCGGTGCCACCCACTCCGGTTCGGACGACCCCAGGATCTCGAGCCAGGGCAATTGAGTCGAAATCCAGCTATAAGGATCAGCCAGGTTAAAACCGGTGAACAGCTGGAGCAGGCTGATGCCCAAGGAGGCGGGAGGACCTTTTTTCGCGGTATCGGCAGTCAAGGCCACGAACGGTAAGGCATTGGCCAGCGCCGATTTCGCCCAGGCCCCGAAGAAAACCTGCGGGTTCAAGGAAAGAGTGGGTCCTCCCCCATTGGATCGGCCGGTACCACCAGCGGGCATAGCCGCCAGGTTCCCGTTCCCAAAAAGAACCGGTTGTCTCCCTTCTCCTCCCGTTCGGCCACCCGGCCCCGCTTTACCCCCGTTTCCCGACCAGGCCAGAGTCGGAATTGCCCCCTTTGGGGCCGCCTCCTTATCTGGTTCCTTTCCAATGAGGTTCGCGAGAAAAAGAAGCCCCAAAACTACGGCTAAAAGGTAGACCCCGGGTGCCTTGGACCAAGAGCGGGAGGAAAAGCCCTTGCGCAGCCACCGCCGTCCCAAAGACTCCCCACCTCGTTTCGCCTTACTCCTCTTACCAAAAACCGGCTAACATAACCTATATGCAGGGATTGGCCAAACGAGAACGGAACACGGCCAAAACGAAGGTTAAGGGCAACGGTCTGGGGCGGTGATTACGCCAAAAAGATAGCGGTGGCATGATGATCCTCCAGTAGATGAATATCGCCGTGCGGCTTTGGAGATGCTAGGGATGAACAGTGCCAATTTTTTGTTAGGGGGTGAAAGACTGGATGATCGGCATGATCGTCCGCTTCATTGTCTCGGCTCTGGTCCTGCTCTTCGTCGGCTTCCTGGTGCCCGGTTTTTCCATCGCCGGCTTCTGGAATGCCCTCCTGGCTGCCGTTGTGATTGCGGTCATCGGCTTTTTAATCGAGAGCATCATCGGCAAAAAGGTTTCCCCCCAGAGCCGCGGCCTGGTCGGTTTTATCACGGCGGCCGTGGTCATTTACGCCGCCCAATTTTTCGTTCCAACCATGCGGGTCTCCATTTTTGGAGCCCTCCTGGCGTCGCTGGTCATCGGCGTCATCGATGCCTTTGTCCCGACGGAACTACGCTAAAGGCCATTGTAACAAAGGGAGAGCCTCAGCTCAAGGAGGAAAGGCTGAGGCTCTCAATTTAAGATTGAGGGGGTTGGAGTAAAAGCGATGTAGGCTAGATTCTCGTAGAAGCCGGAGCCGCAGGCGAATTATGCTCCCGCCGGCTGCGCATCTTTTGTAACAGGTAACTGATCAAAAGTAAGCCCGCCCCAACCAGGTCCGTCAGGAGACCAGGATCGATCAAGAGCAAGCCACCCACAAAGAGCATCACCCGCTCGTACCAGGTCAACCTGGTCGTCAAAAACCCCACTACACTGGCACCTACTCCGATCATGCCGAGGATTGCCGTAAAGGAATTATGAAGGATACTACCCCAGGTGGCATTGATCAAGAGGAGGGAGGGGGAAAGGACAAAGATATAAGGAATAAGGAAGGCAGCAATGGCCAATTTGGATGCCTGAATCCCCGTTTGCATCGGGTTGGATTTGGCGATACCGGAACCGGCATAAGCGGCCAAAGCCACCGGCGGTGTGACGTCGGCGATAATCCCGAAATAAAAGGCAAAGAGGTGAGCCGCCAGCCTGGGTACACCCAGCATAATCAGGGCCGGAGCGGCGATGGTGGAGGTGATGACGTAATTGGCCGTCGTGGGAACTCCCATCCCCAGGATCAACGAAGTGATCATGGTGAAAAAGAGGGTCAGAAGAAGGTTACCTCCGGCCAGGTCAACCAGGTTGGAAGCCAGCTTCAGTCCCAATCCCGTCAGAGTGACGATACCGACGATAATGCCGGCCGCCGCAGTGGCCGCCACCACCCCCAGGGCCGACCGAGCTCCTTGTTCCAGGGCCGCAATGATGTCCTTAAGACCGATACGCGTACTCGAGCGGAGGAGGGAGGCCACCACCGAAAGAATGATGGCGTAGAGGGCCGCTTTCATCGGCGTAAAGCCTTCCACCAGGAGATAAATGATGGCCACCAGGGGCAAAAAGAGATGTCCCTTTTCGGCAAAAACCTTCCGCAGACTGGGTAGTTCTTCTCGCTTCAAGCCGCGCAAGCCCAACTTTTTAGCTTCAAAGTGAACTTCGATCCAGATGCCGGAAAAATAGAGGATGGCGGGAATGGCCGCGGCTTTGGCCACCTCCACATAGGGAATTTTGAGGAATTCGGCCATCAAAAAGGCCGCCGCTCCCATGATCGGGGGCATCAGCTGACCCCCGGTGGAAGCTGCTGCCTCCACTGCCGCCGCAAATTCTGGCCGGTAGCCCAGACTCTTCATCAACGGGATGGTAAAGCTACCTGACCCCACGGTGTTGGCCACCGAACTTCCCGAAACCGTCCCCTCCAGGGCGCTGGAAAGAACGGCCACCTTGGCCGGTCCTCCCGCCGCCCAGCCGGCCGCGGCATTAGCCAGGTCGATAAAGAATTTCCCAATGCCCGTCTTCTCCAAAAAGGCGCCGAACAAAATGAAGAGAAAGATAAAGGTAGCCGAAACCCCCAAGGGAATGCCAAAAACGCCTTCGGTGGTAAAGAAAAGGTGTTGGACCACCGTCTCTACCGAAGCCCCCCGGTGGGCGAACATTCCGGGCAGGTAGGGTCCGGCAAAGGCGTAACCCAAAAAGAGCAAAACCACCGTCAACATGGGCCAGCCGACGACCCGGCGCGCCGCTTCCAGGACCAACAAAACGCCCAGGATCCCGATAACCATGTCGGTGGTGGTCATGAGCCCAGCCCGGTTAACCAGTTGTTGGAAAAAGACGACCAGGTAAAGCGGAGTCACCGCCCCCAGTAAAGCAAATATGGCGTCCCACCACTGGAGTTTCCTCCGGTCTGACCCACGGTGGAAGGGATAAAGCAAAAAGATGAGAACCAGTCCGAAAGAGAGGTGAATGGCCCGCTGAATCATGGCATCCAGGACGCCAAAAAGGGCCGTATAAAGCTGGAAGAGCGAAAAAGCGATGGCGATCGAGCTGACCAACAGGGCTTGCGCACCCGAGAGGCGACGGTAATCCGATTCTCGGTCGACCTTGGCCAAATACTCTTCCAGGTCCAATTCCTCTGTTTTGAGCTCCTCTTTTTTGAGCTCATCGGCCTGCTGCCTTTCGGCCACAATATCAAACCCCTTTCTCGTCACCCTATTCCGGTTGAAAAAGGCGATGCCCCACCCGCAATTCCACTAAGGTATCGGGCCCGACTAAATCCAAGAGCTCGAACTTTTGCCCACGCACCTCCAGGCGCTGGGCGGCCACCGGGCTAACCCAAAGAGCCAGGCGCTGAAACTGACGGTTTAAGCCCGTTAGCCGGAAGTGGCCATTTTGGTTTTCGAGCTGGCCTTCGCGACCATAGGGCAACCCGACCCCCAAGGCCCCATACTCGGTTTCCACCAAGACCAGTTGTCCACTCTGGACCCGGAAAGTCTCCCGAATCGGCGTGAGTTGAACGGAGTGCCGGTATTCCAGAGTAAAGTATTCACCAGGATGAAAAGGTAGCTCCAGAACCACTCCACCCGTTTGTACGTTGACTACCTGGAGCAGGTAGGGCCATTCGAACCATCCTACCACCGGGAAAAGTAAGACCAGAGCCACCAATACCAAAAAAATCCTCTTTAACGTCATTAAAGGAGCGGGCATTGGCCGGAACCGGCCAATGCCCACCTTCCCTCCTTACGCCAGGTCTTGGCGTCGTCCTTGCCCGAAGCTTTTACTTCGCTTCTTTAAAGAATTTCTCCGCCCCGGGGTGCAGTTTGATGGGCATCCCCTCAGTAGCCGTCTTTACCTGGATTAGTTTTCCGGCCGAGTGCGCCGCTGCCAGACGGTCCAAGTTGGTGAAAATGGCCTTGGTCATCTCGTAGACCAGGTTTTGATCGAGGCTATCTTTGGTGATGAGCATGGCCCGCACCGCCACGGAAACGGTGTCTTGCTCAAGCCCACTGTAAGTCTTGGCCGGAATGACGATCTTCGTGTAGAACGGATATTTCTTGGCTAACTCATTGATCTTATCGTCGCTCAGCGCGACCAGGGCGATCTTGTGCTGGGCGGCGATGTCCTGAATGGCCGCCGTCGGGAAGCCGGCGGTGACGAAAGCGGCATCGATGTTGCCATCTTTAAGATTGCTGGCCGCGTCGGCAAAATTGAGGTACTGCGGGGACAGATCCTTATAGGTCAGCCCGTAAGCCTCGAGAATCTGACGGGCATTCGCTTCGGTCCCGCTCCCGGCCGCGCCTACAGCCACCTTTTTCCCTCTCAAATCGGCCACCGACTTGATGTTCTTATTAGCCAAAGTGACGATCTGAATGGTCTCCGGATAAAGGGTGGCGATGCCAGCCAACCCGTCGATCTTCTTGTCTTTGAACATCTCAGCGCCCTGGGCAGCGTAATAGGCAATATCGTTTTGGACCAGGGCTAATTCCACTTTTCCTTCTTTGAGCAGGTTGAGGTTGGCCACAGAAGCGCCGGTCGACTGAGCGGTGGCGTTAATTCCCTTGACGTTTTTGTTCAGGATTTCCGCCATAGCCCCACCCAAGGGATAATAGGTCCCCGCTGTTCCCCCAGTAGCAATGTTGATGAATTTCGTTGCCGCAGGCGTCGTCGCCTTTGGCTCCTCCTTAGCCGGCTGCTGCCCACCACAACCGGCCAGAAGAAGCACCGAGATGAGGACAAAAGCGGCAATAAATTTGGTCCATCTGGTGTTCATGAAAAAAGTGACCCCCTTCTCGAAAAGATTTTGAAAGTTAAATTCGTCCTAATTGGATCTGGTTCCTTCTCCCCTACTTAAACCTACAGTTTCCCTTTAAATCCGACAGTCTTGACAACTTGAAGGAAGAAAAATACCATCGAAGTCACGGGGATATTCGCACGGAGGAATACGGCCATGGTCACTTTTTACATCGTCGACGACGATCCCACGGTCCGGAGGATTTTACGCAACATCCTGGAAGAAGAACGGCTTGGCCAGGTGACGGGTGAAGCGGAAGATGGGGAAAAGGCCCTCTCGGAAATCCTTCTCTTGAAGCCAGAGGTGGCCATCATCGACCTCCTCCTCCCCGGCTTAGACGGCGTGGCTTTGGTAGAGGCCCTGAAGAGGGAGGGTTGCCAGGCCATTCTGGTCATGTTATCCCAGGTCACTGATAAGGAGATGGTCGGTCACGCCTATCAGGCCGGAGTGCGATTTTTCATCAATAAACCAATTAACCGGGTGGAAATACTATCGGTACTCCGCTCGGTACTAGAAACGCTGTCTTTACGGCAGACATTGGAGCAAGTACGCCGCCTTTTGGAAGAACCGCCCTCGGGCCAGCGGCGGGAACGGCCGGCCCTGGAAGAAGCCATCAATCAGGTTTTCTCGCGTTTGGGGATTTTGGGGGAGTCCGGGGCCCGCGATATCGCTGTAATCGTCCAATACTTGCACCGGCTCGGCCCGCGCCAAGGGCGTGATCAACTCCGGCACCTCTTCAGCCTCTACCAAGAAGTACGACGCCAAAGGGAATTTAAGGCTCCCGAACAAAAAGAGGCACTGAGGCATCACCCACCGTTACTAACTCCCAAAACCGGCGAGGGTGTCGCTCCTTCTCTGGAGGAAAAAGCTATTGAACAGCGGATCCGGCGGGCCATCGCCGCCGCCCTGCAGAATCTGGCGGCTTTAGGGCTTGAGCATCCGGAAAGCGAGACCTTTAAACGTTATGCCCACCGCTTTTTTGAATTCGTCGAGGTGCGTAATGAGATGCGCTTTTTGAAGGGGGAAACGCCTTATCATGGCAAAATCAGCATCCGTCGCTTTTTAGAGGCCCTCTTCTTGGAGGTGGAAGATCAACTGGGAGCCTTTTGAAAAACCCGCGACAGGGGTAGTCTGATTAAAAATGTTGTCTGCCGGTCACCGCTGGTAACCTCAATCCGTCCACCCAGGTCCTCCACCAAACCGCGGACATGGGTCAAACCGATGCCCGAAAAGAACTCCCCCGTTTCCGGCGTAAACTTCGTCGTATAGCCCGGCTCGAAGATGATCTCCCGGTCCTGAGTGGGGATCCCGACACCGTCATCGGTGACTTTCAGCAAGAGGACGTCAGGGGCCTCCTGAAGGATTTCTATCACCACTTCTCCCCGCTCTGGAATGGCCTCAATGGCGTTGTTGAGCAGGTTATTGAGGATGGTCAAAAGGGGCAAAGGATCGGCCAGAAGCCCGTCGACCTGAATCCGCCCCACAAAGTTAATCTGTTTTTTCAAACGCTGGGCATAGTTTTTATTCACCGCCAACGCCAACTCAACCACCTCGCTCATTTTTCCAGGACCGCCTATTTCCTGGGGATCAATGAGTTTTTCCAATCCGGCGATGATCCGCTGGTAGTCCTTTTTGATCTCATGAATGTCCTTGGCCACCGTCAGCGCGTTAGAACTGATCTCGCGCCAGATCCTTTCCTCCGGGGCCGGTTCCCCTTCCCTTTTGGCCGCCATGGTGCGCGTCTGATGGTAGAGCTGGTAGCTCCGGGCCATGGTCTTTTCGATGTCCGCCGCCGATTTTTTCAGAAAAAAAGCCTCGTTGCGTAAAGCCGTGGCCAAAAGGAGCATTTCGCGGTACTTGCTCTGTTCTTGTTCCTGTAACTCCTCCAGATGCTTTTGCTCAACCACATAATAAAGGCCCAAGACCATCGTCGTCCGAATGAAACCAATCACCAAAAAGAGGCCAAAGAAATAAAGGCCGGCCGCCCAGGATTCAACCTCACCGCGGATGAGAATTTCGCCCTGGTTGGCCAGGGCATCGGCTGCAATTAAGGTTAGGCCAAGCGGCAGGGGTCGATCTTTTTGCCGGCGGAAATCGAGCCCGGTCAAAAAGATGGCCAGAAAAAGATAATAGAGGGCCCCGGGAAAATGCGTGAGAAAAGCCTCCCGCCAGGTTGCTCCCATTCCCCAGGCACTCAAGGACAAACGCAAGGTCAAGACCACCAGGCTGGTCACCGCCCCCGTCGGGAGCACGGGCAGAGAGGGATCCAGGATGCAGGCAAAATTAAAGGTGGCCGCACCCAAAGCAAAACGGAAAGGCGTCCCAAACGGGTTCACCTTCACCTCGGCCAAAACGGCCACCGAAACTGCCACCAGCAAACTGCGCACCCAGATGGGTAAAGGCCGCAATGTAAACCTCACTCCTGGGACTTGACCTCGACGCATTCTTTGGTTATTATACCATATTGGACTGATTGACAGCGCGGACAAGGGGGTGAACTCGTTGGCAAACATCAAATCAGCCATGAAACAGGCGCAGTTGGCCGAAATTCGTCGTCGGCGCAATAACGCCATCCGATCCAGGGTTAAAACCTCGGTCCGCCGTCTGGATGAAGCTATAAAAGCAGCCGATCTAGAAAGAGCGACCAAGGCGCTCAGCCAGGCTTTCTCCCAGCTGGACAGGGCGGTAACCAAGGGCGTCATCCATAAAAATGAAGCCAATCGCCGAAAAGCTCGTTTGAGCTTGCGGTTGGAAGGGCTGAAGAAAAAGGCGGTTCAAGCCTAAGCCAAAAAGGAGGCTGCCGAAAAAGCAGTCTCTTCTTATTTTTTTTGGTCGGGTTACATGGATTGGGCGGTGAATTTTTTGGAAAAAAGGCGGCGCGATAGAAAAAAGGGAATAATGGGGTGGGTGATCCTCCTTTACCTCTTACCGGCTGTCCTTTTTTCCCTCTGGCTGGGGCTTGCCTTTTTCGCCCGGTTTTCAGGATCGAACGAATTACTCGTCTATAGCGCCCCGCCCTTTCGGACGCGCCTGGAGAAGGTGGCCCAACTCTTCCAGCAAACCAACCCCCAGTTCACCGTTCGCGTCGTCGAGCTTCCGGCTCCGGCGAACCCCTCCACCCCCGCCCTAATCGTGGACTACCAAAACCCTGCCCCCAATCCCTCGACTCCCGTGCGCCAACAGACTGAAATTATCTTTTACGACTACCGCCTGGTCGCCGTCCCTTTCCTTGACCCGACACCCGGCTTGTCCAAGGCAGAAGCCCTGGCCCTGCTCCGGGCCTTTCCCGCGGGGATCCCGCCCGCCCTCATTTCGCCCGCTCCGGCTTCCACCGGGTCGGTTTGGCCCTGGTCGGATCGCAAAATCCTGACGGAAGAGCAGTTTCTCCCCCAGGGCCGGTTGACTCCGCCGGAGATGGCTCTCCTCACCTGGCCCAGCGTCAATCTCAACGTCAAGCTGCTGCCCATTGACGGCCGTTTTCCCTGGCCGAAAGCCATCGCCAACGGCGACTATCCGCTCTCTTTCCCGGTGGGAGTAAGGATCCTTGAAGCGAAGGGACTGATGACCTTCCTGGGACGCTGGTTGCCAGCTCTTTCCCGGTCGCAAAAAGCCGCCGCCGCTTTTTTGGCTTTTTTAAGGAGCCCGACGGCCCAGACCGTCTTCTACCCGGGATCGAACGGCATACAGCTGACGGCAGTGGGTGACCTCATGCTCGACCGGGGGGTGGCCGCCAAGATGGTCGAGCATGGTCTGAGCTATCCCCTTTCCCTTACCGCCCAGCGGTTGGCCTCCGCCGATCTCACCCTGGCCAATTTAGAATCGCCCCTGGGAACGAAGGGCAAACCCATCCCCAATAAGGGGATTTGGTTCCGGGCCAAACCCGAAGCGGTGGCCGTCCTCCAACAGGGCGGGATCGATATCGTCACCTTAGCCAATAACCACATCCTGGATTATGATTCCGAAAACCTCCTGGAAACCATGGAAATCCTTTCTGCGCACCAGATCGCCTTCACCGGCGCGGGAAAGGATCTCGCCGCAGCCCGCCGCCCTCGCCTCCTTGAAGTAAAGATCCCGGGCGCACTCTCGACCCCGGCAGGCGCCAGTCCAGCGGGCACACCCTCGGCTCAGCAAGCCGCTCCTCCGGCAGGCGCCAGTCCGGCCGGCCCACCCTTGGCTTCGACAGGCGCTCCTCCGGCAGGCGCACCTTCGGCTCAGCCAGTCGCTCCTCCGGCGGACAAACCGTTGGGTCTACAGGGCCAAGGTCCAGCGGGAGCGCCGACAGGTCCCCATGGTCCTGGCCCGTCGGGCACCTTACGCATTGCATTTTTGGGCTATAGCGACTTTGCCGAGATCTTTTGGAGCTACCAATATCCGCGGACCTTTAGCGCCGGTCCCGGCCGGCCCGGCGTAGCCCCCATAAAAGAAACCTTTCTGCGCGAGGATATCGCGCGGGCGCGTCAACAAGCCGACCTGGTCGTGGTGGCCTTTCACTGGGGCCAGGAATATACCAACGTACCGGTGCCCTTTAAGAGCGATCAGCGGGCCGTGGCTCATCTGGCCATTGACGCCGGCGCCGATTTGGTTCTCGGCTTTCACCCCCACGCCGTGCAAGGCTTCGAAATCTATCGAGGCCGCCTCATCGCTTACAGTCTGGGTAATTTCGTCATGGACCAAAGAAGCGAGATCACCCGCGAGAGTATGATCCTGGAGTTTTGGGTTGATCCCCAGGGGGTAAAAAGCGTCAACATCGTCCCGGTGATGATCGAAGAACACCGTCCCCGCGTCCTGGAAGGCGCCGAGGGGCGACGGCTCCTGGAGAAATTCGCGCAGATTTCCCAGAGACTGCATTAAGTAAGAAAAAATTAAACCTGGCCCAGGGCCAGGTCTAACTTTCTTCGCAGCCTATTTAGCTGTTAAAGATGGTTTCCGGTGATTAATACCGGCGGCCAAAACCGCCACGGCCACCGCCGAACCCACCACGGCTACCGTTGCCACCGCGCTCTTCCCGCGGCCTGGCCTCGTTAACCTTGATCTCGCGACCTCCCCACTCCGCCCCGTTCAGGGCGTCGATGAGGACTTGAGCGGCCTCGTCGGAAACCTCGACAAAACCGAAACCGCGCGACCGACCGGTTTCCCGGTCAACAGCTACCCGCACCGAAAGGACTTCCGCATATTCAGCGCAGGCCCGGTTCAGGTCTTCCTCAGATACGTTCCACGGTAGGTTGCCGAAATAAAGTGTTTTGGGCATGTCTCGCACGCTCCTCCTTAGAATTTGAATCGCAGCTCAGGAAAATGAAACGGGAGACATACCTTTCGGCAAACCGTTCATCGACCCAAACGCAACTCTTTACCCATTATAACCGATGGGGACAAAAAAGCAAGGAAATCTTAAAAAAATTTTTTAGGAACTCCCTTTCCTTGGGGAAGGAGCCGACAAACGTAAAACAACCGTTTCCAGTAATAAATCCGGTGGCTGCCGCCCTTCTTTGAGAGCCAGGTCGGCCTCCAAGAGCTCCTCCAGGGCCTTCTCTAATTCCTTTTCTTTGAAAACACGGCTCTGCACCGCCAGTTTCTTGGCGGCGAAGGGATGCAGAGAAAGTCGCTCAGCCAATAGCTCCGGTAACAGGCCCTCGGCCAGGAGAAGTCTAGTCAAAAGGAGCAGGCGCACCTGCCGGGCCAACATGAAGAGGATCCGCGCCGGCGGCTCCCCCAACCGGAGCAATTCCCGCAAGACGGCTAGAGCGGCCGTGGTCTCTCCTTCGCCCAACCGGTCCAGTAAGTCAAAGATCCTGGCCTCGCCACCGCGCCGGACTACGGCCTGGACGTCCGCCGTCGTTATCTCGCGCGCCGGCCCGGCGTATAGGCAGAGCTTCTCTATCTCCTGAGCTAAACCGGTCAGGGCAGCACCGGCAAAACTGATCAGCAGGGAGGCGGCCTCTTCACCGATGATCTTCTGCCGCGTCCGGACCTCCTGTTGAATCCAATTCACCAGTTCCCGCCCGCGCAAGGGCTGACATTCAATGACCCGCCCCACCTGGTTGGCCAGACGGAAGAATTTCTTCCGCCGGTCCACGCTCCCCCGGACCCACAAGGCCAGCACCGTACTCTCCAGCGGGGCCGCCAGGTACCGCTCCAAAGCCGCCTCAATAGCCGCCGGCCTGCGGCCTTCGCTCGCCTCTGGAGCTTCCTCCCCTTCCTCCCCGCCCTCCTCCCGGCCCCGCCCGCTTCTGGCCGAAGCCAGCACCTGTCCCTGATAGATGACCAGACGCCTGGCCGCCAAAAAAGGGGGAGTCTGCGCTGCCTGCAGCGCCGCCCCAAGCCCGCCATTCTCATCGTTGAACCGCGTCAGATTGAGCCCGTCATCGCCAGACGGCAAAATAGCGCCTTCCAAACGTTTCAGGAAAAGCTCAGCGAGGTACGGTTCGTCTCCATAAAGAAGATAGACCTTTTCCGGCGACCCTTTCTCCAAAGCGGCCAGTTCCTGGGCAAAAGTCAAAGGAGGATCACCTCGCGCCCCCCGTTAGCAACGGGTTTCTCCGCTTCGCTCCTCTTGGGGGGGCCGGAGGGGAATGACGCAAATAAAACGCATCTTCGTCGTCCCGGTGTTTTTAATCTGGTGCCAGTCGTAGGGGGGAACAAAGAGGACCCTTCCCGGTTCCACCGGTTCTTCTTCTCCGGCTCCAATGGCCAGACCCGTTCCTTCCAGGATGAACATCTCCTGCTCATACCAGTGCCGGTGATAAGGAGTCGCCGCTCCCGGTTCAACTTCAAAGACCCGCATGGCAAAATTCGGTGCGCCCGTCCGCTCGTTGATTACCCAGCGGATGGTAACCCCCGGCGCCCCCTCTACCTCCAAAGCCTGGACTTCATCGTAAGGGAAGACCTTCATTTCGACGTTGGCCGGTCGGCAAGACCCGGCCTTCCTCCTTTCTCTAGACATCTACCCCTCTAACGCGGCCTGGATGATCGGCAAAGCCTCCTCTGCCGCCCGCTCGCCCGCTTCCAGGGCCTCTCCGGCCCGGTCGATGTCTTTCAAGCTGAGATCGGGAACCTCGGGGGCAATGACCACATCGGCAAAGCGGCGCAAGGAGAGCTGGCTGATGCGGCGAATCATGATGTCGGTGGCCTGCGAGATGATCTCGTCGATGCTCTCCAGGGGTTCGGCTCTGGGCATCACCCGGCTTAAGTCCACAGCAATGATGACTTCTGCGCCCATGGGCCGCAAAACCTCCACCGGGACATTGTCGGTCACCCCGCCATCGACCAACTGCAGATCGCCAAACTCAAAAGGATAAAAAGTCCCCGGGATAGCACTGGAAGCCCGAATGGCCCACGATAGCGGGATCCCGGTCAGGACGATGGCCTCGGGCAGCTCCTTTTGAATGGCCTCACCCACCTGCCGGCTGGTAAAAACAACGGGACGTCCGGATTTTAGCTCCGTGGCCATGAGGGCAGTGGGTATCTGTAACTCTTCCATCCGCGCCGGTCCCGTCCAGCGCCGCAACAGTCGCTCCAGCTTCCGTCCTTCCAAAAGGCCCCGCGGAGGTGGGACGAGACTCAACAACCGATTCGCCCGCCCGGCCCGAAAACTCTTCAGCAACATGGCAAAGGTCGAAAGGGGTCGAATACCCGGATCAAAGAGGTCATAGCGGGAAAGGCGCTGCGCCACGTCCTCCATAGATTCTGGCGTCCACCCGAGGGCAAAGAGACCTCCCACCAGGGCGCCGATGCTGGTCCCGGCGATGAAGTCGACTGGAATGCCTTCCCGCCGAAAAACCTTCAAGACCCCGATGTGGGCGGCACCGCGAATGCTACCTCCGCTCAGAGCCAAACCTACCTTTTTTCGCCGACCAGAGGTGAATCCAGACAATTTCCCCATGACCTCCTTTAGTCCCATTATAACAGAAAACGTCCGCAAATAATCCCCATCCGCCTGGCCAAAATTTCGTTGACCATCGAACTGATCACTGTTATGAACGGCGCGGGCGACGCTTGGGGGCGAAGCCGGTGGCCCAGGAACCGGAGCACTTCAGGGCAAAGCCTCGTATACCCGTCTTTTTCAGGTCCCGCGAGTTGTGGACGGTCATTTTGGGAGCAGGCGATTGCCTGCGCGCTTCTCGTTTCTCGTACACTGAAGCAGGCGGCGGGCGCTGGGGGAATAGGCACAGGCCTATATTTACTAGCTTACAAATTCTACTGTCACGGTATTATTTTGGCAGGATTTCCTTCGAAAGGCGTCGAATCCTTCTGGAAAAAGGAGGAAAACCATTGCTCGCGCCGTTAGCCTTCCCGGCGGTCAGTTTCAGTTTGGGCATCGTTGCCGCCCGTCACCTGGGGATGGGAAGCCTGCTGTTATGGGCTCTCGCCCTTCCGTCCTTTTGGCTGGGTTCAGCCTTCGGCTGCCGCCAAAAACGGACATCCTTTTGCCGGAACCGGCCGACCATTTTCCTGCTCCTCCTCACGGCCGCTCTGGGCAGCGTCCGTCTCTTTGCCTTTGACCTCTTCTCCGCCGGAAACCTGGCCCTTTGGGCCAACGGGAACGAAGTGGAGGTCACGCTTACCGTCCTGTCGACCCAGCAGAAGGAGGCCCGCGTCGTCTACCGGGGGCGCGTCAGCACCATAAAAAGCGGCTCCGAACGACACCGGGCTTGGGGACTTTTGGAATTTACACTTCCCACCGACTCCTCGGGTCCGGGGCCAGGGGAGGCAGGATCGCCGGCTGCCGGATCCCCGGACCCTGGTTTAGCTAAAGGCCGCTCCCGGCCAGCCCCGGCCAGCTATGCTTACGGAGACCTTTTACAATTGCGCGGCCGGTTACGGCATCCGACCGGACCCCGTAACCCGGGTGATTTCGATTATCGGGATTATTTACGGCGGCTAGGCATACACATGGTGATGGAAGTGAGGGCAGACGACGTGACCCGGATCGGGCAGGGATGGGGCCATCCCCTCATTGCCCAGGCCCTCAGTTTTCGCCAGCGGCTGGTGGGCGTGATGACCGCCTCCCTCCCGCCGACCCAGGCGGCCCTTTTGGCGGGGATCGGTCTCGGCGGCAATGAGGGTCTTCCCCCAGAGGTTGAAGAAGCCTTCCGCCGTACCGGTTCCTATCATATTCTGGCCGTCAGCGGATCCAACGTGGCCTTCGTCGTAGGAGTCGTCCTCGCCCTTTTGCACCGGCTTCATGTTGGACGCAAGACCGCCACCGCCCTGGCCTTACCGGCCGTAGTGGCCTATGTCTTTATGACGGGAGCTGGCCCATCCGTGAGCCGGGCTGGGATCATGGCGGTCTTATCCCTGCTCGGCCTTCTCTTGGTCCGTCGCTATGATGTTTATTCGTCTTTGGCTGCCGCCGCCCTCCTCATCCTCGGATACAACCCCTATGACCTGTTTGATATTGGTTTCCAACTATCTTTTGCCGCCACTCTCGGGATCGTCAGTCTGGGGTCGGGTAGCTCCAATCCCGGGGAGAGCCTGCATCGCTGGTCCCTCCGGTCGCTTCTCCCCTCCTGGCTGCTCGAAACCTTAAACGTCACCGTCAGCGCCCAGTTGGCCGTGGCCCCGCTCAGCCTCTATTATTTCCAGCGCCTTTCCCTCATCGCCCTGGTGGCCAATCTGGTCATCGTCCCATTAGCCGGAGGTCTGGTCGTCATGGCCTTTGTCTTGGGTCTGGGTGGGCTCCTCCTTCCGCCGGCGGCCCTCATCATCAACCAACTGGCCTATTTCCCGCTGGAATTGCTCTTACGGGTGGTCGCCTGGATGGCCTTCTTACCCGGAGCCGAGGTGTCCTTCGCCCTGCCCTGGTGGGGCGTCGGCCTCTACTACTCAGGAATAGCTTTCATCTTGCTCCGCAGGAGTAAAACTGGGGTCCCCCATTTTGTACTATCAACCCTGACCGCCACCCACAAACAAACGGCTCACCTCTCAGCCGCGGCCACAACCCCCACGGACTGGGCCGGGGCGGTGGGCTCCTGCTGGCAGAGGCGTTTGTGGTGGGAAGCGTCCCCTCAACGCCGACGGTCCTGGTTTCCGCAACTGACTCAGCCCGGGCGCCCAACTTTTTCTCGTCTCGGGTTTGTTCTCATCCTGATCCTTTTGCTCCTGAACCTCGGGTTCTGGAGTTGGCTCTTTTGGCCGTGGCGAGGTCCAGTCCTCCAGGTGACCGTGCTGGATGTGGGCCAGGGCGACGCCATCTTCGTCCGTTTTCCCCAGGGCCAAACCATGCTCATCGACGCCGGCGGCTGGTCTGAGGCCTACCCCAAAGACTTTGATCCCGGCCGGCAGATCATCCTTCCCTTCTTCCGCCGGCAAGGCATCAAGAGGTTGGATTTTCTCGTCCTCAGCCACCCCCACCAGGATCACAGCGGAGGCATGCCGGCAATTCTAGAAGAAATGGAAGTGGGAGCATTTTACCAGGCGCCGGAGGAGGTGGCAGCATGGCTGGCCGAGCCCTCTTCGTCTGACCAGGCCTTGGTCCTGGCCCGGGAAAGTTACGAAAGGATCCACCGGCTCTTGCAGGAGCGCGGAATCCCCCTGTACATCTGGCAGCGCGGCGATAAGTTGGCAGTGTCGCCGGAAGTCACCATTTATGTTCTCCATCCAGGTAAGCTCATCACTGGTACGCATTCCGATGTCAACAACAACTCCCTGGTCCTGAAACTAGTATATAAAAAAGTCGCCTTCCTTTTCACCGGCGACCTGGAGAAAGAAGGTGAAGCGGAGATCTTGGCCCACCTGGAGGGCCTGCACAGCGAGTTTTTGAAGGTCGGCCACCACGGCAGCCGCACTTCCAGCCAGCCCGAGTTCCTGCGGGCCGTCCGCCCACAGGTGGCCATCATTTCTGTGGGGCGAAACTTTTACGGGCATCCCCATCCGTTAACCCTCAACAACCTGAAAGAGGTGGGAGCACGCCTTTACCGGACCGATCAGGACGGCGCCGTCACGGTGACCACCGATGGCCAGCGCTGGGCGGTACAGACGGTGAAAAGGTAGTCGACTTGAAGGAAGTGCGGCGCCTTCGCCGGTAACATGCGCTCATAAGATGCGCGATCATCGGCACCGCGAAAGTGCTGACGGTTGGGCCTATCCAGGCAGAGAGGGAAAGTGCCCCGAGGCATCATCGTTTATCGCGTCTGGGCAAAAGGGCTCGGCATCCATTCACCATGGCCAATGCAAAATGGCTACGATAGACGGCGACATATTTACCCTCTACAGACGCAAACTACAGACGCAAACCATAGAGCAAGCGGGCGTGAGGGAGAATCTACCCACCTCACGCCCCGCTATCAGCTGCCGGCAGCGGCTTTTGTCTCAGAACCTTCCTTTTCACCGCTGCGCGAAGCCCCGGAATCTTTACGGTTGTCAGTCACATAAAAACCGGGGCCTTTGAAGAGGATATTCACATTACGGCTAATCAATCTTTTCACTGGCCCACCACAGGTTGGGCAGGTGGTCAGGGCCGGTTCGGCGATCTTTTGCTCATACTCGAAAGAGCCACACTTTTCGCAAAGATAATCATAAGTCGGCAAGACCCTTCACCTCCCTGAGATGAACTTATAGCAAAAGTAATTTGAGTTTGTCAAGGGCGGGCTGGTGTAACGATGGCGAGCGTGTTCGGCCGTCAATCCGTGTTCGGTCGTTGATCGGTGGGTTAATTCTTTATCTCGCGAATCGGCAGACGCGCCCGCAGCACGTCGATACGCGTTCGGCGGTGATCGCTTAGTTAATTGGGAAACCCAGTTCAGCCAGGTCTGATCAGGCTGGCCACACGATGAATGTTTATTGTGAAACCAGGCCTCTCGCTCAACCGGCCAGCCTTTCGGCCTCATCTTGCAGCCTTCAGAATACGGTGGATACCCAGCGCACAAGGCAGGCCGGGGCTCCAAAGGTCATTGCCATAGGCGGCGCGAGGTGCCGTTGGCAAGCTTGTCGTCGGCTGAACGATGCACTATAATCAAGCCAGGGATGTGGTGGCATGAACGCTTTTGCCCGCAACACTTGGATTCTCCTCGGCCTGGTGGCGGCCATCTTTCTTTTCGCCTGGTTTTGGGCGGCTTTGGCTCCACGGGGGGTAAGCCCGGAGGCCACCCGTTATTTTTCCAGCGATTTCATCGCCCGGGCGCGCAGTTACCAGCAAAGCCGTTACCTCACCTATGGAGCCTCCGTCGGGCTCGAGATCTTCATCCTGCTCCTCCTGGCTGGTACCAGTCTCGGCGAAACTCTGGCCAACTCGATCCGGCCCTGGGCCGGGGGGCGGCGCGTTCTCGAGACCTTCTACCTTCTTTCGCTGTTTTTCGCGGGCCTGGCTCTTGTCAACTTGCCCCTCGCTTTTTATCGCGGTTATATCCTGGAACACGCCTACGCCCTTTCTAACCAAACCGCCGGAAGCTGGCTCAGGGACTATCTTCTTTCCAGTGCCATCAATCTGGTTTTGACCGTCCCTACCCTAACCATCTTTTACCTTCTCTTAAAAAAGGTCCCCCATTACTGGCCCTGGCTGGCGGCAGGGTTATACACGGCGGGTTTGGCCCTTTTGTTCATGCTGAGCCCGCTGGTCATCGACCCCCTCTTCTACCATTTCCGTCCCGTTGAAAACCCCCAAATCCGGCAAGAGGTGCTGCAATTGGCCGCGCGGGCTGGAATACCCGTGGACGAGGTGCTGGAGATGGATGCCAGTCGCCGGACCAATAAGGTCAACGCCTATTTCACGGGTCTTGGTCAGACCAAGCGCATCGTTCTTTACGATAATCTCCTGCAAAAGTATCCGCCGGACGAAGTGGCCCTGGTCCTGGCCCACGAAATGGGCCACTGGCGCGCAGCCCATATCTGGAAAGGGTTACTCCTGGGGGGACTGGGGACCCTCTTCAGCCTCCTGGTTTTGCAGCGGGTCCTCGCCGGCATGAAAGGCTACCCGTCCCTTTCTCCGGAACCAAAACCAGCGTCTCTCTTCCTCATCCTGCTATTCTTCGCCCTCTGGCTTTTCATCAGCCAGCCGCTCCAGAATGCCGTCTCCCGTGCCTTTGAGAGGGAGGCCGATGCCACGGCCCTGAGTCTGACCGGAGACCGCACGGGTCAGGTGGCCCTCGAGAAGCGCCTGGCCGAGCACAATCTGGCCGACGTTGACCCCCATCCTTTCATCAAGTGGTTTGCCTTCACCCATCCCTCGGCTTTGGAGAGGATTGAAGCGGCCGAAAACTTCCGTTGATCCCATCCCTGGCTGCCGCCCTGGCTTCGATCAGCGCCCGGCCTACCTGGCGGGCCCTGGCTTGCGCCTCAATGTTTTGCGCCACCGGAACCCGGTCGGTGTTGTCCACCAGAAGCTCTTCCTGATAAGCCACGCCGATTAAGCGGAAAAAAAGGCGGACCACGCTCTGCGACGGGGCAAAGATCTCCGGGCGAAACGGCAACCCGGCCGTCGAAAGAAAGGCCCCCGGGCGCAAGCTGGGATCGGGCATGGGCCGTTTCAAAACGTATTTCCGCGCCCAAAAACTTTGGAAACGGTCGATCATGGCCTTGGTCTGGGCGCTTAGACTAAAAAAGAAGGTAGGGGAAGCCAGAATTAGCCCATCTAAGTCTTCCACCGCCCGGTAGATCTGGTCCATATCATCATGATACATGCAGTGCCCGGTTTCAGCGCATTTGTTACAACCCTGACACGGCTTAATCTTTAACCAATTTAGCCGGAAGACCTCGATCTCGAGATCTTCCCGACCGCGGCCCCCGGTGTTGTCCCCGACCGCCAAAGAGCGAAAGGCCTCCCTGGCCCCTTCCAGGGCTTCCTCCAATAAGACAGCCGTATTCCCCTGGGGGCGCGGGCTACCCATGAAAGCCACCAGTTTCATGCCATCATCCTTCCCGCCGTCATTCCGCGGTCAACTGGAGCCAAATCTCCTGAGCGCGGTCTTGATCCGGCACACGCAAGAAAAGTCGGGCCAATTTCCGGTCATAAAACCAGCCAGCGTCATCTTCCCCGTCCAGCGGGACCGGGGAGCGGCGACAGGGCCGGTGGCCAGCGGCCCTTTGTCCCGGAGCAGAAGATATTTCCGCGCTAGCGACCGGCCATTCAACGGTGGCCTCTTTCTCCCCGTCCCCTCTGCCCGGTCCCACCAGCACGGCAGCCGGTTCCCGGTCCAAGCCATGCACCTCCAACTGCCAGAAGGTGCGTCCCGGGTTATAATTACCTGCTTTCTCCAGGCTGATCCTGATTCCATCTTCGGCCCAACTCAGGCGGAGGCGGGTTTCTAAGAAATGACCTTCCTGGTAGGACAGAGAATGGCCATCATCTTCGTAAAGGAGAAAAGTCGACTCCTTCACCTCCGGGTCCGGGTAAAAGTGCAGGATCAACCCTTGGTGCCCGTTTCCTGAGGAGTTGGAGCCGGCGGTCATCGGTGATGAACCGGCTCCCAGCGGTAAAATGGCCCCCGCGCGGACAAACAATGGTAGAACGTCCAAAGGAGCCGCCACGGAGTAATACCGGCCGCCGGCGTAACGCTCCTCCGTCCAGTAGTTTATCCAGGTTCCTGCCGGCAGATAGACCTGGCGTTGGTCGATGGCCGGCCGGTAAACCGGCGCCACCAGGAGATCCTTCCCGACGAGAAACTCATCGTCAAGGCCCCAGGTCACGGGGTCGGCCGGATATTCCCAAAGGAGAGGGCGCATGGGCGGAAGCCCGGCTCGGTACGCCTCCCAGAAAAGGCTGTACCAGTACGGGAGGAAGCGGTAGCGTAGCTTGATATAACGGCGGGCGATCTCTTCCACTTCGGGGCCGAAAGACCAGGGTTCCTGCGCCACGGTGTCGATGGCACTGTGGGTGCGCATGAACGGGCAAAAGGCTCCCAATTGGATCCAGCGGGCGAAGAGCTCCCCGTGGCCGTCTTCCATGAAACCACCGATGTCGCTCCCGACCAGCGGAACCCCGGACAAGCCTAAATTCAAGAGCATCGGCATGGCCATGGCCAAATGTTCCCACCAGCTGGAGTTATCCCCCGTCCAAACGGCCGCATAGCGTTGGATACCGGCAAAACCCGACCGCGTTAAAACGAAGGGACGCTCGCCCGGCCGTAAACGCAGGAGGCCTTCGTAAGTGGCCCGCGTCATTAAAAACCCATAGAGGTTATGGACCTCAGCGTGGGTTCGTTCTCTTCCCTCTTCGCCGTGGATGACGGTGAGATCCATGGTCTTCCCGGCAACGTTAAAGACGGAAGGTTCATTCATGTCGTTCCAGATCCCGGCCACTCCCGCTTCCAGAAGCTCACGGTGCAATTCTCCCCACCAGCGGCGGACGCGCGCCTGGCTAAAATCGGGAAAGAGCGCGGGGCCGGGCCAGACCTCGCCCACATAGGGTTCACCGTTGGGATAACGGCAAAAGTAATCGCCGGATATCCCCTCCGCATAAACCCAATACCCTTCGTCTTTTTTCACGCCCGGGTCAACGATGGTCACCACTTTGAAACCCATTTCGGCCAATTCGTTGAGGAGACGTTTTGGTGCGGGAAAACCCTGCGGGTCCCAGGTAAAAACGCGAAATTGATTCATATAGTGGATATCCAGGTAGATGACGTCGGCCGGGATGTCCCGTTCCCTGAATCGGCGGGCGACTTCCAAAACCCGGGTCGCCGGATAATAGCTGTAGCGAGATTGCTGGTAACCCAAAGCCCAGCGGGGTGGCAGCGGGGCCCGCCCGGTCAGTTGGCCGTACCTGAACAAAACCTTCTTCGGGTCAGGACCGTAGATGAAAAAGTAATCCAGCTCGCCCCCGTCGGCGTAAAAACCGTAACGGTCTGACGCGTCCTTCCCCAGGTCAAAATAGCTTCGCCAGGTATTGTGGAAAAAGATACCGTAAGCCCGCCCCTGGCGCAAAGCCAGAAGAAAGGGGATGGACTGGTAAAGGGGGTCAGTGGTCGGCAAGTGGGGCAGGTTGTCCGTATTCCACATCACCCAGCGGCGACCCCGCCGGTCTAAAAAGCCGGTCTTTTCACCCAACCCGTAGTAATGTTCGTCCCCGGGCATCTCTTTCCAGCAGCCAACCCGCGAACCCCGCCAGAAGATGCCGCCTTGCGGATGGTCCCGTCCAATGAGCCGGTTTTGCTCATCGTAAAAAGACAACCGCAACGGTGAAAGGCCAACCCGGACGGTAAGTTCACCGGTAAAAACCGTTACTTCTTCCCCGGTTTCTTGGACCTGGATGGAGATCTCGGGCCAATCCAGATTGATTAATTCCCAATCCGCTTCCCGTTGCCCCGGTCGTAAAAAACGCACCCGAATCAGATCGGGCGCCAAAGCGGTCATTTGAACCGCTCCGGACCCGGTGAGGAAGCTCAAGGTGTTCCCTTGTTTACTCCAGTGCAGAACCGCGCCGATATACTGAACTTTGTCCAAAGCAAAAACCCCCTGTCGTGATGGTGGGAGCAAATCGACCATGGTGGAGCCCGGCTGGTGGCAAACCCGGTTGGAGAGTTTTACCCTACCCATTCGCCCCAGCCGCTGCCGGAATAAGTCGAGCTATACCTACTCAACCCTGCCTCAGCGGTCAAGAAGGTGATTGTCACAAGCAGGACGGCGATAACGGTAGCCATGGTCAGCGCAAAGCGAGCGATGGATCTCAATGACTTATGGTATATGGAGTGTACCGGAGCCGCGACGTCCCGCGTCCATTTCCCCGTTCCAAATTGCCGGCGGCAGGGAGGGTTGATCCCTTCTTCGCCGGGGTCCGGCGGTGCCTGCAGCGTTGGGTGGCAGTCCCTTCTTCGCCGGGGCCCGGTGGTGCCTCCAGCTAACAAAAGTCATCTTAATATAAAGCCCCAGCAAGAGCAAGGGGGAAGGGACTTTCCTCCCTTGATGGTATAGAGTTGACTGGGGTAAGCGTCGCGGCATTGGTCGCCGTCGTCAGAAGGGCTTTCCTGAACTCAATGGTACAAAGTGTGCCGGGAAAGGTTATTTCCCGCTCGCCCTTTGCGAGATCGTCATTTCCCGCTCGTCCTTCGCGAGATCACCTAATAGAGGTCAAAGGGCAACGACAAGCGGCAGAACTTATCTAGCGCCTCTCCTGGCGCTCCTCCTCGCGCCCCTCCCGCGCTTCGCCCGGCGCTTTTTCTCGCCAGTGCCGGGTGAGCAAGCCCAACTCCTTCTCCAGAAACTAGAACATTTCTCCCCTCGCGGGAGCAGGAATATTTCTTCGCGTGGCGAATTTTATTATTTCGGGTTCAGTTACGCCTGGCCGAGAGCCGGCTTGTCCACCCAAGGGCGAAGGGCAGGGCGCCGAGAAAGACAGGGCGCCTGACTGCTGATTCCCAGCCGTTACTGAACTCATCAGACGCTCGATCCCAACGGCAAAACTTGATTCTGTCCTTTTGACCCTTTCCCCATCCCGTGTTCAAAGAAGGTTTAGAACATGTCCAGAGACTTCCGCGTCCTTCTTGGCTACTTGTCTCGTTACCGCAAACGTTACCTGTGGGGGCTTTTGGCCCTTCTCATTTGTGATCTCGGCAACTTGACCATTCCGCGCCTCATCGGGACTTTTACCGACGCCTTGAGTCAAGGGCGCCTAGACGGGCGCGGTATTTTGATTTACGCCGGAGGCATCGTGGCCCTGGCCCTGGTCATCGCCTTTTTCCGCTATGTCTGGCGGATGTACGTGATGGGCACGGCGCGGCAAGTCGAGTTCGACTTGCGTCAGGAGCTCTTTCTCCACCTGGAGAAGCTCTCGGCCAATTTTTACAACACCCATAAGACCGGGGACCTCATGGCCCACGCCACCAACGACCTGCAAGCCGTCCGGGCTGCTGCCGGTCAAGGCGTCCTCATGGCCGCCGATTCCTTCTACATGGGAACCATCACCCTGGTCATGATGTTGACCCTCGTGGATTGGCGCTTGACCGTCCTCGGATTGATTCCGCTCCCCCTTTTGACCTTGAGTATCCTCATTCTGGGGCGCCTCGTCCACCAGCGCTTTGCCCGCGTGCAGGCAGCCTTTTCTAACCTTTCCGACCGGGCCCAAGAGAACATCGCCGGGATTCGGGTGATTAAGGCCTTCGTCCAAGAAGAAGCCGAGATCGAGCGTTTCCAGGAAGAAAACCGGCAATATGTGACCCAATACATGCGTCTTATCCGGGTCCAGGGCCTCATGGAACCGCTGATTCAGGTTTTCGCCGGTCTTGGTTTCGTCATCGCCCTCGGTTATGGCGGCAATCAGGTCTTGCAGGGTAAAATCACCCTGGGTAGCTTCGTCGCCTTTAACAGTTATCTGGGAATGCTGGTCTGGCCCATGATCGCCGTGGGCTGGGTGGTCAATTTGGCACAACGCGGCGTCGCCTCCATGGGGCGGATCCAAGAGATCCTCGATCAGGTTCCGGAGGTTACTGATACCTTTGGGGCCACCTTGCCGCCGAGCTGGGCGGAAGCAAGAAATCGTCCTGGTCTGGAGACTGGCTCTGACCCAGAACCCCTCTTGACAACAAACGATCCGGCTCCTCCCCCCGCCCCGCTTAGCACCGGATACCCGGCGAACGATGATCGCCGCCCCCGTGAGCAGCCGGTGGCTTCCTTCTCGTTAGCCGAGCCAACGGCCCTCTCGGCGACAAAGGGTGTTGGTCGGATCGAAGCCCGGCAACTCACCTTCCGTTATTCCCGGGAACTCCCCCCCGTCCTCAAAGGGATCAATCTCACGGTAGAACCCGGAACCACCCTGGGGATCATTGGCCGAACGGGAAGCGGGAAAAGTACCCTCGCCAACCTCCTGGTCCGGATTTACAATCCCCCGCCGGGACAGCTCTTTATCGACGGGGTGGACGTCAACCTCATCCCCCTGCAGGCGTTACGTCAGACCATCGGCTACGTTTTACAAGATACCTTCCTCTTTTCCAGGACCATCGCCGAAAACCTGGCCTTTGCCCCCGGTGTTACCGCTGGTCCCCAACTCTACGAAGCCGCCAAGTTGGCCCAGGTTGACGCCGACATCCAGGAATTCCCGCGGGGTTATGCCACCCTACTGGGAGAACGCGGGATCACCCTTTCTGGAGGGCAGAGGCAACGCGTCGGCATAGCCCGAGCCCTATTGAAAAACCCGCCTATCCTCATCCTCGATGACTGTCTTTCGGCCGTTGACACGGCCACCGAAGCCAAGATCCTGGCCGGGCTGCGGCCTTTCCTGGAGGGGCGAACGACGATCATCATCTCCCACCGCGTCTCGGCCGTAAAAAACGCCGATCAGATCATCGTCCTCGACCACGGCCAAATCATCGAGCAGGGGACCCACACCCAGCTCCTGGCGCGGGAGGGCGAATACTGGCGGATTTATCGTCGGCAACAGCTGGAGCAAGACATCGCCTCCCTGGAATAGTCTGAAGGATAAGCAAGGCGCCCAAGCAGCCTTGGCGGGAGCAGTAAATAAGGAAAACGGACGGATCAGGGTGATTGTCCCAAGCGAACGAATTGCGGAGCGCCGGTAACAGCCCTTGGCGAAGCGAGGAGGCGAAATTGGTGGCCTGGGCATGGATGCCCAGGCAGCCTTCGCCGAACCAGGACGGTGAGTCGAAGGCGGTCCAATTTCGCCCGATGCGAGCCGTAGTGCTGTCGGCGCGAGCATTAGAGTGAGCGGGGACAACGCCCTGAAGGAAGGGAAAGACCATGGAAGACTTTCGCGAAGAAGAAGTCCTGGGAAAAGCTTATGATAGCCGGATCATGGCCCGCTTACTGACCTATGCCCGGCCTTACTGGCGGGTTATTGCCCTTTGCGTCCTTTTACTGGCGGGTATCTCGCTGGTTGACCTTCTGCGTCCTTATCTTTTAAAGACGGCCATCGACGATCATCTAAACGGCTGGACCAAGCCCATGCTGGCCTATCCAGCGGGAACGGCTCCCGCCCGGGGGATTACCCTGGAAAATCTGGAGTTTATCCGGATCAGCGCCGACTCCCAGGCTCTCCCACCAGGGCAAAGCGCACCGGTGCCGGGACTCCCTGGAGGGGCCTCCCCCCAGCCTTGTCAGATCACCACTTTCGAAGGTGAAGCGTATCTGGTTTGGGGTTGGATTCCCCGCGGGGCCTCTTTGAGCCGGGCGCAGGAACATATTCCGGGGCTCCCGGCCCCAACCTGGCGGGGGCGAGAAGCGGTACTGCTGACCGCAACCCTCGACCAAAAGTCCACACCGTTGGTCGCCTATCCTTTGACCCCGGAGGAAGTGCGCCTCTTTCGTTCTGGTGATGGCCCCGCCCTCTGGCGGATTGCCTTTTTCTACCTTTTGGCCATCGTCGCCGGCTTCGTCCTCAATTACACCCAGGTCCAGCTGCTTCAGTTTACCGGCCAAAGGATCATTTTTGGGATCCGCCAAGACCTCTTTCGTCATCTCCAGGGCCTCTCAGCTTCTTTCTTTGACCGCAACCCCGTCGGGCGTTTGGTGACCAGGGTGGCCAACGACACGGAAGCCCTGAACGAAATGTATACCAGCGTCCTGGTCAATCTTTTCCGTGACCTTTTCATTATCGCTGGCGTCATCATGGTCATGTTCCGTCTCAATTACCGCCTGGCCTTGCTGGCCCTGGCCATCCTGCCCGTGGTCACGGTCATCAGCTTTCTTTATGCCGGTCAAGCCCGAGCCGCCTGGCGCGAAGTGCGGGTTCGTTTGGCGCGGATCAACGCCTTTTTAGCCGAGAGCATCTCCGGAATGCGGACCATTCAAGTGTTCGCACGAGAAAAAGAACAAGCCCAGGAGTTCAACGAGGTCAACCTGAACCATTACCGCGCCAGCATGCGGGAACTCTACGTTTTCGCCGTTTTCCGCCCCACTCTTGATTTTTTGTCCAGTCTTTCTCTGGCCCTCCTTCTCTGGTATGGCGGGGGGAAAGTGCTGCAGGGAGCCTTATCCCTGGGCGTCCTCTTCGCCTTCATCAGCTACATTCAACAACTTTTCCGCCCCATTCTGGAGCTGGCCGAGAAATTCAACATCCTCCAACAAGCCATGGCTTCAGCCGAAAGGATCTTCCAGCTCCTGGATACCCGGCCCACCGTAGTGGATCCTCCACCGGACAGAGCGCAGCATCTGCCGGCCCGTGCATCCGGCCGCATTGAATTCCGGAACGTTTGGTTTGCTTACGAGGAGGAAAACTGGGTCTTGCGCGACGTCAGTTTCCAAGTGGAACCAGGGCAGACGGTGGCTTTCGTCGGCCATACCGGAGCCGGCAAAACCTCCATCATGAGCTTGTTGGGACGTTTTTACGACGTGCAACGGGGAGCCATTTACTTAGATGGTATCGACATCCGCGACATCCCCCAAAAGGAGTTACGGCGGCAAATGGCCCTGGTGGCGCAAGACGTCTTTCTCTTCACCGGCGACATTAAGAGCAACATTCGCCTGAACGCTCCCATTCCAGATGAAGAGGTAGTGCGGGCCGCCCAGCTGGTCCACGCCGATCCTTTCATCCGTTCCCTTCCCCGTGGCTATGCAGAACCGGTAGCCGAACGAGGAGCGACCCTTTCCACCGGGCAACGCCAGCTCTTGGCCTTCGCCCGCGCCGTCGCCTTCAATCCACCGGTCCTGGTGCTGGACGAGGCCACCGCCAACATCGACAGCGAGACCGAGGCTCTGATCCAAGCCGCTTTGCAGAAATTATCGCGCGGGCGAACCACGCTCATCGTCGCCCACCGTCTTTCGACCATCCAGCGGGCCGACCAAATCATCGTTCTCCACAAAGGCCGGATTCGCGAACAAGGTACCCATGAGGAGCTTTTGGCCAGGCGGGGGCTATACTACAAGCTTTGGCGCCTGCAGTTCGAAGAAGAAGGGGCGACGGAGCCGGTCTAGGCAAACGTGCCCAGGCCGCCTGCCGTAACGCAATTAACTCTCAAGTTAGAAGCAGGGCCAATCCGCTCAGGAGAATGAGGTGGGCAGTGAGCTGTAAGAACCGCTCCTGTGAAAGGCGCCCCTGGAAGGCTTTTCCCAGGGCTCCGCCCAACACCATGGCCGGCAGGAGAAGCAGCCCAAGACCCAGAATGGGCAAGGTAACGATCCCCAGGTGCCAGTAGCTGGTCAGCTTAACCAGGTCGAAGAGGAGAAGACAAAAGACGATGGTAGCCACAAAGGTCTCCTTGGGTAAGGCCAGGACCGACAAATAGATGGCCAGGATTACCCCACCGGTATGCGAAAAGCCACTGACGGCAGCGGCGGCAAAACCGATCAGCCGTCCCCACCAGGGTGAAGGGAGCCTACTTTCGTTTACCGCTGATCCCGTCCGGGACGACCTGGCGGGAAAGAAAGCTGAAGCCCCTCCTCCCGCTGGTAAGGCCATCGTCCTGATGGTCGCGAGGATCTTTTTCGCCAGAGCGCCTTTCCCCGCCAGCTGATAGAGGGCGTAGGTCAGGGCCACCACTCCAATGGCTTTCCGGGCATAGCCGGCCGGGACCCGCGCCAGAAAATAAATCCCCAGAAAAAGCCCGGCCAGCCCCCCTTCCAGGAGCGTCCTGGTGGGTAAAGGTGCCCATTTTCGCCACTGGTGCCGCAGCGCCACCAGGTCGGTGATGAGCATGAGGGGGGCGATGGCCCCCACCAGAGCCCGGGGCGACATAAAAAGAACCCCAATGGGCACCAGGAAGACTCCCGCTCCTATACCAAAGGCGGCCTTGAAAAAGCCCATAAAAAACGACATCAGGCCCAGGACCAGTTCTTCTTTAACGGCCATCATCTCCCAACGGCGGGTAGGGATTCGACGAAGGCGAAAAGATCGGCCAAACTTCCACTATAGTCGGGCCGGAGGGAGTTCCCCCTCTGAATCAAAAAGTCCGTCACCAGATAGGTTTTGATGCCCAGCCGTCCGGCCACGACGTCCTCTTCCAGATCATTTCCCACCATCAGACACTGGCTGGGTTCCAGGTTCCCCAGGTCCAGGATCTCCCGGTAATATTCCAGGTGGGGCTTACAGAAATGCATCCTCTCATAAGAAGTTATGAGCCGCCAGGGAAAGTCGTGAATGCCGGCCCAGCGCATCCGTTCTTCGATGGCGATGAGGGGAAATACGGGGTTGGTGGCCAAAATGATTTCCATTCCCTTTTCCACGGCCTTTTGGACGATGGCCCGGCTCAGCTCAGTGGTCGCAGCCACGGAACGAAGTTGCCGGAACTCACCGCGGTAAAAATCCATGAACATGGGCTTTAAAACCTCGGGTCCGAGCCCGACGCTGGGATAAAAGGTGGCGTCAAAAACGGCCTCGTTGGTTAAGTCCGGGTCCAAATTATTGATCATGACTCCCGTCGCTTCTACTACCTTCTGGTAAAAAACTTTCGGTTCCAAAAGCTGGGCAAAACGCGGGATCAATAGGCGAAAGTACCTTTCGAAAAACTGATCGGTATCCATGGGTAAAAGAGTTCCATCCAGGTCAAACAAGATCGCCTTAAACAACGTCTTCCCGCAAGGTTCGGGGGACATCGGCCCCCGACCGCCGGTCCCTCCTTTCTTTCACCTGGTTCAATTAATAGTCCAGATCTCGAAGGGGGTGCAGAGCCAGCCCGTCTCCAATAAGCGTTGGCGAGCAATCTTCAAGGCGGACGGATTTTCTTCTACTCCCAGCCAACGCCGTCCCAAACGCTCCGCCACGGCCAGGGTGGTGCCCGAACCGGCAAAAAAGTCCGCCACCAGGTCTCCCGGCCGGGACGAGGCGCTGATGATCCGTTCCAAGAGGGCTTCCGGCTTTTGGGTAGGAAAATCACGGTACTCCGCCGCCGCCGTCCGCGTCCCGAAACCAGGGATATCGTCCCAGATGGCATCGACGGTGGCTTGCGCCTCATCCAGATAATATTTTTTGTAACGCCGCCCGGTGGAAGAGACATAGATGAGCCCCGCCGCGGCCAGACGGTCGATGGAGGCCTGGCTGTAATCACCGAGCTGAACGGCCTTAAAACGGCGGCCGTCAGGATCGCGATGCCGATAGGCCGCCTGCTGCTTTTCGTTCAGAGGCTTAAACGGCTGCGCAAAATAGTAGGATTCGGATTTGGTGTAAAAAAAGATGGTATCAAAATTCCGGGGCCACTGCCGTGATCCTTTTTTCGCGCCCTTCCCAGCCACATCGCGTTTCCAGATGATTTCGTTACGAAAATTCTCCCGACCAAAGATCTCATCCAGAAGTATCTTTACATAATGCCCGGCGTGCCAGTCAACATGCAAATAGAGGCTCCCCTCCGGCGCCAGAAGCTCCCAAACCAGCTTTAAGCGCCGGTAGAGAAAATCCAAATAGTGGCTGAGGTCTTTGCCCCAGCGATCCCCGTAAACCCGCCGGGAAGACCCTTGGGCCGCGGCACCGGTTGGAGACGGCGGAGGGAGTTCTAAACCCGGCGCGTCTTGAAGTGCGCTGCTTTCTAAAGCCCTGGCCGGCAGGTGAAAATCGTAACCCGTGTTGAACGGGGGGTCAAGGTAAACCAGGTCCACTCTGCCCCGCAGTTCCGGCAAGAGGGCGATCATGACCCGCTGGTTATCCCCCAGGACCAAGCGGTTGACCCACCCCGGGTGCTCACCGGTGGCCGCCTCTAAACCTTCTCCCCTTGCCGCCGAGGAGGGGCTGACCGTTTCCAAGCGCTGGAGTTGGCCGGGATTGGGCGAACGGTCGTCGCCCTTCCCCGGCCAGAACAGCTGGACGCTCAAGGGGCCATCCCCCCCAGGCGGGCCTTGGTTATTTCCTGTCGCACCGTCTCGTCCTCCTCCTGCTGCTCGGCTTTGGTCAAAGCTTCCACGACCACCGTTGTCGGGCGTAACTGTCCCAAGGCCCAGGCAGCGTGGGCGCGCAGTTCCGCCTGCGGATGGTCCAAATAGGACAAGAGGACAGCTAGCCAACCGGGTAGAGATTGCTCGACGGCGGCAGGTTGCCCAGGAGCGCCGAGCGGTCCCGAAGCTGCCGCCAGTTCGTTTCCAAGCGCGATGAGAGCGTTGCGCTGAAAAACCCGTCTTCCCCGCCACCCCGCCGCCGTGGAACCGAACTGCCGTTGAAATTGCCCATCCGTCAGCTGAAGGATCTCCACGGGCGAAGGGAAAGCCTGCCGGAGAAAGAAGGCTGAATCAGGACCTGACGCTGGTGTGCCCGTCAAGAGGGCAGCATTAAGGGGGCAGGCCAGCTGGCAGGTGTCGCAACCATACAGGCGGCGGCCCAAGGCCCGGCGGTATCCCTCCGGGACAAGGCCGCGGACCTGAGTCCACTGCGAGAGGCAACGAGCCGGGTTGAGCTGGTACGGTTGTTCGAGGGCTCCCGTTGGGCAAGCGGCGACACAGCGTCCACAAAGGCGACAATCGGCCCAGGAGTTGGGAAGCGCGGCCTTCGAAATCGGCTCGAGGTGCCAATACTCCGCCTTTTTCCGCCAGACCTGGAGCGGTTGGTCCGCCGGGAGTCGCAGCGTCGTCAGGATCAGTCCCAGGTAAACCCAAGACCCAAAGCCCGGTACAAAAAGACTGGCGTTGGAACCGATCCAGCCCACCCCCGCCCGGCGAGCCACCTCCCTTTCGACCAGCGGCCCCGTATCGACCTGCAGGAGGAACTGTGGCTCCTGGGCTCCTTCGTTTTCCAGGGGCTCCTGCAAGGCAGAAACCAACTCCAGCAGAACAGCTCGGACCACCCGGTGGTAGTCCTCCCCCAAAGCATGAAGAGAAATGGGTGGAGACGGCCACCAGGGCGCTGGTACCGCCGTCGCCGTCTCACCCTCTTCCGCCGCCTCTCCTCGCGGTACGCTACGCAGTACATTATAAGGTACGGCCACGGCAATGATGGACTGAACCCCAGGCAACGAAAGCTCCGGGCGATACCTCTTCTCCAGATCCTTTGCTTCAAAGGGCGAGACCAGGCCCGCCCGCTGACGTTCCAGCAGAACCTGGCCCATTTCCCAAAAGGGCTCGCCTGTGGTTACCCCTACTTTAACCCCCAGCTCCCGGCCCTTGGCCAAAAGCAGCCCTTTTAAAAACTCTTCCCGCTTTAACGAAGCTCCTTCCATGGCGCCCTCTTTCAGAACGGCACGAGATTGCCAGCAGCGTCAAAAGCCATCTCCTCTAATGCTCCCAGGGGCACAAGGTCGCTCCGCCCTCGATTTTTCTCCCAGAGGGCTTCTGAGATCCAGATCTCCTCCAGTTCCAGGGTGCTTTTGATGCGAGCCAACTCCACCTTTTCCAGGTCGCTCCGGTTGGCCGTGCGAATGGCCAGAGCCACCGCTTCCCGGTCGTTATCCATGGTCACCGGGATCCGGGCCGCCCCAAGGTTCGTGGAAGTGATGACGTTGAGATATGTGCTGCGCCAGTCGATTTTGTCCACCAGTCGCCTGGTGACTATGTCGGCCAGGCCCACACCGGTGGCATTACCGCGACTTTTCTCGGTCAAATCCAGCACCACGATGCGATTGATGCTCGGTCCCCCCGACATCCAGGGAAAGGTATATCGCCCCAAAACGTTGGGGTCCATGCCCGTTCCGCTGATCTCCTTCCCCATCCGGTCCACCACCAGAACATCCAATTGCTCGAAGAGGAGTCGCGCCATAAGGCGGCGCGCTTCCTCCAAAAGTTCCCTCTCCCTGGCTTCGATGTCCTCGGGCAAAATCGCTTCCAGGTGGGCCGTCTGGTCGAAGGCGTTTTCCAGGATGGCCAAACCGAAAGCCACGGGAACACGCTGGAGGATGAGGCGACCGGCCGCCAGGAGGTTTTCCGCAAAACGGGCGAAACCCTCCTGGTGGACGGTGGTGGCTCCCTTATGTTTACCCAGGCCAATGGTCAACATCTTTATTAATCCACTTTCCACTGGCCCGCGAAAACTGGTGTGGGGTTTGATCCGGTTTACGGGTATGATGGCATCGGCCTGGAGGGCCAGCCGGTCAAAATAGACGGGCAGGCCCGACGGAAGCCGACCGATCTCTTCCACCTCCATGGAGGATAAAACCGGTGCTCCAACCCCCTCTTCGGTTATTCCGTATTCAGCCAGAACGGCCCGTTGTCCCTCGGCCGTTGCTCCACCGTGACTGCCCATGGCCGGAACGACAAAGGGTTCGGCCCCCTGCTCTTTCAATTCGCGGATCAAAGTACCGACGATGAGAGCCAGGTTGGCAATGCCCCGGCTACCAACGGCTATGGCCACCCGGGCTCCTGGCCTGATGCGCTGCCTGATCGCCGGTCTGAGTAGTTCCGCCCGCACGGCGGCCGGTATATCGCGAACAATTTTTTTGGGGAATATCTGCCTGACTTTGATCATTTTTGGAAAGGGAACGTCCAGCACCGAACCTAAATCCACGTTCTTCCCTCCTATCTTGCAGCAAAATCCCAGGGATTACGCCGCCATTACCCGGTTATCTTAAAAATGAATTCAAGTTAAAGGAGGCAAAGAAAAGATGACGGTAGGTCAAAAACTGCACCAAACCTTGAGCCAGGCCGAATCCGTTGCGGCCAGCTTGAAGTCTTTCGCCCTGGATACGCAAAACCAGCAGGCCAAATCCCTCTATAGCCAGCTGGCGCAAACCATGGAAAACCAGATTATCAACCCGTTGCGGAATCAGGTCAATAGCATCGAATCCCAGGAGCCTCAATATAAGGTCTTCCAGCAAGCCCAGCAACAGGCTCAACAACAGCAGGGACAGCAACAGAAGAGGTTTTGAAAAGTCATTACTCAATGGCACCCCCGGCTCCCGTTGAGCTCGGGGTGCCTCTTCTTGCAGGAGGTAAAGTCTTGCGGCCGTTAGATATGTTTCCGTTAGCCCTCCAGGGAATAACCCGCAACCCATTGCGGTCCTTTTTAACCATTCTCGGTATCACCGTCGGTATCGCCTCGGTCATTGCCTTGACCGCCATCGCCGAAGGGGTAAAATCCTACATAACCCTGCAGGTCCAGGACCTCGGGGTTAACCTGATCATCGTCAGTCCCGACTATGCCCTGGGCGGTGCCGCCACCGGCTCCTTTGGCACGGTCAGCACCTTAACCGAGAACGACGCTTACCGGATTGAGCAGGCCCCCTCGGTAGCGCGGGTGGCGCCGATTATTGAAAACAGCGGACGGATGCGCGCCCGGGGACGGGAAGCCATCTCAGCCGTCGACGGGACCAACAGCCAATATCCGTTGATTCGTAACCACGCCGTGGCGCGGGGACGTTTCTTGCGGGAAGAAGACTTAACGGAGAAAAATTATGTGGTGGTCATCGGCGCCACCGTCGCCCGCCTCCTCTTTCCGAACGAGGACCCTTTGGGGCAGAGCATGCTCATCAACGACCAAAGTTTCCGCATTATCGGCGTTATGGAAGAAAAGGGTCGCACCTGGACCATAGACAACGACAACCGCGTCTTCATACCTTTGAGCGTGGCTGAAGACATATACCGGACCAACAAGATCGGCCTCATCTTCGTCCAGGCTCAAGGGGCCGAAACCATCGAAAAGGCGGCTGAAGAGGTCCGCCAGATTCTTCTCCGCCACCATAAGCCCGACGAATTCACCGTCTCCCGCCAACGGGACATCGTCTTCGCTTTCGACGGCATCACCCGCACCCTGCAGGCTATGCTGGTTGGCATTGGCAGCATCTCCCTGGTGGTGGGCGGCATCGGGATCATGAATATCATGCTGGTCTCCGTCATGGAACGCACCCGGGAGATCGGGCTGCGCAAGGCCCTGGGAGCCTCTCAGCGTCTAATCCTGCTCCAGTTTCTTCTGGAAGCCATCCTGTTGAGCCTCGCTGGCGGCGCTTTGGGAATTGGCACCGGTCTGGCCGCCTCCCGTTATACCCCGCGCCTCATCCCTTACCTGCCTACGGCCGTTACGCCGCGGTCCGTGCTCGAGGCCCTGGTCATTTCCGCCACGGTGGGGCTTTTTTTCGGGGTTTATCCGGCCTATAAGGCAGCCCGCCTCGATCCCATCCAGTGCCTCCGCTATGAATAAGCGGCGCTATCCAGCCCCTCCTGGCGAGCACCATCCGGAGTAGGAACTTGGGTAGGGCAGAACATTTCTCATCTGCCCTAAAATCACCGGTTCAAGGCACCGCCCTTCAACGGGGGGTGGTTCTGGATGATGATACCGCTGAAGAGACTGCCTTTCCATCGGGTCGTTCTCTTCGCTCAACTCCACTGGACCGTCTCCGCCATCGCGATTTTGCGAGAACAGAGAGGGCTGACGCAGGCCGGCTAACTTACGGGTTACCTCCTCCGACCGCTACACCCGTTCAAAGCGGGAAGTGAAATGGCGCAGGACGGGAGCCTCATAAACCAAGCGTAGCCCGCGCAAGTTTTCCTTGCGCCGGGCAATGGCGGCCAGCGTTCGCGCCACATGGTCCATATGCCGGTCCGTATAAACCCGGCGGGGAATGGCCAGGCGAACCAGCTCCAACCGGGGGTAGATCATCTCGCCGGTCTTTTCATCGCGATGAGCGAAAGCATTGCTCCCCAGTTCCACCCCCCTGATCCCGCCTTCGATGTAAAGCTCCACCGCCAGGGTTTGAGCCGGAAACTGTTCCCGCGGAATGTGGGGCAAAAAACGTTGCGCGTCCAGATAAACGCCATGGCCCCCCGGAGGCTCGATGATCGGTACCCCGAGGTCCAGGAGTTTTTGAGCCAGATAATGAACCTGACCGATGCGGTTTTCCAGGTAATCTTCTTCCACCACTTCTCGGAGGCCGCGCGCCAGGGCCTCCAGGTCCCGGCCCGCCTGTCCGCCATAGGTGGCAAAGCCCTCATAGACGATCCCCCATTGGACGGCCTGGCGATAGTATTCCTCACTATTGAAGGCCAGAAAACCACCAATGTTGACCAAACCATCCTTTTTCGCGCTCATGGTGCACCCGTCACCATAAGAAAACATCTCGCGAACGATCTCCGGAATTGACTTATCAGCGTAACCCGGTTCCCGTTCCTTGATGAAATAAGCGTTCTCTGCAAAACGGGCCGCGTCAAAGAAAACCGGCACACCATAGCGGGTGGCAATCTCCCGGACGGCCCGGATGTTGGAGAGAGATACCGGCTGGCCGCCGTTATTGTTGCAGGTGACGGTAATGAGGATGAAGGGGATTTTCTCCGGGCCGTAAGTAGAAAGTTCTTCTTCCAAGCGCGATAGGTCCAGGTTGCCCTTAAATGGATGGAGAACTCCCGGCTCGTATCCCTCTTCGATGACCAAATTGACCGGTGTGGCCCCTTTGAGGAGGATGTGCCCTTCCGTTGTATCAAAATGCATGTTCCCCAAAACCCGCTGCCCGGGCTTCACCAGCATGGTCATGAGGATGTGTTCGGCGGCCCGCCCCTGGTGCGTCGGGACGACATAGCGAAATCCCATGATCTCCCGTACGCTCTCCTCCAGATGGAAAAAACTCCGACTTCCGGCATAGGCCTCATCGCCCAGCATTAGACCAGCCCACTGGTTATCACTCATGGCCGAGGTGCCGCTGTCGGTGAGGAGATCGATATAAACATCTTCTGACCTTAGATTGAAAAGGTTATACCCAGCCTGGGCGATGAGTCTTTCGCGCTCCTCCCGCGTCCTCTGTTTGATGGGTTCGACCATCTTGATCCGAAACGGTTCGGCGTACTCGTCCCTGGGGCGCACTAATTTTCCTCCTCTCTCAACGGAACCGCCGCCGGGGCATCGGCTGCTGGACGACCTTTATACCCCCCGCGGTAAGCCTCGGGTCTCAAGGAATTTGGGCACACGTCTCCGTCTATCACTCTTTACTGCGCGGCGTCTTTACCCAGGTCTTGGGCAGGCGGTTCACCGCCCGCAAAAGCACGGCGCCGGTGTAAGGAGCGGGCAAGAAAAAGGCGGCAAAGGGCAAAACGGCCAGGTATGAAAAGGAACCCAGAGTTCCCCACCATCCCCCCGCCGTAAGGCCGCCGTCGACGAAATGCCGGTAGCGGAAATGGGCATAAAGGGTGAAGATAATCGAAACACTGGTCATGAAGACCATGGTCCCGCGCAAGAGCCCCGGAGCAGGAGAAGGATCCATCAGGCCGGAACGGGCCAAAACCCAGAAGACGGCCGACAGGATGACGGCCAGCTGGAAAAAGAGCCATTGCACCGGCCCTTTGATCAGAAGGTTCTCCAGCATTTTCTCCCGCAGGCGTGCCGGCCAATCCCGGTGTCGCCAGAGTTTTTCCATGGTCTGAAGATAGCCGGCCCCCCAACGGAGACGCTGCCGGTAGAAGGCGCGATACGAAGTGGGCGTCTGTTCCGTTGAAACGTAGGGCAAATATTCCGGCCAAACCTCTTTGGTCACATAGGCCCGGACCCCGAACTCCAGGTCTTCGGTCAAGGCGTGGTAGTCGAAACCTTCAACTTCCCATAGAAAGGCCGTATCAATGAAGAGGTTGGTCCCCCCAACGAAAGGAAGCGACCGGAAAAGAACGGGCAAGTACCATTCGTGCGAAACGGACTGGTAGAGGGCCGCCATCTTCGAAAGAGGTCCCATCTTGTGGAAATTGCGCACCTGAAAAACCGGGCCCTGCAGGATCTTGACCCGGTCCCCATCCAACAGCCGTCGCCAAGCCACATAAAGGAGGGTTCGCCGGTCCGGACGGCTTTCGGCATCGTAAAACCCTAACATTTCGCTACGGGGATCGGCGAAGGGGATGGCGTAATTTAACGCCCGCCCTTTGGTTGACGGAACAGCCTGCCCCGTTAGTTTTCCCCCAAAGTTGCCGTCGAAATCAAAGGGCACCACCACATGCCGGAGGGCCGGCCGTTCCGCACATCCCTCCCACTCCCGCATCTTTTTCCGCACGAGATCGGCAGTGGTGAGGAACCTCTCATGGTACACTTCCTCCAGCAGTAAACGCACCCGCCGGCGAGAGCGCAAAGCCCGCGCCGTTCCCAAAGCGATGGTCCGGGAAAGATGGCCCAAGACGGCTTCGCTCAAAAGCCGGTTGGTCATGGAACCACGCCGGCTTTCGCCACGCTTGAGCAGCTCACGGACGATAATAGCCACCGGTAAGGCCACCGCCCAGAGGACATCCTCGCCGGGATTCATCTTGACCACGTCCCGGATCGCCCGCTCCGGTGGGCGACCATCCTGGGCCAGACGGAGGACGACCTCTTCGATTTTGGGGAACAGATCCTCGTTCTTGGTGGTGGGGTCAACGCCAGTCACAAAAAGCCGGCGGGTCAATTGGTTGGAGGTAATAATCCGCCGGAAAGCCAGGCGCACCAAGGCCGCCACCCCAAAGGCCAGCACTTCCGCCTCCGGGTGAGGTCTTTTGCCCTCAAGAAAATCACGGGTTTCTAAAATAAGCCTCGCCTTGCGCGCCCGGCTGGCCAGATCCTCTTTTTCATCGGTAATGATGACAACCTCGTAGCGATCCTTCGGGTATTCCAGACTCGCCAGGTGTTCCATGGTCTTTTCGATGACATCGGCCTCATTTCTGGCGGGAACTAAAATGGAAAAAAAGGGCAGATCCCGCCCCTTGGAAAGAGCCAGTTGCAAAACTTGATCTAAATGGAGGCGCGGTCGTGTTCGCCAGTAAGTTCGCTCGGCATAACCCTTCCAGAGAAATAAACGCAGAAAAAGGGCAAAGATGACGAAATAAAAGACAAGCGAAGCTATGTACAAAAGCTGCGGCCCGGTCATATTCTCCCCCTCATCTCTATCTAACCTGGTCAGTATTCGACGCTGATTCTTCAGTTCCTGCCACTCGGGAAAAATTTATATTATCGCAAAAAACGGTCTTCACCCAAAAATCCCTGGACACCGCCGTTCAAACGTGGGATAATTACTTGACAGCCGTCTTTACCAGAAAGGATGAGTCACATGCTTTTTCCGCAACTTGAAATCGCCCATATGCGGCCTCGCCTCCCCATCATCCAGGGCGGCATGGCCCTGCGTGTCGCTACCGCCAAACTAGCCGCTGCCGTTGCCAACGCCGGCGGCATTGGTATCATCGCTGGAACCGGTCTTTCCCCGGCCCAGCTGGTCGCCGAAATCCGTCGCGCGCGAGAGTTGACCGGCGGTTACATCGGCGTCAACGTGCTTTTTGCTGTCCGTCAATTTGCCGATTTGATCAAGACGGCCATGCAGGAAAAAGTGGACTTCGTTATCTCGGGGGCTGGCTTTTCGCGGGACATTTACGACTGGGGTCGCGAGCACAACGTCCCCGTCATCTCCATCGTCTCTTCAGCCCGTTTGGCCAAGTTGGCCGAAAAACTCGGGGCAGCAGCCGTAGTAACGGAAGGAAAAGAAGCGGGCGGGCACCTGGGCACCGACCGGCCGGCCCTGGAGATCCTTCCCGAAGTGGCGGAAAGCGTCAAAATCCCCGTCATCGCCGCCGGTGGGATCGTTGACGGCTATGATATTGCCCGTGCCCTGCAATTGGGAGCCCAAGGGGTGCAGATGGCCAGCCGCTTTGTGGCCAGTGAAGAGTGCGAAGCCCATGAGAATTTCAAGAAGATGTACCTGAAAGGTACCCACGAAGATTCCGTCCTCATCGACAGCCCGGTGGGACTTCCGGGTCGAGCTTTGCGGAATGCCTTTACCGAGGACATTGCCGGTGACAAGAAGCTGCCCATCACCCGCTGTCGGGATTGCCTGAAGCATTGTAGCCGCCGTTTTTGCATCTTTGAGGCCCTGGAGCGGGCCGTGGAAGGGGATGTGGAACGCGGGCTGGTTTTTGCCGGAGAGTTCGTCCACAAAATTAAAGAGATCCTCCCCGTGCAAAAAATCATGGAGCGGCTGAGTCAGGAATACGCCCAGGCCATGGGCCTGGCACCGGCTCTGGCTATGGTTGGGAAGTGAGAGACGTCCCGACAAAAAAACAACCGTTTAAGATACATCCTACCGTCTGCCGAAGCGCCATCCAGCAGTTGCGCATGTTCGCGCGTAAATCGGGAAGAAGTTGCGTCACCTGACGCCTCCAGCCGGTCGTTTTGCGTTCGCTAACCCCAACGTCATTACGGCCGGTTTGTTCCAACTTTTGATTAGTCTGACACGGCTCTACGGTGGCTTTATTTCATCGTTTGGTCAACCTAACACCACCACTCGGTCATTTTACGCGATGATCAGGTCACTCTAACGCCACCGTTCGCTCACGCTACACTACCGCCGGTTCGATCACCTCCAGGTGTCCGGCGGTGGCATCCAGAACGGCCTCCACCCCCAAGGGCAGGGTTGCTTTATAAAACCCGTGGCCGATGGCCAGACCATAAAGGACGGGCTTACCCAAACTGGACAGCAAATCCGCGAGGACTTCGTAAAGGGTGAGGGACGGCCGGTCACCCGGCGCCTGTTCGCAGCCTACCGACTCTCCGATGACAATGCCGCTGGCGGCCTGGAGCTTGCCGGCCAGCAAAAGCTGGTTGAGCATTCGATCCATCCGGTAAGGAGCCTCTCCTACATCCTCAAGGAAGAGGATTTTTCCGCGGGTATCTATCTCATAGGGGGTGCCCATGGTCGCGCAGATCAAAGAAAGGTTGCCCCCTACCAGCGGCCCCTGCGCCCGGCCGCCACGGATGACACGTAACGCCGGTCCCGCCGGTGGATTCTCCACCAGCCCAAGAGGGCTGGGCGCGGCGATGGCGCGGAGCACTCCCAGCCAATTGTAGTCGACGAAACCCACCTGGGGGTCGCTTTCGACCATGGGACCGTGGAAAGTCACCAGTCCGGTCTGACGCTGGATGGCTAAGTGCAGGGCCGTGACGTCGCTATAACCCAGGAGTATTTTGGGATTTTCCCGGATTAAATCGTAATCTAAGAGGGACAAAAGGCGTGGGGTGCCATACCCCCCACGCGCGCAGAAAATGGCTTCCACCTCCGGCCGGGCAAACATCTCCAGGAGGTCACTGGCCCGTTCCCGATCCGTACCGGCCAGGTAGCCACGCTGGGCGAAAAGATGCGGCCCAGTGACAACCCGGTAACCATGATCCCGCAGCCATTGCAGCCCGTATTCGATTCTTTCCGGGGTAACCGGGCTGGCCGGGGCGACCACCCCGATGGTGGCCCCGGGCCGCAAAGCCTTCGCCTTAAGCTTCATCATCTCCGTAGGCCTCCGCCAAAAGTTCCACCACGTGTTTTACCACCGCCTGTCCTCCCGAACGCCGCAAAGAGGCCTCCAGTTGCAGGGCGCAACCGGGGCAGGCCGTAGCCACCACCTCGGCTTCGGCCTTCCGGATGCTTTCCGCTTTCCGTGCTCCCACCTTTTGGGCAATGTCCCAGTGGGCGACGGCAAAGGTTCCACCTCCACCGCAACAGCGGTCAGCCTCAGCCATTTCCCGGAAACTGAGGCCGGGGATCTCTTCCAGAAGCCGCCTTGGCTCCTGCCAGATGCCCTGCGCTTTCTTTAAATGGCAGGGATCATGGTAAGTCACCTTCTTGTTCACCTTACGGGTGGGGGACCGGTGGCCTTGTTGGATCAAGAATTCATTTATATCTCTAACTTTCGCCGTGAATTCTTTCACCGCGGGGTCATTTAAGAGCTCGCCATACTCTTTTAAGGTCGACCCGCAAGAAGCGCAATCGGTGACGATGAAGTCAACCCCGGCCGCCAAAAAGGACTTTACGTTGAGTTCAGCCAGGGTCTGCGCCTTTTTCCGGTCGCCGGCCGCCAGAAAGGGTAGCCCACAGCAGGTCTGCTCGGGGATGACGACCTCATAATCATTGGCCTGCAGAATCCGGAGGGTGGCCCGCCCGGTGGCGGGTCGCAAGTAATTGGTGCCGCAGCCCAGAAAATAGCCCACCCGGGCCCGCGGTTTCTCGACGGTAATTTGTGGGGGCAGCTCATCACGCAAAGGGCGGGAAGGGAGCGCGGGAAGATAATTGACGGCGCTGGCCAGGGCCGGAACCGCTTTCTCCAAAAAGCCAAAGCGCCGCAAAAACCCTTCCAACCCCAACCGTTGGTAAAGGTGACCCGCTTCCAGCGCCGGTCGCATGGCCCGGGCATTGGTCAAAAGGGTCAGCGCCAGCCGCTTGGCCAGCGGAATCCCTTCCTTCGCCGCGTATTTTTCCCGGGCCGCCTCCACCAAAAGGTCCACCCGGACCCCGTTGGGGCAGGCCGCCGTACACGAACGACAGAGGAGACAGAGGTCAAAGATCTGGCCAAAGCGTCTGGTGGGGCCAACTTTGCCCTCCAGGAGGGCCTTGAACAAAAAGACTTTGGAACGACCGACGTATTGTTCTTCCAGGGTCTCGCGGTAAACCGGACAGTGAGCCAGGCAGGTGCCACAACGGCTACAGTGGTTTATTTCCTGACGCAATCGCTCTAAAGTAAGCAAAACCGATTCCTCCATCAGCCCTGACCACAGGCGCCGCCTCGGCCGGCGAACTAGGACCAATACCTCTGGGAACGAAGCCCAGGCAGGCATTCGGCGGGCCAGCCGCCGGGCAACTCCCGTACATTGTGTCGTACCTTGCCTGACCTGTTCAACGTCTACAGGCTTTTGACGTAGCTATTTCTGACGCAAACGTTGCCGCCGTCGTTATGGCCTACGAACTTCTAGTAGCTCGTCCCCCAGCAAGAGTTCTGGAAGCGGGAGCTATTGCCGCCGTCGTTACGGCCTACGAACTTCTAGCCCCAGGGCGCGTCCGGTAAGACCGGGCCGGCTAATTACTGTGACCCGGGTGAGTGCGAAGGCCCAAATATCTTCCCCGGGTTCAAAATACCCTTGGGATCCAAGGCCTCCTTGATGGCCCGCATGGCTTTCACCCCGGCCGGGCCAAATTCCTGTTCCAGATAGGGAGCCTTCAGGTAACCGATCCCGTGCTCTCCGGACAGGGTTCCCCCCAGTTCCAGGGCCAACTTAAAGACGGCGGCGATGGCCGCTTCCGCCCGGGCCATCTCCTCCGGATCGTCCTGGTTGGTAATGATGTTCGGGTGGAGGTTGCCGTCGCCAGCATGACCGTAAACCACCATGGTCACATCATAGCGCCGGGCGATCTCTTTTAAGCGGACGATCATCTCGGGAACCTTGCTCCGGGGAACGGTGGCGTCCTCCGAGATCTTGGTTGGCTTGCGCGGGTCGATCCGCAATACCGCTGGCGAAACGGAGCGACGGGCCTTCAGGAGATCCTCCCCTTCCTTTTCATTCCGGGCCATGGTAAAGCGGATGGCGCCACTGCTGCGACAGAGATCGGCGATGATGGTCGACTGTCGCTCAACCGTTTCCATAAAACCGTCGACTTCAATGATGAGAATGGCCGCCGCCTCCAGCGGCAAACCGAAATGTCCGTAATTTTCCACCACGCGAATGGTGGTATCGTCCATAATCTCCAACATGCTGGGGATAACCCCGGACTCGATGATTCGGGTGACCGTCTTCCCTGCCGCCTCCAGGTCATCGTAAATGGCCAGCATCCGGCGACGCGTTTCCGGTTTGGGGAGAAGTTTCAAGTTGGCCTGCGTGATGACCCCCAAAGTCCCTTCGGAACCGGTGAAAAGCCTGGTCAAATCATACCCGCTAACGTTTTTCACCGTATTCCCGCCGACCCGGATGACCTCGCCGTCCGCTAGGACTACCTCCAAGCCCAGCACGTAATCCCGGGTAACGCCATATTTTACGCCGCGCGGACCCCCGGCGTTTTCGGCGATGTTGCCCCCCAGGGTAGAAGATTCCAGGCTCTGCGGGTCAGGAGGGTAGAAGAGGCCGGCCCCCTCAACGGTCCGGTGCAACTGGGCGGTGACCACGCCGGGTTCCACGGTCACCAGCAAATCCTCGCGGTTTACGGCCACGATCCGGTTCATGGAAGTAAGGGCCATGACGATGCCCCCCTGAAGCGGCACCGCCCCTCCACTCAAGCTAGTCGCCCCGCCCCGGGGAACCACCGGGATCCCGGCCCGCTGGGCCAGCCGCAAAACGCCGGCCACTTCTTTCGTCGTCACCGGCCTAACCACCAGGTCCGGTACCCGGGTCTGGAAAGTTCCATCATAGGCGTAAGCCAGCCGGTCCTCCAGTTCTGTGAGAATCCTTTTCGGATCGATTATCTGACGCAGGTCCCTGACCAGGCCCGCGGTCATGGCCATCATCCTTCCTTAATCCATCTGGTCTAATGATCGATAGACATTAAGTATTCGACGTAAGGCGAATTAATCCTTCCAGAAATAAAGTTTCCGCCCCTCTTTCTCCAGAAATCCTTGACAGCGCCTTCGAAGGATGCTATTATTGCTGTTAACGTAAAATAGCACAAAGCAATGACCAGGACAAGTAGCCCAAAGACCTCGGGTTCAGAGAGCCGGTGGCCGGTGCAAACCGGTACCCACCTTTGGCGGCGAAGACACCTGGGAGCGGAGATTGAACGGCAGGCCAGGTTAAGCAGGAGCCGCTAGCAGGAGCCGCTCTATGTTACCGAGCAGGACTCTTTCAAGAAAACCCGCGGAGGGGAAACGGCGATTATCGACGCTGTACCCCACCCTGGTCTCCCAGTAAATCCTCCGGACCGCTGCCCCTTAAAGCAGCAGAAAGGACCATTACGGAGCGCGTTCGTCATGGTCAAATCCAGGGTGGCACCACGAGATGACCCTCGTCCCTTTCGGGGCGAGGGTTTTTGCTTAAGGAGGTTTTTTCGTTGAAAGACATGCGCGACCTTTATTTTCCCGGAGCAGAAACGGAGGAAACCATCCCCGAAAGGATCGCCATTTCCACCATCGGCGATCGGGTAGGCGAGGAAGTCCTTTTGCGGGGCTGGGTTCATCAGCTCCGGATCTTGGGCGATCTGGCCTTTTTACTCCTCCGGGATCGCACCGGCATCGTCCAGGTCGTCCTGGAAGGGGAACTGGCGCGTCTTGACCTGCCGCTGGAATCCTCCGTCAGCCTGACGGGAACGGTGACCACGGACCAGCGCGCGCCGGGCGGGGTGGAGGTGCGGGCGAAAACCCTGGAGATCCTCGCTCGTGCCCGCGAACCCGTACCTTTTGAGCTGAATAAGAAGGCTTTGAAGGCCGGGCTGGAGGTTTTGTTGAACCACCGGACCATCAGCCTGCGTCATCCCCGTAATCGGGCCATTTTTAAGGTCCAGGACGAGATCCTTTATGCCTTTCGCCAGTATCTGCGTTTTATGGACTTTACCGAAATTCATACCCCCAAGATCGTCAGCACGGGAATAGAGGGGGGAACCGAGCTCTTTCCCGTCCAGTACTTTGAAAAGCGGGCTTATCTGGCCCAGAGCCCGCAGTTCTACAAACAGATGATGGTCGGGGCCGGTCTGGAGCGCGTCTATGAGGTGGGACCGGTCTTTCGGGCCGAGGAGCACAACACCTCCCGGCACCTCAATGAATATGTGAGCCTGGATCTGGAAATTGGCTTCATCCGGGACGAAGAAGAGCTCATGGACCTGGAAGAGAGCCTTTTGCGTTTCGTCTTCATGCATGTGGCTGATGCCTGCCAGGCAGAGTTAAAACTTTTCGGCGTCCAGGCTCCCGATCCTTACCGGATCCCCCGGCTGCCCCTGGCCGAGGCCCAGGCCATTTTGCGCCAGGAATACAAAAAGGCGTCTCCCCCCGGCAATCTGGACCCCGAGGGTGAACGTCTCCTTGGCGAGTACGTTCGGAAGGAATACCGGTCTGATTTCGTCTTCATCACTCATTATCCGGTAAAAAAGCGTCCCTTTTACGCCATGCCCCGGGAAGACAATCCCGAGCTGACGCGGTCTTTTGACCTCCTTTACAACGGTCTCGAGGTCACTACCGGTGGTCAGCGCATCCACGATTATGAGCAGCTGGTGGCGAACATGAAGCGCTTTGGCCTGGATCCAGCCAATTTCCAGCATTATCTCGAGGTTTTCAAATTCGGAATGCCGCCCCACGGCGGTTTTGCCATCGGTCTGGAACGGCTGACGGCACGCCTCTTGGGGCTCGAAAACGTCCGCGAAGCCTCGCTCTTCCCCCGTGACCGGAACCGAATAACCCCGTAGGTTGCGCTTAAGCCCTAGACCGCGCTGGCGAGAACTGGCTCCTTCGCACCCAACCGATAAGTCGTAGACGGGGTAGACCGCGCTGGCTACGAACTCGCTCCTTCGCGCTCAACCGATTGGCGAGTTCTGTTGCCACTCCTCTGGGAGACCATTGATGACGGTCAGCGGCGTGCCGGCGCCCGCGGTGAGGACGTCGTGGCGGCCTTGCGCCGAATAGCCCCTGGTCACCGGTTCAAAAGGACCCGTGTTCCCAACGAACCAATGGGGGTAGTGGTGAGGCCCAGCGTTTTCTCTGGTACCAGGTGGCCAATCATAAACGCCTCGCCCCACGCATATATGACAATTGGGGTTTATTTACCCCGACCCTCCAGAAACCCTCGCCCATGAGGAAGGGAATAAGGGATGCTCCGAAAAAAAGTCGGATTAGCCCTGAGTGGAGGAGGCCTGCGGGGCGGGGCCCATATCGGCGTGCTGAAGACCCTGGTGGAGAACCAGATCCCCATCGACTTCATCGCCGGAACCAGTGCCGGCAGCATCATCGCCGCCCTGTACGCCTTGGGGTTTTCCCCAGCGCGCATGGAACGCGAGGCCCTCAAGATTAAGAAAGAAGACGTGCTGGACGAAAACCTGACTCTCGCCAATCTCTTTTATATGGGGCTGGCGGTACTCCTGGACTACCTTAAACTGCCGACGGAGAAGTTGCCCCGTCCCCCGCTTGGCCTTTACCGTGGGCAAAGGCTCCTCAATTTCTTCCGCCAGTTGGCGGGGGAGAAACTCGTGGAAGAGGCCAGAGTGCCCCTGGTCATCTGTTCCGCCGACCTTTACACCGGTCGTCTGGTCATCTTCACCCAGAAAAAATGGGCCTACCGGATCATCAACGAAGTACCGGAGGCCGTCTACCTCTGGAACGTCCCTCTGGCCCTGGCTGTACGGGCCAGCAGTTCCATTCCAGGGATCTTTGAACCCTATCCTTATTACGATTTATTCCTGGTCGACGGAGCAATTCGGAATAACCTGCCGGCCGATCTCCTCCGCTACTCCGGGGCCGAGGTGGTCATCGCCGTCGATCTGGATGTCCCCATCATGCAGGGCCCCCGTCCGGACAACGTCATCGAGATCCTGCTCCAGTCCGTCGACATCATGGCCCATGGCTTGACCGATTTAACTACCCTCCAGTATGCCGACGTCATCATTCGTCCGGCGGTGACCGGGGTTCCCTTGACCGACCTGGAAAAGCTCCCGGAGTTCATCAGCAAAGGCCAGGAAGCGGCCGAAAAGGTCCTCCCGGATCTCAAAAAGTTGCTTTAGCCATTGGGGGCAGGCCCGCTTTCGATGGTGCTGCCCCAGGCGGCACCCTTCATACTTCCCTCTTGCCAGGCCCGGATGAGCGCCAGGAGGGGACGGGGCTGAAGGTTGACCCGCTCCAGTTCGCTCACCGGCCGCCAGAAAACCTCCAGTTGCCCCTCGCGGGAAGTGGCCGTTTGAAAGTCGTCCGGATTGGCCAGAGCAAAAACGAGGTTGATCTCATGGAACTCTTTTGACCCAGACAAGAAGCGGTGCTCCACCACCCCTAAGAATGGCCCAATTTGCGCCTCCCGGCCCAGTTCTTCCCATAGTTCCCGGCGTAATGCCGCCCGGGCAGCTTCGCCAAACTCAACGTGACCGCCGGGAAGGTAAGTGTTACTGGCTCCCCGGGTGTGGGCCAAAAGGATCTGGCCTTCCCTTAAAATGACGGCTCGAGCGATTATTTCGATGTCCACGGTCGTCCGCCCTCCTCCCCTTCCCGCCCGACCTGATGACGTTATTTCGCCACCCCTTGACCGCAGCGCATCTAGCAGTGGAGAGAGAGAAGCCTGGAGTCCTTGGTCTGTCCTGGTCAAGAGCGCAGTTTCTCCCGTAAGATCCGGTTGACGGCCTCGGGGTTGGCCTTTCCCCGCGTCGCTTTCATCACCTGACCGACGAGGAAGGTCAGGGCCTTTTCTTTACCAGCCCGGTAATCGGCTACCGACTGCGGGTTGGCGGCGATAACCTCGGCGACGACCTGGGCGATGGCGCCTTCATCGGTGATCTGGATCAACCCCTTCTCCCGGACGATTTTCTCCGGGGGTTCCCCGGTGGCGCACATCTCCTCAAAGACCGTCTTGGCGATTTTGCCGCTGATGGTCCCCTGATCAATCAGTTTGAGAAGGTCAGCCAGATCCTTTGGGGTAAGCGGGATTTCCTGAATCTCCAGATTGTTGGCGTTTAAATATTTCATCAACTCGCTCATCATCCAGTTGCTGACGGTCTTGGCCTCCGGAAAGAGGGCCACGGTGGCGTCAAAGAAGTCACCCAGGGCCTTGCTGGAGGTCAGAACCTCGGCATCATATGCCGGCAGGTTATAGCTGGCCATGAGCCGCGCTTTCCGGGCATCGGGCAATTCCGGCAATTGACTCCGGATCTCCTCTACCCGTTCCCGGCTGATGACCAAAGGAACGAGGTCAGGTTCCGGGAAATAACGATAATCGTGGGCCTCTTCCTTACTGCGCAAGGGGACCGTTATGCCCCGGTTCTCATCCCAATGCCGCGTCTCCTGAACGACCTTCCCCCCCGCCTCCACGACCTTCTTTTGGCGTTCCACTTCGTACTCCAAACCCCGCTGCACGGCGCGGAAGGAGTTCATGTTTTTGATTTCCGTCCTGGTGCCAAATTCACTGGACCCCCGGGGACGAATGGAAACATTGGCATCACAACGAAGGGAGCCTTCCTGCATCTTGACGTCCGAGACTCCGGTGTACTCGATGATACTCTTCAACTTCGTCAGATAAAGCTTGGCTTCTTCCGGCGAGCGAATATCGGGCTCAGAAACGATCTCGATGAGGGGGACGCCGGCCCGGTTAAAATCGACCAGGGAGGATTCGGCGGCGGCCACGTCGGCCGAATGTAAAAGCTTCCCCGTATCTTCCTCCAGGTGGAGCCGCTTGATGCGGATCCTTTTCTTCTCGCCGTTGACCTCGATCTCGACATACCCGCCGGTGGCCAAAGGCAAGTCGTATTGGGAGATTTGGTAATTCTTGGGCATGTCGGGATAAAAGTAGTTCTTGCGGTCGAACTTGGAGTATTCGGCGATCTGGCAGTTTAAAGCCAGCGCGGCTTTAATGGCATACTCCACGGCCTTTTCGTTCAGGACGGGCAAAACCCCGGGTAATCCTAAACAGACGGGACAGACCTGGGTATTTGGTTCAGCCCCAAAGGTGGTCGAACAGGAGCAGAAAACCTTGGACCTGGTCTTCAGCTCCACGTGCACCTCTAAGCCAATGACTGTTTCGTATTCCACAACTCAACACCCCTCAGCGCTTCCATCATAGCGGTGGCCTTTGTTTATGGAAAGCGGTGGACTGTTCAAAAGCATAAGCTACGCGGTAAAGCAGCCCTTCCGCAAAGGGCCGCCCGATGAACTGGATCCCGATGGGTAATCCCTGGTGAAAACCGCCTGGGATCGAGAGGGCTGGCACGCCGGCCAGGTTAATGGGTACCGTACAGACGTCGGACATGTACATGGTCAACGGATCGTCGACCTTTTCGCCCACCTTGAAGGCCGTAGTCGGGGTGGTGGGAGTCAAGAGGACATCATAACGGGCCAGGGCCCGGTCGAAATCCTGGCGAATGAGGGTGCGCACCTTTTGGGCTTTCAGGTAGTATGCATCGTAGTAACCGGAGCTCAAAGCATAGGTACCGAGCATGACGCGGCGTTTCACCTCGGCCCCAAAGCCCTGCCGTCTGGTCTGTCCGTAGGTGCTGATGAGGTCGTCCCCGGCCACCCGCAGGCCATAACGGACCCCATCATAGCGGGCCAGGTTCGAGGAGGCCTCGGCGGGAGCGATGATATAGTAGGCAGAAAGGGCGTACTCGGTATGGGGAAGGCTACACTCTTCCACCTCCGCCCCCAAGTCGCTCAAAAGACGGATGGCCTCTTCCACGGCCTGTCGCACCGGCGCCTCGATGCCCGCCGCCAGGTATTCCCGTGGCAATCCGATGCGCAAGCCACGAATGTCACCGTCTAAAAAGGTCGTATAATCCGGTACTTCCAGAGGGGCCGCCGTGGAATCGCGCGGGTCGTGGCCGGCGATGGCCCCCAGGACCAGGGCGTTGTCCCGGACGTCCCGGGTGATGGGGCCAATCTGGTCCAGGGAAGAAGCAAAGGCCACCAAACCGTAGCGAGAAACGCGGCCGTAGGTGGGTTTCATCCCAACCACGCCGCACAAAGCGGCCGGCTGGCGCACCGAACCGCCGGTGTCCGATCCCAGGGTGTAGGCGGCCTCTCCCGCCGCCATGGCCGCCGCCGAACCGCCGCTGGAACCACCGGGGACCCGGCTTAAATCCCACGGGTTGAGGGTCTTGAAAAAGGCGGAGTTCTCCACGGAGGATCCCATGGCGAACTCGTCCAGGTTGGCCTTGCCCAAAAGTACCAGGCCGGCCTTTTTGAGCTTTTCCACCACCGTGGCGTCATAAGGAGGAACGAAATTCTCCAGAATTCGGGAGGAACAGGTGGTCCGGATCCCCTGGGTGACGATGTTATCCTTAATCACCGCCGGTAACCCCGCCAGGGGGGAAAGGGGCTCGCCGGCCCGCCGACGCCGGTCGATTTCTTCTGCCTGGGACAGGGCTAACTCGGGGGTAAAGGTGACCAGAGCGTGGATGGCCCCTTCTACCTCTTCTACCCGCCGGACAAAAGCCTCCGTGACTTCCCGCGCCGTCACCTCACCTTTGGCCAACAGCGCCTGCAACTCGGCAAGGGTCATTTCGTATAGTTTCACGCCATTCATCCTCCAAAGTGGTGCTGAGGAAGGCTACTTCCGCCTCCCAAAACTCAGCCTTCGACGATCCGCGGAACCTTAAAGAGCTGTCCTTCCCTCTCCGGCGCATTGGCCAGAGCCTCTTGCACCGGCAGACCGGGCTTGACTTCATCGGGCCGTAAGACGTTTTTCAGATCCAGGACGTGAAAGGTGGGCTCAACCCCTTCGGTGTTCAGGGCATTGAGTTTTTCCATATGCTCAAGAATTCGGCTGAGCTGAACCGAGAACTGCTCCACTTCCTCCTCGGTAATGGACAGCCGGGCCAGTTTGGCCACATGTTCTACCATTTCCTTACTGAGTTTCATCGCAACGCCTCCCCTGGCCAATTCGTGACTGATTATAGCATTTTGTCCCAGCCGGAGCAAGGGCAGCGGGGCGACCAGCAGTAACCCACCGAGGGCATCTGTTTCGACGGCCAATCTGCCGCGAGCGCGCCTGGGATCACGCTCGCCTCCCGGCACGAAAGCGCGTGGAAAAAGGGCGCTAACACCACATCCCCCCGAGCTTTTTGGGCCCCTCATTGAGCCCCTCACAAAATTGGAGAGGCGTGCGCCGCGCACGCCCCTTTTTGCCCCTGTTTTGATCCTGGCTTCATTTGTGGAGGTGGCAGGCCACCCAATGGCCGTTGCCGATGTCTTTGAATTCCGGTTCGACCTCTTTACAGATGGGCATGGCATAGCGGCAACGGGTGTGGAAACGGCACCCTGCGGGTGGATTCACCGGGCTGGGAACGTCGCCTTCCAAAATGATCCGCTGTCGGCGCAGTTCCGGATTGGGGATGGGGATGGCCGAAAGAAGAGCCTCGCTATATGGGTGTTTCGGAGAGCGGTAGAGCTCATCCTTATCGGCCAATTCCACCAACTTCCCCAGATACATGACGCCAACCCGATCACTGATGTGTTTGACCACGTTCAGGGCATGGGAGATAAAGACGTAGGTCAGGCTGAACTCCTTTTGGAGGTCCTCCAGCAAGTTGATGATTTGGGACTGGATGGAGACATCCAGGGCCGAAACCGGCTCGTCACAGACGATGAGCTTGGGGTTCAGAGCGAGGGCCCTGGCGATGCCGATGCGCTGGCGCTGGCCGCCGCTGAACTCGTGGGGATAGCGGCGGGCATGAAAGCCGGCCAGGCCCACTACCTCCAGTAACTCCCGCACCCGCTTTTCCTTTGCGCTGCCGCGCGCCACTCCGTGGATTTCCAAAGGCTCCCCAATGATGTCTCCCACCGTCATCCGCGGATTCAAGGAGGCATACGGGTCCTGGAAGATGATCTGCATCTCCCGCCGCTGGCGCCGCAGCTCCTCTTTGCTCATTTTGAGGATATTCTTACCCTCAAAATAAACCTCACCGGCCGTCGGTTCAATCAAACGGAGGAGGGCCCGACCGGTGGTGGTCTTCCCGCAACCGCTTTCTCCCACCAGTCCCAGCGTTTCGCCCTTTTTGATGGTAAAACTGACGCCGTCCACGGCCTTGACGTTGGCCACCACCCGCGAAAGAATCCCGCCGGTAATGGGGAAGTATTTCTTTAAGTTTCTTACCTCAACCAGGTGTTCACCCGGAAGGGGTTCCTTTTCGGCTACTGCGACGCTCATGGAGGCACCTCCGGAAGATGGGAAGTTTTAAAACCTTCAGTCCTTAGGTTTGATGGTTCGAGCCGCGGCTGGCTTGGCCGTTTCCAAGGCGCTTGGCCTGCCTCATGGACTGACTCCCCGCTGGACGGGGCCGACAGCTCAGGTTAACGCCTCTGGATCCTGATCGACTGCCAGCTTTCCTGAGCTATTCAATGCTTCAAACCCGAATCGGTCAGGCCGTAGCGACACAGTTATAGAACGTCCTAAAATTACAGTTGCGGCCTGTGGCCGACGTTGCGGCGCGGGAGATCGGCTTTAGCCGGCCATACGCCGGGTGTGGCGATCTTCGGCGTACCAACAGCTGACCAGGCGACCCTCTCCGGCCACCGTCAGTTCCGGTTCCTTCTCCCGGCAAAGATCAGTGGCATAGGGGCAACGCGGATGGAAGCGACACCCTTTGGGGAAATGCAGCGGACTCGGAACAACCCCTTCGATGACATGGAGACGGGTCTGCGGTGTATCAATCCGCGGGATCGACCGCAAAAGTCCTTCCGTGTAGGGGTGGAGCGGGTTCCGGAAAAGGGAGTGGACATCCCCTTCTTCGACGACTTTGCCGGCGTACATCACGACCACCCGTTCCGCCATCTCGGCGATGACACCCAGGTCATGGGTGATGAGCATAATGGCCATCCCCAGCTCGTCTTTCAGTTTTTTCATCAGTTCCAGGATCTGCGCCTGAATGGTCACGTCCAGGGCCGTGGTCGGCTCATCAGCAATGAGCAGCTGCGGGTTGCAGGAAAGGGCCATGGCGATCATGACCCGCTGTCTCATACCACCGGACATTTGGTGGGGATACTCCCGAACCCTTTTCTCCGGCAGAGGAATGCCAACCAGACGCAGCATCTCCACCGTTTTCTCCAGCGCGGCCTTCTTGGAAAGACCCTGGTGGAGGGTAATGGCTTCGGCGATCTGATCACCAACCGTGAAGACCGGGTTTAGGGAGGTCATGGGCTCCTGAAAGATCATCGAAATATCATTACCCCGGATCTTGCGCATCTCCGCCTCGGACTTTTTCAAGAGGTCCTCGCCGTTGAAGATGATTTCCCCGGAGGCGATGCGACCCGGAGGAGTGGCGATGAGCCGCATGATGGAAAGGGCCGTGACACTTTTGCCGCAACCGCTTTCGCCCACCACCCCCAGGGTCTCGCCCCGGTTAATGTGCAGGGAAACGCCATCGACCGCGGGCACTACGCCGTCCTCCGTATGAAAAACGGTCTTCAAATTTCGAACATCCACCAATCTCTCGGCCATGTTGACCTCCCGTTTAAGACCATCCGCCAGGAAAAAGGCTGGCGGGGCTTTATCTTTTAACGCCAATGGGCTTATTAAAAGGCAATTCTACAAAAAAGCCGAGAATCCTGCTGACGACAGAAAAAATTTCAGAATACGAAGCGAATCTCGGCGTGGGCCTTAGCGCCCGATCAGCCGCAGAAATTCTTCTTCGGAGATGGTCCTTATACCCAACTGGCGTGCCCGCTCCAGCTTGGAGCCGGGCTTTTCCCCCACCAACACAAAGGTGGTGTTTTTGCTGACGCTGGAAGCCGCCCGGCCGCCCAGGCTGGCGATGAGTTCCTCGATCTCCTTGCGCCCAAAGTTAGCCAGCGTTCCCGTCACCACGATGGTCATCCCCTCCAGCGGTCCGGACCCCGGTTTTTCCATCCTGGGATTGACCCCGGCCCGAGCCAAACGGGCCAACAAGTCCTGGGTTTGTTCCTGCCGGAAAAAGGTCACGACGCTCTGGGCGATCTTTTCGCCGATCTCCGGCACCGCCAATAATTCTTCAGCCGTAGCCCGGCTTAAAGCCTCCAGGCTACCAAAATGCTCGGCCAGAACCTGGGCCACCCTTTCGCCGACATAGCGGATCCCTAAAGCATAAAGCAAGCGGGGCAGGGGGTTGGAGCGGCTCCGGTCAATGGCTGCCAATAGGTTAGAGGCCGATTTCTCTCCCATCCGCTCCAATCCCAGAAGCTGGTCCAGGGTGAGATAGTACAAGTCGGCCGGGTCATGGACGAGGCCGGCAGCCAGAAGTTGATCGATAATGGCCGGTCCCAGCCCCTCGATGTTCATGGCATCCCGCGAGGCAAAATGGATGAGTCCTTCGCGGATCTGGGCCGGGCAGGCCACGCCGGTACAACGGCTGGCCGCCTCCCCGGGCAGCCGGACCACCTCCGCTCCGCAGACCGGGCAGCGTTTGGGCAGGCTGAAGGGGACTTCTTCCCCCGTTCGCTTTTCTTTGACCACCTCGACGATCTCCGGAATGACGTCGCCGGCTTTTTGCAAGACGACCCAGTCACCGATGCGGACGTCTTTTTCGCGGATGACGTCCTCGTTGTGCAAAGTGGCTCTGGATACCGTGGAACCGGCCACGCGCACCGGCTCCAGGATGGCCGTGGGGGTGAGGACGCCCGTCCGTCCCACCTGAACGATAATGTCCCGGACCCGGGTCACCACTTTTTCCGCCGGGAATTTGTAAGCTACGGCCCAGCGCGGGCTTTTAGCCGTTGTCCCCAGTCGCTCCTGTTGCTCCAGGGAATTGACCTTGATCACCATACCGTCGATCTCATAGGGCAGCTCCCCCCGTTTTTCCCCCTCTTCCCGGCAAAAGGCGATGACCTCGTCAATGTCGGAGAAGAGCCGCCGCTCCGGATTGACCTTAAAACCCAGTTCCTCCAAAACGGCCAGGGCTTCCCAGTGGGTCTTTAACTCCATCCCTTCGCTGTAGCGAATTTGGTAAATGAAACTGTCGAGCTTGCGGCTGGCGGTGATCCGCGGGTCCAGTTGTCGCAAAGACCCGGCGGCAGCGTTCCGGGGATTGGCAAAGAGAGGTTCACCCCGGGCTTCCCGCTCCGCATTCAACTCTTCAAAAGCGGCCTTACTCATATAAACCTCGCCGCGCACCTCCAGGACGGCCGGCACTGCTCCGGCCGCCCTCTCCGTCCGGTTGGAGCGGAGAGGGCGCAGGCGCAGGGGAATGCTGCGCACCGTCTTTATGTTTTCCGTAACGTCCTCGCCCACTTCACCATCGCCACGGGTGGCCCCCCGCACGAAAAGGCCCTCCCGGTATTCCAGGCCAATGGAGAGGCCGTCGATCTTCAGTTCAACCACATACTCCACGGGTTCCCCCGGCAAAAGGGAACGAACCCGGCGGTCAAAAGCCCGCAAGTCGTCTTCGCTATAGGCGTTGGCCAGGCTGAGCATGGGAAAACGGTGTTGGACCTTGCCGAACTCAGCCAAGACGCCGCCGCCCACCCTTTGGGTGGGGGAATCGGGAGTAATCAGTTCGGGGAAGGCCGTCTCCAATTCCTGAAGCCGGCGCATCAAGATATCGTATTCGGCGTCGGAGATTTCGGGGCGATCCAAGACATAATAAAGGTAGTCATGGTGACGAATTCTCTCGCGCAGCTCTTCAATCTTCTGTCTGGCTTCAGCAATGTCCACGGTTATCCCCCCAATCAAACCTTTTCCAACCGGGCATAGGCAGCCAGAAAGGTCTTCACCCCCTGGCCCGGGAAGGCCAGCGTGATCTCGGTCTCCGCCCCGGCTCCTTTCACCGCCACCACCGTGCCTACACCAAAGGCTGGATGCCGGGCCTGTTCGCCCGGACTGAACTGGGCCGCGGTTTCGCTTGCCCGGTTCTCTCCCCGTCCAGGGGAAGGTTTTGTTGGCTGAACGCCCGACCAGGCCACAGCGGTCGGTGATCGTCGCCCGACCTCCTGGCCTTTATTTTCGCCGCGGCTCTGCCGGCCCGAACGCCCCCAGGGCCGGTCGCCCTGCAGAAGTTCCGGGTCGATCTCCCGCAAGAAGCGCGAGGGCAGGCGGGGCCCATTTTCGCCGCCGTAAGTTCCCCTGGATTGGGCCCAAGTCAAGTATAGTCTTTCCTGCGCCCGCGTCATGCCGACATAACAGAGGCGGCGCTCCTCTTCCAGTTCCGCTGCGTCATCCAGAGAGCGGCTATGGGGGAAAACCCCCTCTTCCAAACCAACGATGAAGACCACAGGAAATTCCAGGCCCTTGGCCGAATGGAGGGTCATCAGGGTGACCGCCTGCCGTTCCTCAGTGAGAGAATCTATATCGGTGAAAAGGCTGACGTGGGCCAGAAAATCAGCGAGGTTCATCGGTTCTTGGCCTTGCGCCGCCACGTTCATTAATTCCTTTAAGTTCTCCCAGCGGGTCTCGTACTCCGTCTCGCCGCCTTCCCGCAGGACGTCATCATAACCGGTGACCCGGATTACCTCCTGGATCAGCTGGACGGCCGAGAGCCTCTCCGCTTTCTGCCGGAGGGATTCCATGGTTTGAGCCAGCTCTTCCAGCGCCCGGCCGGCCCGGCCCTGCACTCCGGGGAGTTCCCGACCCCGGGCGGCCGTATCCAGTAAAGTAAGGCCAAGCTCCAAAGCCAAGGCCTCGACCCGCGCCACGGTCACCTCTCCCAAGCCAGGCCACAGATTGGCCACCCGCCGGAAGCTTATAACATCGCGGGGGTTGACCAAAAGGCGCAGGTAGGCCAGGACATCCTTGATCTCTTTTCTTTCATAGAATTTCAGTCCGCCCACAATGTGGTAGGGAATACCGCGTCCGATGAAGACTTCTTCGAAAGAGCGGGATTGGGCATGGGTCCGGTACAAAATGGCAAAATCGGCCCAGCGATAACGCGGGTGTAACTTTTCCATCTCCCAGGCGACAAAAGCGGCTTCTTCCTCCTCGTCCGGGGCCGTCATGACCGTAACCTTCTCGCCCCTGGACTTCTGGGTCCAAAGAATCTTGCCTTTACGGCCCCGGTTGTGCCCAATCACCTGGTTGGCCGCCCCCAGGATTTCCGGGGTTGAGCGGTAGTTCTCCTCCAACTTGATGACCAGAGCGTCGGGGTATTCCTCCTCAAAATTCAAGATGTTGGCTGGTTCCGCCCCCCGCCAGCGATAAATGCACTGGTCGTCATCGCCCACCACAAAAAGGTTGCGGTGCTTTTTGGCCAAAAGGGTCACCAGGAGGTACTGGGGATGATTGGTATCTTGATATTCGTCCACCAGAATATGTTGAAACCGATCCTGGTAATAGGCTAAAAGATCATCATTTGCGCGCAGAAGGCGCAGCGTCTCCAGGATCAGGTCGTCAAAGTCCAGGGCGTTGTTTTGGCGCAGGCGCTGCTGGTAGCAACGGTAAATCTCTCCCACCTTCTGGTCATAAAAGGACTGCGCTCCGGCCAAAAACTCCTCCGGCCCCATTAATTTGTCCTTGGCCCGGCCAATGGTGCTGAGGATGGCTGCCGGGGGGTATTGTTTTTCCGATAAAGCCGCCTCTTTCAAACACTGGCGGACGAGGGTTTGCTGGTCGGCGGCATCGTAAATGCTGAAACCGGGGGCATGTCCGAGGCGCGCTCCGTCCCGCCGCAAAATCCGGACGCAGGCCGCATGAAAAGTGCTGATCCACATCGGTTCAGCCCGTTGCCCAACCAGGTCTTTAATCCGTTCCTTCATCTCCGCCGCCGCTTTATTGGTAAAGGTGATGGCTAAAATGCGCTGGGGCTCAACACCCTGAGCCAGCAAATAAGCGATGCGGTGGGTCAAAACACGGGTCTTGCCACTTCCGGCTCCGGCCAGTACCAGAATCGGTCCCCCAGGAGCCGTCACGGCCCGGCGCTGTTCTGGGTTGAGGTTGTCCAAAAGCTTCATCCTTTCATTCGCTCCACCATCAGGTCTTCCGCATTCAGAGGTAACGTCACGGTGAAGGTCGTCCCACGCCCCACTTCGCTCTCCACCTCCAGGCTACCACCGTGCGTAAGGAAAATGTTCTGGCTGATGGGTAATCCCAAGCCGGTGCCGCTCTCCCGGGTGGTGAAAAAGGGGGCAAAGATCCGCGTCAGGTTTTCCGGCGGGATCCCGATTCCGGTGTCGCTGAGCCGGATTATCACCCGTTGCTCCACCGGATCCTCCTCCATCACCACCCGCAGCTTCCCCCCGTCGGGCATAGCCTGCAGGGCATTGGTGAAGAGATTCAAAAAAGCTTGTTTTAAAAGCTGAGCGTCACCTTTTAAAGGCGGCAGCCGGGGTGGGGCACTGGCCTCCAGGGTTACCCCCTGAGCATGGGCCTGACCATACAAGAGCCAAAAGATTTCGTTGATCAGCTGAGGTAAAAGAACCCTCTCCCAACGAGGATGAGATGGTTTGGCCAAAACCAGCATCTCTTTTAGTATTCGGTCGATGTGGTCAATCTCCTGCAGGATAACCTGTAAATAATCCCGCACCGGGGCCAACGGAGGGACGCCCCCTGACGAAGCGGGGATTCCCCCTTGGTCCATGTCTGCCGCCGGTCCCGAGCAGTTCCCTTCGGTCGTGGCCGCCACCCCGGGCTGGCCTTCAGCGGTCATCGCCTGCAAAAGCTGGACAAAACCGCGGATGGCAGTAAGGGGATTGCGGATCTCATGGGCCGCTCCCGCCGCCAGCTCACCAATGGCCGCCAGCTTTTCCGCCTCTTGCATCCGCCGCTGCATCTGACGCAGGGCGGTAACATCGCGAAAGAAGGCCAGCGCCCCCACCAGCTGACCAGTCGCATCGCGGAGGGGAGCGGTTCTCGTTTCTAAAATGGCCGCCCGTCGCGGACCCCAGACCTCGGAATTGTCCACAGCCAGCGGTTGACCGGTGGCCAGCGTTTCCAGAAGATGGCTTTTCCAGCCCACGCGGCGAATGAATTCTGAATAGGGCTGCTTAAGTAAATCGGCCGCCTCGTAACCTAAACTCTGAAAGATGGCCGTGGCGGCAGGATTCATGAGACGGATCCAACCCTCACGATCCACCACTAAGATGGCATGGGAAACGTTTTGAATGACGAGATCGTTGAAATTCTTGAGCTCGCTGATCTCTTTCAATTGGGATTCCAACTGTCCAAACAGTCTGGCGTTCTCCAAAGCCAGGGCAGCCTGGCTGGCGATGACCGAAAGCAGGTTGACTTCTTCCTGGAAAAAGGGTGTGGGCCGAAGGCGCCGGACCTCAAGGGCACCGATGGCTCGTCCACCCACCAAAAGAGGGACGGACAAAAAGGAACTGACCGGGAAGCGGCTCAAGTTGGGGGAAGTGGTTTTTTCGACGGCCGCAAAAGGCTTGCCGTCGAGGATCGAGCGCGAAGAAAGGTTGTCCCCTAACTTGATCTGGCGGGCCGGGCCCTTATGGTTAATCTCATAAACCGCAGCGACTTCCCGCTTCTCATCCAATAAAAGCAAGGCCGTCCGTCCCCTTAAAACTCGAGCCGTCGTCCGCAAGACGGTGTCGATGACCCTTTCCAGGTTCAGGCTGGCGTTCACCAGACGGCTCAAGTCATACAGGGCCATGACCCCCGTGACTTTGTCCTGAATCTCTTCGAGTACCAGGAGGGGAAAAGTGGCCTCAGGCTCTCCCTTCCACCGCTGGTCCTGGCTGGAAAGGGCAATGTATTGGCGCAAGCGGTTTACGGTGGAGGTCAATTCGACCCTGGCCTCTCGCTCATCGCCGCTCCTTTGGAATACTTCGCCGGCCACCCGGCAAAAGGCTTCGACTACCGTGGGGTCGAACTGCCCACCCGCCTCCCGGCGCAGGGCTTCCACCGCCTCCTCGTGGCTCAAAGAGCGGGTCCGGTAACCACGGTAAGAAGTCATCGCCTCGTAAGCTTCGACCACACTCAAGATCCGCGAGCCGATGGGAATCTCCTGGCCCTGCAAGCCGTCGGGGTAACCCCCGCCTCCGTACCGCTCGTGGTGGTGGCGGAGGATTTTGGCTACCTCCTGCAACGAGCGAACGCCAGAGATGATTTGGAAGGCCTTCAGCGGATGCTCGCGCATCCGTTTCCACTCGCCCCGCTTCAGAGGACGCGCCGCCTGGCCCAAGGCATACGTCAGACGGTTCCAGCCAGCCCACCGAAAAAGAACAGCGTAACGAACCTGCTTAATGGCCTCGGGCTCCAAGCCCAAGGCTTCCCCCAACCTGGTGGCCAAGCTGAGACTCCTTTGCACGGCCAGTAAACCAGATTGCTGTAAGGCGAGCACCACCAGGCGATCGACGATCCTTTTTTCTCTAGCTTCACGAAACTTTAGGGAAAAGGCCGGTTGCAGGACGAGGCTGGCCAAAACGGCCAGAAAACTTGACCAACCCAAAAAAGGATAGACCCGGGTGATGCCCAGGGCCAGGCCCAGCTCCAAAATCCTGGCTGTCACCGCCGCCTTAGGGGGGAACTCCCACCGCCGGAATAGCCCGTTGAGGGTGTACAGGGATTGAAGCATGGCCCCCAGCCACTCCTGGACGGCGAAAAAGACGAGGCCACTTAATCCATAAGCCAACAGGAGGTCAGGCTGGGCTCGCCAAAAGGCGCTACCGGGCGATAAGGAAAGAAAAGCGCCCGCCGCCACCAGGGCCAAACTCCCCTGACCCAAATTGAAGAGCAAGGAGTAATGATTGGCGCCTTTGGCCAGTCCGTAAAGGACCTGCCCTAAAAGAAAAGCCGTCAGCGCCAACGGCAGGCCAAACAAAAAAAGGGTGGTCAGGATGATGACGTGACCGATGATGAGGCTCTGACCCGTGTAAAGGACGACCGGCTGGCCCTCGGCCAAAAATACGGCCAGGCTCAAGAGAAAGGCCTCTTCTTCCAGTTCCACTTCCAGGTGGAAAATGATGATCAGCCCGAGCAAAACCCCGCTTAGACCCACCAAAAAGGCAAATGTCCGTACCGGTCGCAGCTGTTGCTCCATGCACCCACCACCCGGCTTTAAGGGGCGTTCCGACGATGGCGCCGGTTTTTTGCAACAGGGACACGCGACATCGTCCTTCAACATTATACCAGAGGAGCGCGATAATGTTACAGTTAAGAGCAAGGAGCTGTCGCCAAGATCTCACCCAAGCAAGTTACAATAATAGAGGGGCAAAGCCCCTCTAACAACACCACGCTTGTCCAGTCAGCCCATTCCGATCCTTCTTGTCTCCCATCACCACGCTCGCCCAGTCAGCCCATTCCGATCCTTCTTGCGACATTCTCGTCTCCTGCCGGCCTTAATCTGCCCACTTATCCGGGAGTCTCCCCTCCTTAAAGAACCTAGTGGCAGCAGCAGTGCCCATGGTGAGAAGCATGGGTGGCGCCCTGCTCCAGGTATTTCACCGGATCTTTTTCAAACCGGGCCTTGCAAGCAGAAGAGCAGAAGTAATAGGTTTTTCCTTCGTAAGTGAAGGATGCAGCCGCCCTCGCTTCGTCGACCGTCATGCCACAGACTGGATCTTTAGCCATGAATTTCACCTGGTTCAAAGAAGTTCACAATACCTAACAATTGCCAGGTATTTGTAAACCCGGCCACCCCCATGACCAGGCTTTACACCTCCTTTGGAATTTTCCCTGGGGTGACAGGGGGGCCTCGGCCCCGGGGGTTTCACCCGGACGGGAGAACGGCGCTTCACGGGCACAGAGCACGCTTCGCTCCGCGTTGACCGCCAAGCGGTCCGGCGCTTTAGTCT
>Ga0334722_10000151_pt1 | contig 101908 bp, 94 predicted proteins | sample C3_bottom_MG_FD_207210 | JGI IMG/M metagenome (GOLD analysis project Ga0334722, IMG submission 207210) | Sediment microbial communities from Yellowstone Lake, YNP, Wyoming, USA - C3_bottom | ecosystem: Environmental > Aquatic > Freshwater > Lake > Sediment | place: USA: Wyoming | collected...
CGGATTGAAAAAATGCGATGCCATCGACAATTTTTGCTACAAAATAACCCATCATCTGAACCAGCCGTGCCAGCCGCCGCATGATACGTGTCCGATGGAGGAAATGTTCCGAACGGGAAAGCCGGCGATTGAAACTCACACTCACTTCGGCAAAAATAATGAGCAGTTTTTGGCCAACACCGTGACGGCTCCGTTGGAAGGGTTTGGTTCAGATATTTTTTTACATATAGGTATGCGTGTAAAAGACGGCGGGATAATGGAAGAAGAGGTCAAAAACGCCTTAAATAAGGCCCTGTATGTTTTAAATGTTATAAATGTATATCAGACTCAGATGCAAGAACTGAAGGCAACAAAAGGAGAGCTGGAAGCAAAAATTAGTGAATTGGAAAGATTTAATAATTTGGTGGTTGATCGAGAGACTAAAATGATTGAACTCAAGGATAAAATTAAGAGATTGGAAGAAAGCGGCTTAAAGTCAGAATAATTTTTTAAATAAATATAATGGAAAAGAAAACAATTTTGGTTGTTGAGGATGAAACGGAAATCCTAAAATTTATCATAAAAAAAGTGGAAGACGGAGGATTTTTGGCTATAGCCGCGAAGACGGTGGATGAGGCGTTGGATATTTTGAACAAAAATAAGATAGACGCATTGTGGGTGGACCATTATCTATTCGGTGAAAAAACCGGCTTTGATCTGATTGTTGAGCTGAAATCTCACGAAGATATTTGGGGAAAAATGCCTGTGTTCGTGGTTTCCAATACGACTGGACCGGAGGATATCCAGTCTTATATCGAGTTGGGCGTGAATAAATATTTCGTAAAATCTGATGCTACTTTGGGCCAAATAGTGGAAGAATTTAAATCACTTTTTGCTTCCGAAGCAGCAGTTGCTTAATGTAGTGACAAAAATCTTATTTAGCCAAAAAATAAATGTCCCGTAAAACGGGACATTTATTTTTTATTTGAATACCCTTTTTTACACCTCGATCACTACCGGCAGGACCACCCCGTAAATTCGCCACGGGCGAACACGGGGCAAGTCGGCCTATACTTCGATTACGACTGGTAGTACCATAGGGCGTCGTTGGGTCTTAGAATATAGATACGATCCGACTGTTTCGCGGATGTTGTTTTTGACATAGTCCCAGTTGACCGAGGTGTCTGCCGAAGTTTTCTTTTCAACAATTTCTTCCACCTTTTTCTTAGTGGCGTTCACGAGATCAAAATTTTCCTTGACGAAGATGAACCCACGCGAGGTGACTTGCGGCTTGCCGATGATTTTTTTGGTCTTGCTATCAATGATAACGGTGATGACAAACATGCCGTCTTCCGCCAGCATCTGGCGGTCTCGGAGCACTACTTGCCCGATGTCGCCGACACCCAGTCCGTCAACCATAACATAGCTGGTGTCGACTTTGGTTGGCAACATCTTGGCCTTGCTTTTTTCTATTTCAAGCACATTGCCGTTATCCATCACAAAAATGTTATCCTTGGGAAAACCCATTCTGAAGGCTAATTTTTCAGCTTCTTTTAGCATAAAATGATTGCCATAAACCGGCAGAAAAAATTCTGGTCTGACTTGACGAAGCATATCTTGAATATCCTGCGCGCTGCAATGGCCGCTGATATGCACGTCCAAGATATCGCTGTGGATCACATTGTCACATTTGCGGTAGAGATTATCCTTGAGCCGCTGGACGGTGCGTTCATTGCCGGGGACGATGGAAGAAGAAAAGATGATTGTGTCTTTCTTTTCGATCTGGATGCTGCGATGCTCGCCGTTAACGATGCGGGAAAGAACTGCATTGCCTTCGCCCTGCGCTCCGGTACAGATAATAATAATTTTATTAGCGGTATAGTTCTGAATGTTATTTACGGGAATCAGGGTTTCTTTGTGCATTTTGATATAGCCTAACTCCTTGGCAATTTCGACATTCATTTTCATGCTATAGCCGTCAAGAGCGACTTTTTTGCCGATTTGTTCGGCATATTCCAAAATGTGCCCGATTCTTTTGATCTGTGAGGAAAAGGTTCCAATGATTATTTTCCCCGGCGCTTCGCTGATCAGTTTTTCTAAATTAGCATACATTTCTTCCTCAGTTGTATGGGCAGGACTGGTATTGGTGGCGCCCAAACTTTCCAGCATAAGAATTCTTGGGCTAGGCAGTTTAGCCAGCTCGGTGTAAGTCACCATAGATTTTCCAGAAGCATCTTTTTCCATGGTCCAGTCTCCAGGATGGATGACTGTGCCGTGCGGAGTTTTGATGATGACACCGACCGCATCCATGATGGAATGCTCTACTTCAAAGAATTCAATCCCGAATTTACCCAAAGTTATCTTATCAGTTACTTTGTTAACGCGAATGGTTTTGAGATTTTCGGCCGAACCTTTTTCAAAGTCTTCCATTTTCTTTTTAACCATCGCCAGAGTCATATCGCGGCCGACAACCACCGGATAGCCCAATTCTTTGAGCAGAAGCGGAGCTGCGCCGATATGATCAAGATGCCCATGGCTCAAAACTACGCCGCGCACTTGTTTTTCTTTACCTTTGAGGTAGTTGATATTGGGAATTATATAGTCGATTCCGGGCATATCTTCTTCCGGGAACATCATGCCCATATCCAAAATCACGATGTCGCCATCATATTCAAAGAGGGTCATGTTTCTGCCAACTTCTTCATTGCCGCCGAGCGGAATAATGCGCAGATTATTTTTGGGTTGAAGCGTGAGCGTTTCAGTTTTGGCGTAAGCCGGCCTGGAACTAGCGTGTCGGCCGGATGATTTTGCATGATGCGCCGGTTTTCCTGACCGGACAGCCTGCCCAGCCTGGGGCTTAGCCGCATCTTTAACAGCTAATTTTTTTGGCACGGCGTGATAGGCGACAATGGTCGGTTCAACTCTGGCGTGCGCCGCAGCTGGCCTGATAGTCGGGCTGAATGGTTTTGCCCCAGTCCGAATCTGAGGCGAATTAGCCGCCATAGTTCTGATTGGAGCTGGTTTTGCCACGGGTTTAGCGTGGTAGAATGGTTTTGCCGGAACCCGATTGAATTTCGGCGGATTTTTTGACGAAGTATTCCTCGTCAGATCCATATTTTTTAACATAATTTTTTTAAACTGTCCGTAATTTTATGATTACAAAGAAGACAGGTTTATTTTTATAGTTTTAAATTTATTGATAATTAAGGTGCTTCTGGGTTTGGTATAAAAAGTGCTTAAATAAAGCAAAAATGCGCCCAAAAACGGGCAAAAGCTAATATTTTATAAATCAAGAAGTGTTAATATAGTTCAATACTACACTGTTTTTATAGAAAAGTCAAGCCCGGCACTAATTTTGCGCTGACCGCTGGTCCTTTGCGCCAAAGGCGACGCGTAAAATTTAGTGCGGGGCAAGCCCTCGAGACAAAGCGAGTTTAAGCTGCTGCGATGCCGCTGGGCCGGCCGTAGGCGTCTTCATAGCGCATGATGTCATCTTCTTCAAAATAGTCTCCTGTCTGCACTTCAATTATTTCCAGATTTTCTTCAGTCTGATTTGCCAGTTGATGCTTGGATTTGGCGGAAATGTAGGTGCTCTCATTTTCATGCAGAGTCAACAAATTTTCGCCGTTAACAACCTTCGCGGTTCCCTTAACAACTATCCAATGTTCCGCGCGCCTCTGGTGGGACTGCAGGCTCAGCGCTGCGCCAGGATAGACGGTAATTTTTTTGACCTTGTGATTTTTGCTGTCAACTAAAACTTCATATTTACCCCAAGGGCGATACCCGATGAGATTATGGTCGAGTTCCTTGATGTTATGTTCCTTGAGATATTCCACCACTTTCTTCACATCTTCCGCTTTGCCTCTTTTTTGCACCAGGATACTGTCAGCGGTTTCAATGATATTTATATCCTCGACTCCGATGGTAGCTACGAATTTTCCGGCTTCGCTCAAAACAAAAACATTTTTTGAATCAAAATTAACGTGATTCGGGTCGTTATTTTTAAGGGCTAATTCTGCCAGACTGTCAAAAGAACCGATGTCATTCCACCCAAACTCTCCTTCGAATGTCACGACCCGCTTTGATTTCTCACTCAGGGCATAGTCGATTGAAATTGAAGGCATTGTTTTGAATTTTTCCAGAAATATTTCAAGCGGTTGCTTCATGAGCGCAGATATTTCCGGATTATGCTCCTTGAGTTCTTGGAGAAAAGTTTCGGCGGTAAAAATATACATTCCGGAATTCCAGACATATTCTCCGGTTGCAAGATATTTTTCCGCTGTAGCCTTATCCGGTTTTTCTTTAAATTCAATAACATTATAAAATCCGTTCGTTTTAGTCCCTTTGCGGATATAACCATATCCGGTTTCCGGTTTGGTTGGCGTGATGCCGATCGTTCCGATGTATCCGTTTACTTCGTCCATCGCTTTTTTTACCAATGCCAAATAATTTTCTTTGTTTCCGATGTAATGATCAGCGGGCAGAAAAATTACCGGTGTATTGAGTGGAACCTTTACTTGCTCTGCTAAATGTTTTATCGCGTAGGTCATAGCCGGAGCTGTGTTTAGGCTGGCCGGTTCAACCAGTATTTGCTCTCGGGAATAATCTTTTTCAATTTCTTTAATTTGATTAAAAACATTGTAAAAATTATCTTTATTGGTAATGAAAAAAATGTGCTCTTTTGGCATGATTTCACGCATGCGCAAATATGTTTCCTGAAGCAAGGATTTATCTGAATAAAGGTTGAGGAATTGTTTTGGGAAGCTCTTGCGCGAAAGAGGCCAAAGTCTTGTGCCAGAACCGCCGCAAAGAATTACGCTGTACATAAAAATATGATACAAATCTACGAATGAATGCAAATTTCGCGAATATGCAAATAGAATTCGCATATTTGTAGATTTGCATAATTTGTATTTTAGTTAATTACTGGCAAACCATTCAGTTCTTCTTTTTGAATGGTTTTGTAAAGGGGATTTTTTTTGAGAGCGGGTTTCCCATCATGTTCCACGACATAGTAAGCGAAGCCTCTCATTTTTTTGACAAGTTCGTAGTCGGCGTGCCCCGGAAAACTGGAAGGATCCCGATCTTCAAAATCCACCGGACTGTCATCGGCAGTTGCAAAATATGTTGTTCCGGTATTAGCCACCAGGTGGCCGAATTTTGCCGGCATAAAAACCTCTTGTCCCGCTTGGACAGGGACTGCCTTAAATTCGGCAACGACATCAGGAATCATTTCCCCCTGAGCATCTTCGGCCAGTTTTTGCAGCAAAGCCACGCCTTGGCCATAGATAATCCAATAGGTCTCGCTCAATTCTCCGATATGATAATGTCCGTATGTCTTTATATACTCGCCGGATATGGTGCCTGGCTCCCAAACCGTAATATTTTTCTGGTCAACTCCGCCGCGAATCATATAATAGTGGATGGCCGGACCAGCGCCCGCGGGATCCATCAGAACATCCTGCATTTTTTCATGCGTTCGCGCGGCGTAATGTTTGGGCACGTTTGTGAAATTAATGTTCATAGTTTTGTTTATTTTTCTACGAATTACGAAACTTTACGAATGTACTAATGTGAGACACGATAAGTTCTAATATACTATAGAGGTAAGTTAGTATTCGTATATTCGTACAAATTCGTAATTCGTAGAGGATTACTTATTTCCAAACACGCTTAGTGTTGATATACCATTTATCAATATTGGCAAAACGTTCGGATGGCAAGACCAGATTGGTGATATTGATTCCCTGCACTTTTTTATTGACGGGGTAGACATAATCCGGACTGTACAAAAATATAGCCGGAATTTCGGCGTTCAGTTTTTTCTGAAAATCGGCGTAGATGGCGGTCCTTTTAGCCGGATCAAATTCTGTCCGTCCATCCTCGATTAATTTATCGGTGGTAGAATCTCCGAACAATGACAGGTTGAGACCAGGATCCCTTTTTTGCGATGAATGCCAAAATGAATATGGATCCGGATCGGCTCCCAAGACTTGGCCAAAAAGCAACGCTTCATATTCTCGCGGGCGGATGTAATTTTGCTGGATATCAGAGATGGATAAGTTATTGATGTTAACCTTGACTCCGATTTTCTCCCATTGAGATTTTAGTATTTCAGCCGTCTGTGACAATTCCGGCCAGTCAGTAGTGGCCAGATTAATTTCAAGAGCAGCGTTGTTTTTACTGCGGATGCCATCTCCGCCGCGTTGCCAATTGTTTGAGTCTAACAGTTGATTCGCTTTATCCAAATCGAAATTTATTTTGTCGATATCATTATTGTAACCGATCATTCCAGACAGGATGGGCGAATAGACCGGATTGCCATTGCCATCTAGAACATTATTGATAATTTCCTGGCGATCAATGGCATAAGCCAGCGCCTGGCGGACTTCATCGCTAGCTAGCGGTATGCTTTTTGATTGATTGAAGAAAACCGCAAAATATCTGGGAATGTTGAATTTATGAGTCGCGGTGCTTTGCTGCAGTTTTATTTCGGCCAGTTTTTTGGGAGATATATTACTGATTCCCATCACCTCTTTTTTGTTGTACGCGGCGATAATCGCGTTATCGTCAGAATAAAAATTGAAGGTTATTTTTGAGATGTAGGGCTTGCCGGCAAAATAATTCGGATTAGCCACTAATTTATAAGAAAGGATGTTTCCATTGGAATCTTTTTGAAACGAGCTATATTTATACGGACCGCTGCCGATCGGTTCAAGATTCAGGTCGGTCAATGAAAATTTATCCGGTCCGACCGATTCCCAGAGATGTTTTGGTAAAATTCCGAAAGTCAGATTATTTAAAAATCCCACGTATGGAGTTTTTATCTGAAAAATCAGCGTATAATCATCAGGACTGTCAGTTTCGATGCCCTGCCAATTGGATCTAAGCGGGCTTTTGTAAGCCGGATCGGAAATCAGGTTGATGGTAAACAGAACATCAGAGGCGGTTAGCATATCCCCGTCATGCCACAGCACGCCTTTTTTCAAGTGAACCGTATAATGAGTCTTGTCATCCGAAATTTCATAACTGTCAACCAAGTCATTGGATAAACTGCCTTGCCCGTCGTATTTAAAAAGACTGCTATAGATGGTTTGAGATAAGTCATCATCGGCATTGTTCGAGGCGGAAAGAATCGGATTGATATGCAGCGGTTGTCCCACGATTCCTTCGATATATTCTCCTCCGTAACTGGCAATGACATTGGTTCTGGAATGATAAAATACGACACCCCAGCCGATAATGGATATGGCAAAAACCGCGAGAAGCAAATAAAACAGGATCTTTTCTTTGAGGTTCAGCACCTGGAATATTTTCGGCCACTGTCGAAATGACGGCCAGCGATTGTTTTGATAGATACTAATAAGTTTAAAATTAACTTTTATTGGTAATCACCAGATTGACGATCGCCAAAATGATAAAGGTTGCGGCTAAGATGGAAGAAAATATGACTAAAAATTTTTCAAACCCTCTTTTGCTGTAATATCCTCCGAAATCTCCTCCAAATGTCGAAGATAGCCCGGCGCCGCGGTTTTGCAGCAAAATAGAGACAATAAGCAGGATGGCCACTATGATTTCACTGATGTTGATGATTTTTAGCATTTTTTTAAAATTTATTTATATCGCCCGTATTTCTGTTTAGATGAGAAATGAGGTGGTTCATTATGCTCAAAATAACTACACCCCAGAAAGCAGGCCAGAAACCGTGTATTGCCAGATGCGGGATGAATTTGGCGGCGAACAAGAGAAGGGCGATGTTGATTACTATGTTGAATAGTCCAAGTGTCAAAAAAACTACCGGCAAGGCGATTAGTTCAATTACTGGCTTGATTAAGGCATTTATGAGACCAATTACTGCTCCAGCAATTAATAAATCGGTTAGAGAGCCTTTAAAAACGAAGCCCGGCACATATTTTGTGGCGATGAGAATCGCGGCGCAATTGGCTAAAATTCGCAGTAAGAGTTTCATAAACCCCCACACCAATAATGGCAATTTGTTGCCAAAACAAGTGTCAGATTAAGTTCTTTTTACCCCCGCAATATTATTGGTGTGGGGGTAAAAACTTATATTAGCTTAACAAATTAAAGTTATTCAGTCAACTTTAACTCGCAGGCTTTTTAATGATAATATCTTTCAATTTAAAAACGCTTTTACCGGAAACTGGCATTTTTGGTTTCTTTTTAACTTCACGTTTTTCAGCTTTTGTTTTCTTTTTTGACATGCTTTAATTATAGCATATTTCTTTGGACAATTTTGATGTAAAATTGTAGTATTAACTACTGGTATGAAACTCAAAATAAACTCAAAATATAAACCGGCTGGCGATCAACCACAAGCAATTGAAAAGCTGGTCAAGGGTCTCAAGTCCGGACAAAAATTCCAGACGCTTTTGGGTGTGACGGGCTCAGGCAAAACTTTCACGATGGCCAACGTGATTGAAAAAGTGCAAAAGCCGACTCTGGTCATTGCGCCCAACAAAACTCTAGCGGCGCAGTTGGCTCAGGAATTCCGCACTTTTTTCCCGAAAAGCGCGGTGGAATATTTTGTGTCTTACTATGATTATTATCAGCCGGAAGCTTACATTGCATCCAGCGATACGTACATTGAAAAAGAATCCCAAATCAACGAAGAAATAGACCGGCTACGCCATGCCTCTACGGCGGCGCTGATGGCGCGGGAAGATGTGATTATTGTGGCTTCAGTTTCGTGCATCTATGGTTTGGGCTCGCCGGAATATTATCGCGATATTACTTTGGAAATAAAAAACGGACAAAAACTAACGCGCGACGAAATTGTGCAGGAACTTTTGGATATGCAATATCTGCGCGCGGATGTTTTGGGACGCGGAAGATTCCGCATGACGGGCGAGACGCTGGAAATTATGTCGCCGGCCAGAGAAATCATAACGCGCCTGGAATTAAAACAAGAAAAAGTTGTTAAAATGTTTGACTATGACTTTTTGACCGGCGCGGAGTTGGGGAAATTAGAACGGACTGTAATTTTTCCCGCCAAGCATTTCGTGGTGCCGGAACCGATTATGGCCGAAGCGCAAAAAGAAATTGAAAGAGAGTTAAATACGCGCGTGAAATTTTTGCGCGATTCCGGAAAGTTGTTGGAGGCGGAAAGATTGGAGCGCCGGACTCGGCAGGATATTGAGATGATGCGGGAGATTGGCTATTGCAACGGCATTGAGAACTATTCGCGCTATCTGACCGGCCGCGCGCCGGGTGAAGCGCCCTATACTTTGATCGATTATTTCCCCAAAGATTTTTTGATGATCGTAGATGAGTCGCATGTGACCATTCCGCAATTGAACGGCATGTTCAATGGCGACTATTCCCGCAAAAAATCACTGGTGGACAATGGTTTTCGTCTGCCGAGCGCCTTTGACAATCGGCCGTTGAAATTTGCTGAGTTTGAAAAGAAAATAAACCAGTTGATTTTCACTTCTGCCACGCCAGCTGAATATGAAAGGAAAAATTCAACTCAGGTTGTGGAGCAAATAATTCGTCCCACAGGCCTCATTGATCCGGAACTGATAATCAAGCCAGCCAAAGGACAAGTCAAAGATGTTTTGGAGGAAATTAAAAAAGTGGTAGATAGAAATGAACGAGTTTTAATAACGACGTTGACGAAAAAAATGGCGGAAGACCTGTCGGAATTTTTGAAGGAAAATAAAATCAAGGCGGAATATCTGCATTCAGCGGTGGAAACTTTGGACCGCATCCGCATTTTGGAAAATCTGCGCCGCGGAGAATTTGACGTGCTGGTCGGTGTCAATCTTTTGCGCGAAGGCTTGGATTTGCCGGAAGTATCATTGGTAGCGATTTTGGATGCGGACAAAGAAGGATTTTTGCGCAGTGAGACATCGCTCATCCAGACCATTGGGCGCGCGGCTAGAAATGTTTCCGGACGGGTTATTTTATATGCTGACAGCGTGACTGGTTCGATGAAACGGGCGATTGGCGAAACCAACCGCCGCCGCGCAGTGCAAACGGCCTATAATAAAAAACATCACATTACTCCGCAGACAATCAAAAAAAACATTGAATCCATTGTGGATCACGAAATCAAGCCGGAACTGACGCGGGATTTTGCTGAATTGGAATCGCTGGAGGATATCCAAGGCTATATCAAGCAAAAAGAAAAAGAAATGAAAGCCGCTTCGCGCGCTTTGCAATTCGAACGGGCGGCGCTGATCCGCGATGAGATCATGGAACTGAGGAAATTGCAGTTAAAATGAGCAGTTGTGCAAAAAATAATACCAGTGTAAAATAGGCAGGTAACTAATTTATACAAAACATAATGGACGAAATAAAAGCGGAAGAGCCCAAGGCTGAGGAGCCAAAATCCGAAGTCGCGCCTAAAAAATGGTTTAAATGCTGTGGTGGCCAGTGCAACAAAAAAAATCACATAATTGCGGTTATTGTTATTTTAGCCTTGATTGCGGGCGGAGTTTATTATTACAAAAAGAAAAATCCTGATATCGGAATTGAAGGAGCCAAAAAAACAGTCACTGATTTTGTGAATAATAATTTATTGCAACCTGGAACAACTGCGACTGTGAAGAGCGCGGCTAAAGCCGGAGATTTATACAGCGTGGTTATAACCGTCGGCAGCCAAGATATCACGACTTATATCACCAAAGATGGTAAGAAGTTTTTTCCGGAAGCGATGGACACAACTCCCGCGCCAAGCGCGGCAGATCAATCCAAGCAACAAGCTGCAGCTCCGCAACAAGAAATTCCTAAAACCGCGGTGCCGGACGTGAAACTTTTTGTGATGAGTTATTGTCCGTTTGGAACTCAAATGGAAAAAGGAATCTTGCCGGTTTTAAATACGTTAGGCAATAAAATTAAATATACTCTCGAGTTCGTTTCTTATTCCATGCACAACAATAAAGCCACTAACGATCGCAAGGAATTGGACGAAAATCTCAGGCAATACTGCATCCAAAAGAATCAGCCGACAAAACTCAATGCGTATCTAACATGCTTTTTGAAAAAAGGACAGGGGACTGAAACTAGTTGCATGACTGTTGCCGGCGTTAATGCGACGCAAATCACAACTTGTATGGCGCAAGCCGACACTCAGTTCAATGTGACGAAAGACTTCAATGATCAATCGACCTATCAGGGAAATTTTCCGATATTTGAAGTGAACAAGGATGATAATGTGAAATACGGCGTGCAAGGTTCGCCGACTTTGGTCATCAACGGCGTGGCTGATTCTTCCGTCGCCCGCGATTCCGCTAGCCTTTTGAAAGCTATTTGCGGCGCTTTCAATAACCCGCCGAAAGAATGTTCGGCCCAGTTGTCTTCGACAGCTCCGGCTTCAGGATTTGGAGAAGGATCGGCTGCCGCTGGCGCAGGTTCGGCCAGTTGCGGAAATTAATTTGAAGTTTCTAAAAAAATCGTCCCGTTATGCGGGCGGTTTTTTTATTGTGCTATAATGCAAATATGAGTATTGCAAATATAATTTCATTCGGAGAAAATATTATCAACAAATATTTACCCGCATATATCAATTGGTTATCGGGAAAATTAGATGCCAACAATTCTTTTGGGACGCTGGCTCTGGTGGGATTCCTGTCTATGCTTTTTCTTTTGATTTATGTCTTTATCAGGAGTAATCGGGCATAATTTTTTGTTTCACAATATAATAGTTGTAACTGTACAATCTCGCTTCGGGCGAGGTTTTTTCATGCACCATAAATTTAAATGAAATTGTATTATTGGGTATGGATTAATTGAGTCAAAATTGTGAAAATTCTTTACATTTAAATAGTTTCTTGCTAAAAAGATACAGGTCTATTTTTGGCTAAAATAAAGCTATGAAACGAGATTTTTACATGTTAACATCTGTTTTGATCATTGGCATCATAGGTGCAGTTATTTTAATTCGGCTGCAGAATGCCAAGATTTTGATTGTGCCAAAAACTTTAGCAGCGGATACATTAGAAATTGGCGGCATTAGCAGCTCTTACCTTAGGGATCTTGGAAAGTATGTCATTCCTCTTGAGGGGAACGATTCGAGCTCAGTTTGTTCTGAGGATAATCCCGTGTCTGATGAAATCGCTGTTTCTTCTAGCTTTGAGGATGAAAATATTAACACAACGGATTTAACTCTAGAAAAACCTGCGGCTCAAGCGGTAAAGTCGGTTGTTGCGCCAATAGTTAAAAAGCCTGCTGGACCCTATGTGCCAGGCATCAGATTTACAAATAATCCCCAGCAAATGTCCTGTCATCTGAAGGGGCATAATCATCCCAGCAAAAGCAAAAGAAAAGGCAATCACTATGACGAGGATTGTTGCATTGATAAGGATGAATGGCTGGAACCGGGCTGCGTATATCTTTATTCCGACCTCGGCGTTTCCTTGAACAACAAAAAACCGGCGCCGCTCTACAAGCCTTAAAAAATAATTTTAATTCAGTCCCGAGTGTTTGGGACTGTTTTTTTATTCGTTATTGTATTACTAGAGCAGGGGGAAATTAAAGTGGAAAGGGGGTGTTTAAAATATGGACACAAGAACTAAAACTGCTAGTGGAATCAACGTTATTGCCGGATTATGGCTTATAATCTCGCCGTTTTTGTTAGGTTTTAGCGGCGGCGCCGCTACCAATGCCATAATTGTGGGTATTGTCGTGGCTGTCTTGTCGCTGGTGCATTCCATGAGTACGACGGAAGCTTCTTGGATTGGCTATGTTAACACTATTCTGGGGGTTTGGCTTATCGTGACGGCCTTTATGATGATGGCGACCGCAGCTGTTTTCTGGAATTCTCTGATTCTGGGAATTATTGTTGGCGGATTGGCTGTTTGGAGCGCAAGCTCTCATCCAAGCATGCACCCTAAGATGTAACGTTTTAAAATTTCATAACTAGCAACCAGACCTCGTTTCGGCGGGGTTTTGGTTTGTATTGATTCTTCTTTTGATTTGTAATATACTAAGATGAACCCTGCACTAAACTTTGCACCGGCTAAAGCCGAAAGATCATACAAAGTTAGTGCTTGGGTAAACTGAATATTTAAGTACTCGAAAGGGGAAGGTTTTTGCATTTCCGGTTGTCATTGCGAGCTGTGCGAAGCAATCTCGTTTGTAGAAATAAAGACCCTGAGATTGCCACGTCGCTGAGGCTCCTCGCAATGACAAATAAAAAAAGGCCGTGCCCCGAGGGGAACGGCCAATGAGGCTGAGATGATGTTAGATGGCGATTTTTTTAAAGATATGTTGCGGGACGATCCACAGCACTGCTCTGAGCGTTAACGTGATTATTGCAAGCTCAGCGAACCCGATAATAAAAAACAGCCAGACATCGAACCCCTGCAGTAGTGATGACATAAAGGGTTCGCCATCATTGAGGGAAAGGAATATGGCCCAACCCTCCATGATGATAAAAAATATTACGGCCGCCTCAATCATCCATCTCAAGTGCGCGTGTCTTAAGTAGACTATTTCTCTAAGCATGACACCTCCTTTATTAAGATAACAGGATTAATTGAAAGCGTTGTTTCAATACAAAATAGTATCATAAAATAAAGAAAAAGTCAATATGCTAGCTGTATTTGCCTTATTTAAAGCATAAAATCAATGAACAAAATTATTATCAAAGGCGCTAGGGAACATAATCTCAAGAATATTGATCTCGAGTTGCCGAGAGACAAATTCATAGTTTTTACAGGCATCAGCGGATCGGGCAAGAGCACGCTGGCTTTTGATACGATTTTTGCCGAGGGGCAAAGACGATATTTGGAAAGTCTTTCTTCATACGCTCGGCAGTTTTTGGGCCAGATGGACAAGCCGGATGTGGATTATATCGAAGGTCTGTCGCCGGCGATTTCCATTTCGCAAAAAGCGGCATCGCAAAATCCGCGTTCGACGGTGGGAACCGTGACGGAAATCCATGATTACTTACGCTTGCTGTATGCTAAGATCGGCGTGCCGCATTGTCCGATTTGCGGGCGGGAAATCACCAAGCTTTCCACTGATGAAATTGTGGATCGCGTGATCGGCATTGGCGAAGGCACTGAAATTGAAATTCTGGCGCCGGTTGTGCGGCAAAGAAAAGGCGAATACTCGACGCTGTTGGAAGAAATGTTTAAACGCGGATTTTCCAAGGCCTATGTGAACGGCAAAAAAATTGAACTGTCTGCGAAAGTTGATATAAAACTGGAGCGATATAAAAAACACAATATTGATATTGTTGTTGATACGGCGGAAATTAAAGATGAAAATATTTCGCGTATTTTTGAAGATGTGGAAAAAGCCTTGAAGTTGGCGGAAGGATTGGTGAAAGTGCGCTGCGGTAAAACTAAAAAAGCAGAATGTCGAGAAGTTGTCTATAACCAAAAACTGGCGTGTCCAATCCATGAAACGGAATTTCCGGATTTGGAACCGCGCTTGTTTTCTTTCAACTCGCCGTTCGGCGCTTGTCCGGCGTGCGAGGGTTTGGGCACCAAAAAAGAAATTGATCCGGATTTGGTGATGCCGGACAAAACCAAGACCATTGCGGAAGGCGGAATTTTTCCGTGGAATTTCAAAAAAAATAATTATTACGGCGGAGTGCTTTTATCAGTCTGCAAATATTTTAATATCCCTGATAATGTGCGCCTCAAAGATTTGCCGGAACGGAAACTGAATATTTTATTATTCGGCGCGTCAGATGTGACGGATATGATTTCGGACGAAGAAGCGGAGGATGTGCCGATTCGCGTGCGGGCTAAGACCGGCACTAGCTGGACATTTTCGATGAGTTGGCGGGGAGTGACCGGATTTTTGCAAGATCGCTATTTCAAAACGGAATCGGACGCGGTGCGTGAAGGCATTGAAAAATATATGTCGCAAAATCCGTGTTCGACTTGCAAAGGTAAGCGGTATAAGCCTGAGGTATTATTAGTTACGGTGGGCGGAAAAAATATTGCGCAAGTTTCCGATGTCAGCGTGGCGGAATCTTTGCATTTTTTTAAAGAGCTGAAAATAAATAAGACGGAAGAGTTGATTGCCGGCCGGATTCTGAAAGAAATTCAAGCGCGCTTGGGCTTTTTGGAAAATGTCGGTTTGGGCTATCTGACCTTGTCCCGCTCAGCGGCGACTTTGGCCGGCGGAGAAGCGCAGAGAATACGTTTGGCTTCCCAAATCGGTTCACAGCTGGTCGGAGTTCTATATATTTTAGATGAGCCGTCCATCGGACTGCATGCGCGGGATAATACCAAACTTTTGAATACGCTGTTGCAGCTCAGGGACATCGGCAACACTTTGATCGTAATCGAGCATGACGAAGAAACGATGCGCGCAGCGGATTGGCTAATCGATATTGGTCCCGGTGCTGGAAGATTGGGCGGAGAAATTGTGGCCCAAGGTACGCCGGAGGAAGTGATGCAAAATCCAAAATCATTGACGGCCAAATATTTGAACGGCGAACTAAAAATAGATGTGCCAGCTAGCCGGCGCGGAGTGAAAAACAAGAAGTGGCTGGTGGTGCGGGGCGCGCGCGAAAATAATTTGAAACAGGTCACAGTAGAATTTCCGCTGAAGGTTTTGACAGTCGTGACCGGCGTTTCCGGATCGGGTAAATCGACGCTGGTGGAAGATGTTTTGTATAAATCGCTTTCGAATAAGCTCATGCATTCCTTGGAACGCCCCGGCAAGCATTCTGAGATTGTTGGCATTCAGCATGTGGATAAAGTGATTATGATCGATCAATCGCCAATCGGAAGAACGCCGAGATCTAATCCGGCGACATACACCGGACTTTTCACGCCGATCCGCGAATTGTTTGCCCAAACGCGGGATGCGAAAAGGAAAGGCTACGAACCAGGGCGATTTTCTTTCAATGTGAAAGGCGGACGGTGCGATAATTGCCAAGGCGAGGGTTATAACAAAATTGAGATGCAATTTATGCCGGATGTCTATCTGCCGTGCGATGTGTGCAAGGGCAAACGCTATAATCGCGAAACTTTGGACGTGCGATATAAAGACAAAAATATTGCTGAGGTTTTGGAAATGACTGTTTCGGAAGCCAAGGATTTTTTCCAGAATTTTCATGACATTTTTGACAAGCTGGCAGTCTTGGAGGATGTTGGTTTAGGCTATATTCATTTGGGACAATCCGCCACGACGCTTTCCGGCGGAGAAGCGCAAAGAATAAAATTAGCCACCGAACTTTCACGCCGCGCGACCGGCAATACGATGTATATTTTGGACGAGCCGACGACCGGTTTGCATTTTGATGACATCAAAAAACTTTTGGGCGTGCTCAATCGTTTGGTGGATGCCGGCAATACCGTAATCGTGATCGAACATAATATGGATGTGATCAAAACCGCGGATTGGATCATTGATCTCGGGCCGGAAGGCGGGGAGGGCGGAGGACGCGTGATTGTGACCGGACCGCCGGAGGAAGTCATTAAATATTCCAAGGAAAGTTATACGGCGAAATATTTAAAAGAGTTTTTAAAAAAATAAAAAAGCCCAGGCGCAGTTGCGCGAGGGCTTTGAGTAGGGTGGACGCTTATCTTTGCCCGTGGTATTTTCCGCGGACTTTTTTTCCCGCTTTTCGCGTTTCACTTATACTGCGGGGCGCGTAGCTTATGAATGACGGTTCTTTTCTGGGCTTGTCTTCGGGGAAGACAAGGTTTTCGGGTAATACTGAAAAAAAATCTCTTGTCATTCCTGCCAACGCCCCGTCTACGATAAATCTTTTTGGAGAGTTATGTTCTTCGACAATGACGAATATTACATCAGGCATTGTTGGTAATTGACGGGTGTTTGGACTGGTAACAGCCATCTTAAACAGATTTCTGGGAGCTGGCACTTTTTCGCATACGCAACAGTCAAGGCATTTCTTGCAGTCAGGACAGATTTCCTTCCCGCAGGTGCAGATACCCTCTGTTGCGCAGCCGCATTCATTTTTTGGCATTGCTGTTAGGCTTAGCTTCATCTTAAGAGCCCTCCTCGATTTCCGATATTTTTATTTCAGCTGCTTCATTTGTAACTGTATTGCCCACCATCCTCTTTATGGTTAAATATCCCTGGCTTGTTGGCCCTTCAATAATCCTCCATTTGCCATCTTTTTTACCGGCATTTGTAAGAGTTATTGTTTTATTATTTTTCATGGTTACCTCGCTTGTTAAGGAACGATAAATAAATTTAGCAGCTATTTACTAATTTGTCAAAGGTGAGTATAATAAGCAATCAAGACTTGCATTGTATAAATTATTATATGGAAAGCATCAAGCAGCAACTAAATAAACTTCCTCAAGCCCCTGGCGTGTATATTTTTCGCGGCAGGGCAGAGAAGATTATTTATATCGGCAAGGCGACTTCATTGCGCGATCGCGTTCGGTCATACTTCTCGGGCAAGCCACAGACTAATCGGCCGATTGAAACGATGATTCATGAGGTGGTGAAGATTGGTCACCAGAAAACTGATTCGGTGCTGGAAGCTTTGATTTTGGAAGCCAATCTTATCAAAAAATATTTGCCAAAATATAATGTGAAAGAAAAAGATGACAAGTCATTTTCTTATTTTGGGATTACTAAAGAGGATTTTCCAAGGGTGCTTATTTTGCGCGAAACCGAATTAGATTCTGTCATTGCGAGCAGAGCGAAGCAATCTCGTTCCACTACATCGGGATTGCCACGTCGTCCGCGGCGGACTCCTCGCAATGACAATGAGGGATACAAAAAAATATTTGGCCCCTACACTTCCAAACGGCAGATGGAGGTGGCGTTGAAAATCATCCGCAAAATCTTTCCTTTTCACTCCGTGGCGCAAAAAACAGAAAAAGGCTGTCTGGATTTCCAAATGGGCCGCTGTCCTGGACCGTATGCCGGAGCAATTTCTAAAAAGGATTACAACAAAAATATCCGCGGTATCCAAATGATTTTGGAGGGCAAGAAAAAAAGCCTGATGCAAAAATTGAAAAAAGAGATGGCGGAATATGCCAAGCAGCAGAAGTTTGAAAAGGCGGCTGAGATTCGCAATAAAATATTTGCGTTGCAGCATATACAGGATGTGGCGTTGATTTCAAAAAACGACGATGTAGAGACGCAAAATCTTACGTCTCTACATAACGCGATCCGGATCGAAGCGTATGACATTTCCAGTATCGGAGGTCAGCAGGCCGTGGGTTCGATGGTGGTTTTTGAAAACGACAAACCCAACAAAAAAGAATACAGGAAATTCAAAATCAAAACTGTCGAAGGCGCCAATGATGTGGCGATGATGCGGGAAGTGTTGTTGCGCCGCTTCAATAATCCTTGGACCCAGCCTGATTTAATTATATTGGATGGCGGCAAGGGTCATTTGAATATGGCGCAAAAACTTCTGCATGATTTGGGCTTCGTGATTCCGCTGGTGGCGGTGGCCAAAGGACCAACCAGAAAAAAAATGGATTTATATGTTGGTAATTACGCGCTGAGTAAGGAAATTAACAACATTCTTAGTAATGAAAATGCGCTTAAAAGAATCATGGACGAAGCGCATCGGTTTGCCATCGGATACCACAGAAAGGTTAGGCGAAGAGAGTTTAAGGGCTAGGTCTTTACAAACTCTAAAAAGTGCTTTAAAATGTTTACTTAGGTATTCATTTTTGTTTTAATCTTACTTTATATATAACTATGCCCAATAAGCCTTTAAAAATCAGGGACAAAATCATTATCCGCGGAGCGAGGGTTAACAACCTGAAAAACGTGGATATTGATGTTCCACGCGATCAGTTGGTTGTAGTAACGGGGCTGTCTGGATCGGGCAAATCATCGCTGGCATTTGATGTGATTTATGCCGAAGGCAACCGGCGATATCTGGAAGGCATGTCCTCATACGCGCGGCAATTTTTGGATGTCGGCGCGAAGCCGGATGTGGACAAAGTGGAAAATTTGAGCCCGACCATTTCTATCGACCAAAAAAGTTTGAGCCGTTCTCCGCGTTCGACGGTGGGAACTCTGACGGAAATCTATGATTATCTGCGGGTAATGTACGCGAAAATCGGCGCGCCGCATTGTCCAAAATGCGGAACTGTGATGGTGCGCAAAAGCAACCAGGAAATGCTGGATGAAATTTTGGGTTTGCCGGATAACACGCAAGTCGCCATTCTGGCGAAAATAAAAGAAACCGGAAAAAATGCGAAGGAAATTTTGAAGAGTATCAGCCAACTGGGTTACGCGCGCGTCAGATTCAATGGCAAAATAATGCTTATTACGGAAGCTGTGATGCTCGCCAGTGAACAAATGGATAGCAATATTGAAGTGGTGATTGATCGTCTGAGCGTAAAACAGAAAAATCCGGACAGCGAGCGCATACTGGATTCGATCGAAACCGCGTTGAAAGTCGGCAACGGGTCAATTATAGTTTCAGTGGATAAAGATGAAGACAAGTTTTATAATAAAGATTTTGTCTGCCATGATTGCCACACAAGAATTGCCGAAATAACTCCGCGCCATTTTTCTTTCAACAGTCCGGAAGGCGCTTGTTCTCATTGTTCCGGCTTGGGCATAACCAAAGAAGTGGATGTGGATCTGGTAATGCCGAATAAAAATCTTTCTTTGGCGGAAGGGGCAATTTTGCCATGGAGCAAATCCAATGGTCGGATGGGCGGGCAGGGAAATTATATCCACATCTTGGAAGTGCTCGGCAAGGAATATGGTTTTTCAGTGGATGCGCCGGTCAAAAAACTTTCCAAAGAAGCGTTGGACGTTATTTTCTACGGACCCGAGAAAAAAGAGCTTTTGATCGAGCAAAAAGATGATATGGGCGGAATGAAAGAGGTGCGGGTTTTGTTTGAAGGCGTCGTCCCGATCATTAAGAAAAAATATCAGGAAGCCACCTCGGATTATGTCAGAAGTGATCTGGAAAAATATATGCTGGAAAAAATTTGTCCGGCCTGCGTTGGCAAAAGGTTGAAGGATGAATTTTTGTCCGTAATGATTGATGAAAAATCAATCGATGACGCAGTCAGTATGGATTTGGGGAAATTTATTATATTTTTAGACAGCATCAATTCTAATTTGAAAGTCGATAAATCCAAAAGAGATATTGCCGCTCCCTTGGTCAAAGAAATGAAACTAAAAGCTGAAGCCTTGGTGAATGTCGGCTTGGAATATCTTTCTCTTTCACGCGGGGCGAATTCAATTTCCGGCGGTGAGGCGCAGAGAATCCGCTTGGCTACCCAAATCGGATCAGAACTGATGGGCATCACTTATGTTTTGGATGAACCGTCCATTGGACTCCATAATCGGGATACGGAAAAATTGATCAACACGATGCAACTCTTGAAAGATGCCGGTAATTCTTTGATTGTAGTGGAGCATGATGAAGACATCATCCGAAAAGCTGATTGGATAATCGATATGGGTCCGGGCGCGGGAGAAGAAGGCGGAGAGGTGATTTTTCAAGGCGATTTCAAGAAATTATTGAACTCAAAAACTTCTACCGCGCAATATTTGACCGGCAAGAAAAAAGTGGCGGAGAAAAAATCCTTCCGGAAAGGCAATAAAAAATCGATTGAAATCATCGGCGCGGATGAACATAATCTGAAAAATGTGGATGTGTCCATACCGCTCGGAAAGTTTGTTTCCATTACGGGCGTTTCCGGTTCCGGCAAATCAACGTTGGTTTCGGATATTTTGGCCAAAGCTTTGTCAAAACATTTTTTCAATGCTAAAGATATGCCAGGATCCCATAAAAAAATTAAGGGGTTAAATAATGTTGATAAGGTTATAAGCATCAATCAGGCGCCGATTGGACGCACGCCGCGCTCCAATGCCGCGACGTATACCGGAGTTTTTTCTTTGATTCGCGATCTGTTCGCATCGTGTGAAGAAGCCAAGACACGAAGCTATACTCCGAGCCGGTTCAGCTTCAATATGAAGGGCGGGCGCTGCGAAGTTTGCCAAGGGGACGGAACCAAAAAAATCGAAATGCATCTTTTGCCGGATATGTATGTGAAGTGCGAATCTTGCAACGGCACCCGATATAACCAGAAAACTTTGGATATTGAATATCAAGGCGTGAACATTGCCGAAGTTTTGGATATGAGCGTTTCATATGCTTTGCGCTTTTTCAAAAAATCACCGCTCATCGTGGAAAAATTGCAGACTCTGGAAAATGTCGGGCTGGGATATTTGAAGCTGGGGCAAAGCGCGACTAACCTATCCGGCGGGGAAGCGCAAAGAATCAAGCTGGCGACCGAGCTTTCCCGCAAATCGACCGGCAAGACGTTATATATTTTAGATGAACCGACTATCGGTTTGCATTTTGACGATGTGAAAAGATTGCTGGGCGTTCTGGACGCGCTGGTGGACAAGGGCAATTCGGTTTTAGTGGTGGAACACAACATCGATGTCATCCGCAACTCCGATTGGGTGGTTGATCTTGGACCGGAGGGCGGAGACAAAGGAGGGGAAGTTGTGTATGCCGGCACGCCGGATAAACTCAAGAAAGTTAAAAGGAGTTGGACGGCGAAATATTTATAAAGTTGGTAGTTTGTAGTTTTTGGTTTTTGGAAAAATAAAAAGGCAGACCACGAGGGGTCTGCCTTTGAGTTTGATGGGGGTAAAATTACTCCCCCTTTTTCTTCACGGTGCATCTGTAACTTTCTCCTTTGGGCGCTCTCAGCCCGATGTAGTATACCCATGCGATGCTCCCAATGACGTACAGTGCCATGATTATTTTAAAAAGAACTGGGTGTGCTATTGCGGAAATTTCCACTTGTTACTCTCCTTTATGCAGGTGGTTATAGGTTTTACTCATTATACTTATTCACTAATGATACAGTCTAGCATAGTTTGACCTGCTTGTCAATGGCTTGATTAAGGCCTATTTAAGGGTATAATAAGTAGATGAATAACGAGCTTTCTAAGTATATTTTAACGACTTTGACTTACTACGATGTCATGGATTATCCGCTGACATCTTTTGAAATTTGGAAATATTTGACAAAGATCAGTGAGCAGGGATCGGCGAGCAAGGATAAATTTTCACTAGAAGATGTTTTTAAGGAATTAGGAAATGAAAAGTTGCAAAAATTTATTGAAGAATATCGCGGATATTATTTTTTGAAAGGCAGAAAAAACTTAGTGGATCAGCGGATCGCGAGAAATAAAATTGCCGAACAAAAATTCAGGATTGTCCGGTCTGTCGCGTGGTGGCTGCGGTTCGTACCATATGTGCGTATGGTGGCAGTGACTGGCCGGCTGGCTATGAAAAACACCGAACGTAAAAGCGATTTGGATTTGTTGGTTGTTTTGCAAGCAGGCAAGATTTTTACCGGGCGAACGTTCACAACGCTTATGGTGCATATGCTCGGTAAAAGAAGATATGGCAAAAAAATTACCAATCGCATTTGCCTTAATTATTTCATCACAACCAAGTCACTGGAAATAAATCTGAAGGATGCTTTCTCCGCCTCGGAATATTCGTTTATGGTGCCGATTTGGGGACGCCAGACTTTTAAAAAGTTTCAAATGGAAAACAGCTGGATTACTAAATATAAAATCAATTATCAGATTGATGAAATTTTAAATCTTAAATTGCTGGAAGATAATTTTTTGACAAAAATCATCCGAAAAACCGGCGAGAAAATATTTTCCGCAGATTTCATCGAGCAATGCCTCAAAAGGTGGCAGGTTCCGAGAATCCTGATGGATCCGCGGACACATCAAAAGGGCAGTATGATAATCGCGGATGAAGAAGCGCTCGTGTTTTTGCCCGATCCGCAAAGCCCGAAAGTTTTCGAAAGATTTCAGGAAAGGCTGGCAGAATTAAAATAGAGATTATTCACAGGCAGGCCATTTTTTTTGTTATTTTTGTGGTATAATAACGGCAGGTAAAAATAAACACCACAAACAAAAACTATGATTAATAAATTCAAAGGATTACGATTGTTCTTAACCTTGTCGGTAGCCGTCTTTGGATTGGCTTTTTTTGTGTCCGGAAAAACGCAGGCGCAAGTCGGCGGGCAAACAAATGCCACTCCGAAAGACGCAACTGTTCAGTCGAGCGATCCTTCAAGTGAGGCAGGTTTTGGCGGACATTGGGTAAAATTTGATGATCAAGGCAATCCGGTAAATGAAAATAGCGATCAGCCAAAGGAAGAAGGCTGCTTTGATTATTATAAATTTGGTAGTGTTAGCCTGACCGAAGATGTTGACAAGGATGCTTATGCTCCTGGCAATGATGTCAAAGTGAGTGGGGTTATGACAAACAGCAACGCGTATCCCATCATTGATGGGCAGATTATTGCTTGGGTGATGCGCAACAATGCTGATGTGATGAATAACAGCGATCACGAAATTGATGAATTTGTGGCGCTGGATAACATCACGCTCAAGGAAAATGAATCGCGCAATTTCGAATTCAATTGGAAAGTTCCCCAAGGTGTTTTGGCAGGCAATTATAAAATCGCGTTATTTTTCCAAGCCAGCCATCAATATAATCTGGCCGGATTGTATTTTCTGAACAATGTGTATGGCGCTCTCAAATCCTTCACCATTCCTTCCAGTCAGGAGAAGGGAGCTATGATCGACCGGAATAATCTGACCGCCAACGGACAGAAAATAAAACTAAGGGATTTGGTGCAAAAGTACGCCCAAGGCGCGAACGTGGACTTGAATGTTCCGTTAGTCAATCAGGTCAGTCTCGAGAAAAAAGTGAATGTCAAAAGCGAATTATTTTTCTGGGACACCTCGCGCGCGGAAAATTTAGTGAAAACTGATCAGGCTGACTATGATCTCAAAGTTGGCCAATCTCAGAAGGTGAATCTGAAATACGACAATCTTTCTTCCGGAGCCTATCAATTCCGGATGACAATGACAGACGGAGATGCCAAATCAATCGTCAATTGGCGGTTTGCTGTGGATGGATTTGCGCCGCGAGTCGGTTTTTCCGGGTTGGATAAGTTTCCGCTCAAAAAAGGAGAGAGCGCCAAATTGTTTGGCTGTTATTCCAACTCCACCTATTTTCCCAAAGGAACAGGCAAGGTGATCATCACTCTCCAGGATTTCCAAGGCAATCAGATCGCAAAGAAGGAATATTCCGGAGATATTCTGGCGCAATATTCTTTGATCAAGGCGGATTTCACGCCGGCGCAAGATTATAATCAGGCCAAAGTCCTGTTTGAAATTTATGACGAGAGCGGCAAACTGACCAACACGGTCACGCAAACTTATGACTATAGCCAAGAAAAAAAGGCTTCAACTGCTGTCTCAAATAATTCCGGCAACAATCCGTCAAATTTCTTTAAATTAGCCATTTTAATTTTGCTGGGGTTGCTCGGGTTGTCGGTAATAATCACAGTTGTGGTAATTGTGAACCGAAGACTTAAAGAGAAATAAATTTAAATTTAAATAAATGAAAATACGCGAAAAAATTTTTTTAATCCGATCACTGCTGTTTGCCGGTATGATTTTGGTGGGGATGTTTTTTGGGGCTTCAGAAAGTAACGCTACGACAACAGTATATGGCCTCACGGTAATTAAGACTGGAGGTGGAGGAACGGTGCGATCGTCCTCTAGCGTTTCTTCAGACATTCAGATCAACTGTGGCAGCCAATGTGCGGGGTCTTTTTCTGAACCCTCATGCTCTGGCTCATTTTGTGGGTTTATGCATGAACCAGTCAATCCTGTTGTTCTATCTGCCGTGCCTGCTCCTGGTTACCGCGTCGTATGGCCCAATTGCTCATACTCTGAAAGTGCTAATAATGGCGGTTCGTATATAGATCCGGCGACTAATAATTGCATAGTTTATCCATACCCAAGATGGACAAATCCTTCTACGATTACTGCGGATTTCGAACCGATCTGGACAAGCGCGGACCTGAATAATCCGGTTGGCCAAGGTTTGTCGGGGACCCGGTCAGTTTGTTCAGCGGTAGGGGGACGGGGTTGTTGGATGTCTGATTTTAGGTTTGACTTTACCTCGGCTTTTTCTAATGTCACTCTTCAGACGGGGCAAAGCGTGAACATAAAGGACATTGACAGTTTCAGTGGAGAGTGGAGTGCCGGCGGAGGCGGGGGCTGGGATGACACACCGCCCATCAATCTTTCCTACAGCGGGCAAAATCTTAATAAAATAAGTGGCACACTTGCGGCTAGCATAAGCATACCTTTCCAGTCTGATGTGGCTAGGACAGTGACGGAAGTCGGCACAAGTTTTCTAGACATTAATAACGGGGTTATTTCGCTCAAAGCGGGAATTGACCGGTCTCAACCGCACATGGCAACTGTAAAAGTGCGAACCAAAATTTATCAGGCCATTGCTAGCCAAGCCACAATTTCAGTAGCTCCTTATCTTGGTGCTGATAACTTTTATATCCCGATTCGCGATCTGATGAATCTTAAATATAATTACAGCGGCAATCAATCTGGCGAAACAAATGTCGGCGCAGATTTCGGTGTGATGGAAAGTTCGTTCACTGTGACGATTCCGGCGATTGTGCCGCCAACCCCCACCCTCACCTTCACCGCCAATCAAGCCAGCATACCCAACGGTTCTTCAGCCACTCTGACCTGGACTCCTGCTAATGCAACTTCCTGCTGGGCTGCTTCCACTAATGGCAATAATGATGGTGGTTGGACAACTTCGACAGACCTCATTGATACCGGAGATAACAAAATCGCATCTGATGGCGCGCATGCTCAAGCAATCACGCCTTCTGCCACAACTACATACTCCTTGGAATGCTGGAATTCGGTAGGGGTTTCTACTGGCCTAAAAAGTATTCTGGTAACTGTTTCTTGTGTCAACACATGCGCCCAAAACATCTGTTCTGGCAATACCGCTCAAATCTGCGGCGACAGTAACGGCGATGGCTGCACTGAAATTACGGGAACCATTGATTGTTCAGGTTCAGGTGCTAACTATTCCTGTCAGGGTCAGGGCATGTGTGTCTGTGCTCCGACTAATCCAAGCTGTACTGCCGCTAACACCTGCGTCGGGCAAACCTGTGATGATGGTTGCAGCACTCACAACGGAGCAAAGCTTTGTCAAGACAAAAACTGGCGGGAAGTGAGTCCGAATTAACCCTATCAAATAAATTTTAAATTTTAGCAAGACGATGTATTATGTCTATGTGCTGCAAAGCAAAAAAGATAATAAAAACTACACTGGTTATACTAAAAATTTAAAATTAAGATTTGAGCTCCATAAAAATGGAAAAGTAGAATCAACAAAAGACAGAAGACCTCTAAAATTAATATATTATGAAGCATGTTTAAATCAACAAGATGCTACACATAGAGAGAAGTATTTAAAAACTTATTACGGCAAGAGCTATATTAAAAGCAGGCTCAAATCTTATTTGATAGGGTAAACCCAATAAACGGAAAGACTGGATAAAAAACTCCAGTCTTTTTGTTACAAAAAACATATTTTTGTGGTATAATGTAATTGTAAAAATACAAATAAAATTGAGAAAATAAATATCAAAATCAGATGAAAATTGTTAATGATCTTGATCTAAAAAAACAGGCTGAAAATCTTGGGGTGAGCGTTTGGCGGACGCCGAGTTTCTTGTTCATCGTCATGGGAATCATCATAATCGCGGCCATGACGGCAACTTATTTTATTTCCCAAAAATACGATGCGCCGGAAGTTCTCATTGGGGCGGAAAGTCTGGTGGTTTCCATCATTTTTATTATTGGAAATTCCATAATCCGGCAAGTCGAAGAAATGGCCAAGCTGAATAAGCTGAAAACAGAATTTGTTTCAGTGGCTTCGCATCAACTGCGGACTCCATTGTCGGCAATTCGCTGGGAAACAGAATTATTGCTTTCAAAATTCAATTGCGGCTTGAGCAGCAAACAGTGCAAGAGCATAGAAACGATAAACACGTTAGCTACCAGAATGACACGACTGGTCAATGATTTGCTGGATGTGACTAGGATCGATCAGGGACGGTTGGTATTGAAAAAAGAAGCAGTTGATATGTCCAAAGCTGTGGATGAAATCGCTGATAATTTGTTGCCTTTGGCCAAAGCCAAGCATCTGCACATTGTGGTTAACAAAAAAGGCAAGATAAAAGATGTTATTGCGGATAATGAAAAAATAAAGCTGGTTATCGAAAATCTCTTGAGCAATTCGATAAAATATACCAAGGCCAGAGGAAAAATAGAGATCGGACTTTCCAAAAGTCCCGGCTTTTTAGTTTTTAGCATTCGGGATAATGGCGTTGGCATACCGAAAGAACAGCAAAAACAGGTTTTCAGCAAATTTTTCAGAAGCGATAATGTAGTGAAATATCAGACAGAAGGGACTGGACTCGGGCTTTATATTGCGAAAAATATTGTGGAGCAACTGGGCGGAAGAATCTGGTTCCAGTCCATTGAGCAAATCGGATCGGTGTTTAATTTTTCCTTGCCTCTGGCATAATTTTTAAAACTAACAATCATGGCAAAAAAAATCCTGATAGTTGAAGATGAGTCCTCTTTGCAAAATGCGATGAAGGAATTTTTGTTGGCGGAAGGATTTGAAGCCGTGTGCGCTTCGGATGGCGAAGTGGCTATTAAAATGGCTAAGGGAGAAATTCCGGATCTTATTTTGCTGGATATAGTTTTACCTAAAAAAGACGGATTTGAAGTTTTGGCCGAACTGAAGAGTGACACGAAGATGGAGAAAATCCCGATAATTTTATTGACCAACCTCGAGAGCGCGGAGGATGTTGATAAAGCCTTCGCCTTGGGCGTCAGCACATATTTGGTGAAATCCAATTATAAATTGGAAGAAATAGTAGAAAAAATCAAAGAAACTTTAAAAATGCAATGAGGATAGAAAACAAGCAATTATATGAATTCATCAAGGACTCTGAGCTGATAAAGGCTTCGGATCTTGATGGCGCGTATAAAGAATCGCAAGACGGCGGCAAGCATCTTGGAGAGATTTTGCTGGAAAAAAAACTGATTGACGAGGTTAAGCTCAGGGAATTATACGCCTATATTTTAGGCGTACCTTTTGTTGATTTGTCCAAGGAAATAATCCCGGCGGACGTTTTGCAAATTGTGCCGGAACCGATTGCGAAAAAATATAAAATAGTGGCTTTTGAAAAGAGCGGGCAGGAACTGAAAATTGCCATGCTAAATCCTGAAGATATCCAAACAGTGGATTTTATCCGCAAAAAAACAGGACTAAAAATAATTATTTGTTTGACATCGGAAGACAGCATCAATGTCATTTTGAAACAGTATGAAAAAAGTTTAAAGGCGGAATTTGGCGATATCATCGAGAAAAATTCTTCGGAAGTCAGGGGCGGAGAAGAAGAGGATCTCGAAAAAGTGGCGCAAGGCCTGCCGATAATCAGGATTGTTGATACTCTCATCAAACATGCGATCTTGCAAGGCGCCAGTGATATCCACATTGAACCGGATGAAAAAGAAGTGCGGGTCAGATATCGCATCGACGGCATTTTGCATGATGCGATGACTCTGCCAAAGCAAGTCAAGCACGGAATAATAGCCAGAATCAAGGTGCTGTCTAATCTCAAGCTGGATGAACACAGGGTGCCGCAAGACGGGCGGTTTAAGCTTGAAAAAGACGGCTTAAAAATCTCTTTTCGTGTCAGCATTTTGCCGATATTTGACGGGGAAAAAATTGTTATGCGCCTTTTGGACGAAACTTCGAAAGGCCTGACTTTGGAAAAGATGGGCATGAGCGGGCTTGGTTTAGAAATTGTGCATCGGCAAATTAAAAAACCAAACGGAATGATTTTAGTAACCGGTCCGACCGGAAGCGGAAAAACAACCACGCTCTATACGATAATGGATATTTTGAACACGGCGCAGGTCAATATAAGCACTGTTGAGGATCCGGTTGAATATCGGATGCCTAGAGTCAATCAAACCCAGATTTATACCAAGGTGGGGCTGACTTTTGCGGCAGGCCTCAGGTCTCTTCTGCGCCAGGATCCGGATATTATAATGGTTGGAGAAATTCGCGATCAAGAAACTTTGGAAATGGCTATTCATGCGGCTCTGACGGGACATCTGGTGCTTTCAACACTGCACACCAACAGCGCGGCCGCGACATTGCCGAGGATCATTGATATGGGCGCGGAGCCTTTTATGGTAGCTTCGACGGTGAATGTTATTATCGCGCAACGGCTTGTCAGGAAACTTTGCCCGGATTGCAAAAAAGAATATAAAATGACCGCCAAGGAATTGGAGGCATTAAATGAGAGTTATGATATGCAGTCAATTCTCAAGGTTATTAAAAAAAGCGATATTGTGAAAGGTCTGGTGGGAGAAGCGGCAACTTGGGAGGATATAAAACTATATAAGTCTGTCGGCTGCGAGCAATGCAGCAAGGAAGGGTATAAGGGCAGAAACGGAATTTATGAGGTGCTTGAGGTGGATGATGAAATGGAAAAAATGATTTCGCAGAAAGCGCCGACTGAAGAAATGGAAGCAAAAGCCAAAGAAAAAGGCATGATGACAATGGTCGAAGACGGATTTGCCAAAGCGGTTAGCGGCATAACTTCCGTTGAGGAAATTTTAAGGGTAACCAAAGAATAAATATGCAAGTATTTTATACCGCCAAAAGTTTTTCAGGGGAAACTAAAAGCGGTGAAACAAAAGTTAAAGACGAAAGAGAGCTGGTAGAGCAACTGCGGTCCAGCGGCTTTGTTTTAACGTCCTTCAAGGAGCTGAAGAGTGCAGACAGCCAAGAAATTAAGATAAAATTCATGGATCGGTTTTCTGGAATTTCTGTGGCAGAAAAAATGATGTTTGCGAAAAATCTCAGTGTTATGATTTCTTCAGGGCTTCCCTTATCCAAGGCTTTGCAAAATATAACTGCGCAGACTGAAAATAAAAAATTTATCAATGTTCTTCAACACGTGAGCGCGGATATTCAGACGGGGGCGGGTTTTGGCGATAGTTTGGCTAAATTTCCAGGCACTTTCGATGAGCTTTTTGTGAATATGATTCGGGTTGGAGAAATAAGCGGAAATTTGGAAGAAGTTCTTAATATTTTGTCGCTGCAACTGGAAAAAGATCATGAGTTAATAAAAAAAGTAGCCGGCGCTCTGGTTTATCCGGCAGTTATCCTGGCTGCAATGGGGATCATTGGCGTCATAATGATGATTTTTGTTGTTCCGCAAATTACCGGAGTGTTCAAGGATCTGAATGCGACCTTGCCAGTCTCAACCCAATTTATTATTGCGACCAGCGATGCAATCAGAAATTACTGGTATATTTTGATTTTTTTGGTGCCTTTGTTTGGAATTGCGATCAAGTTTGTTTCGACAACTAATTCCGGCAAGAGAATGGCCGGCATGATTCTAATCAATGTTCCAGTGGTCAAAAATATCGTTATCAAAGTTAACTGCGCCCGATTTGCCAGAATTTATAGCTCACTTCTCAAGAGCGGAGTTTCAGTGGTGGAAGCCCTGAGAATACTATCTAAAACTTTAACCAATTTTTATTACAAAAAAGCGTTTACGCGGGCGATAAGCGAAGTGCAAAAAGGAGTCAATTTGAGCAAGGTAATTTTTGAGGAGAAAAAAATATTTCCGATTCTGGTTCCGCAGATGATTGAGGTTGGAGAAGAAACCGGGAAAACCGAGGCAATCTTGGCAAAACTGGCGGAGTTCTATGAGGAAGACGTCGATCAAATAACAAAAAATTTATCTTCAATAATTGAGCCGGTGCTGATGCTTCTGATCGGAAGCGTGGTTGGTTTTTTTGCAATTTCTATCCTGCAACCGATGTACAGCGTGTTGGAAAATATAAAATAAAAAATGAAAGTGTTTAGAAAAAAAATCGGGTTTACCCTTATTGAGGCTTTGATAGTGGTCTTTATTTTTTCGATCGTCACAGTCACTTTTTATTCGGTTTTTTCGCTCGGCGGCAATTATATAATTGAATCGAAAAATCGATTAGCGGCTGTAGCCTTGGCCAATGAGAAAATGGAAATTCTCAGAAATCTGCAATATGATTTGGTTGGAATTGCCGGGGGAATCCCCAGCGGGAACATACCGCCGGATGAAGACGTGATGAACGGAGGAAAAACATTTCACATAAAAACTTTTGTCCAATACATCGATGATCCGTTCGATGGCACAAGCCCGACCGATCTTGATTATAAAAGGGTTAAAATTACGGTTTCTTGGCAGGGCGTGAAAGGCGCTGCGAGCAGTTTTTCCTTGGTTTCCAGATTTGTTCCGCAAGGCGTTGAACAAGCTGCGAACGGAGGAACATTGTCCATCAATATTATAAACAGCAGAGGAGCCGGAATTCCGCAGGCAACTGTCCATGTGACTAATTCGGATATTTCGCCCGCTGTTGATGTGACAGCTATGACTGATAATGCGGGAAATTTAATGTTGCCCGGAGCCAAGCAATCGATTCAAAAATACAATATAACTGTTTCAAAAAATGGATATGAAACTGTAAATACGATAGACCCGAACTCGGTGACTTATTCCGTTACGGACACTCCGGCTTCGGTTGTGGATGGAATGATGAATGTCAAAACTATCGTTTCCGATTTGTTGGCTAATTTGAAAATAAAATCAGTTGATTATCTGGGCAATTCTTTGCCGAGCGTAGGCTTTCATATCGAAGGAGGAAGAATTTTGGGTTCGGATATGTTTTTTTCTCCGGCTGTTCCCACATATAACCTTGTTTCAGATAATGCCACCAATTCAAGCGGCGAAAAAGATCTGAATAATATCAGTCCCGGACAATTTTTTATTTCGCAAATAAGTCCAGTCTCGGGATACACTCTGATCGGTCTGGATGCTTTTTCCGCTTTTGATACCGCAAAAAGCGCTTATTCTTTCATTGCAGCGCCAAATGAATCAAAGGATATAAAAATAAAATTTGCCAATGATAATGACAATTCTTTATTGGCTAGCGTTGTCAGATCCACTGATAATTATCCGATTGCAGGCGCTCAGGCCAGGCTGACGAATGACAGCGGCTACGATGTTACTCAAACAACCTTGGCGGACGGCGTGGCATTTTTTCCCGTTTCATCCGACCCGTTGGTTTCGGGAAATTATAACCTAACAATAACTGTCAGCGGATACGGGGATTATAATTCTGCGGTTAATGTGAATAAGCTGACATCGCAACAAGTAAAATTAACAGCCAACTAGCATGTTAAAGAGAAAAAAAATATACGCCGGCATGACGATAATAGAGATGATGACGTCCATCGCGATTATGATTATTGCGATTGCCGGATTTACGCTTCTTTTTTCCCGCAGCTGGCGCATGAATGCATATACGATTGCAATGGGGCAATCATCCCTTACGACTTCGCAGGGAGTGACGACTATGGTTAATTATTTGCGAAAAGTCAGGCAGGGCGATGACGGTTCGTATCCGATAATTTCAGCTTCTGATAACGATCTGGTCGCATTTTCAGATTATAATAAGGACGGAATAACCGAAAGGCTGCATTTTTATCTGCAAAATAAACAGATAAAGATGGGGATCGCGTCACCTGCGAACAGTATGCCCAAAACATATCCTGCCGGAGACCAAACAACCATCGTTTTGGCAAGCAGCATAGTCAATGGAACAAACGACCATCTTTTTTCATATTTTAACAATAATTATCCGAGCGACACGGTTAATAATCCTGTGTCTACTCCGGCTAATGTTGCGGTTATCAGGCTGATAAAGATATTTATTAAAATGAATATAGATCCCAATAAGGCGCCGAATAATATTCAAACCGAGTCATTTGTGGAGTTGCGCAATCTAAATGATTATGATCGTATAAAATAATGATGAGATTAATAAATGATAAAAAACCTGCCTGCCGGCAGGCAGGAAATAAAGGTTCTGCGCTGGCCTACGCCCTCATAATAATGGCGGTTGTTTCCATTATTTTAGTTTCGCTTTTGCAGTATATTTCTGCCCAGATCAAATTTAGCTATTCGCGCGGGGAAAAAGAAGAAGCTTTCCAAATTGCGGAATCAGGCATATATTTTTATCGCTGGTATTTGGCGCATTCAATTTCAGGAAAAACGGCGCAACAAATAGCTGATTTTTGGAATACAGGCAACCCTTATGGCGTTAATGCGCCGTATGAACAGGATTTTTATGATCCCGAAGGCGGCGTATTGGGCAGATATAAGATTGAAGTTCAGCCGCCTAATCCGAACTCGACTATTGTTATGGTTAAGGCTACCGGATGGACATATAAAGAGCCAAATATAAAAAGAGTTTTGCAGGTTAGATTCAGAAGGCCCTCATGGAGCGAGTTTGCAGTCGCCGCCAATGATGTCATGAGATTTGGCCCTGGAACAGAAGTGTATGGGAAGATATTTTCTAACAATGGAATCCGTTTTGATGGTCTGGCGCATAATATTGTCAGCAGCGCAATGGATAAATATGACGATCCTGACCATAACGGCGATATGGAGTTTGGCGTGCATACGCACGTGGATCCGCCGCCGGGGAAAAATGTCAGTGATTCATTTGTTTCGGCGGAAGCGCCGCCTTCTCCGGTGCAGAATCGAACCGATGTTTTTATGGCCGGCCGGCAATTTCCAGTCCCTGCCTTGGACTTCAATGGAGTGATTGCCGATCTTGGGTTTATGAAGGCTCAATCGCAAATACCCGGGAAGGGCAGCTATTATGACAATAGTGATTGCAATAATAAAACAAATTTAGGAAGACACATTGTTCTAACAGGAGCAACTATGACAGTTTCGACCGTTACTGATTATAATAATGCAAATGATTCAATTACAAAGGAAGATTGTTTCTTGACTAACGTTCCAATTATAAATAATGGGATTATTTTTGTTGAAAATAATGTATGGATCGAAGGGATTATAAACGGCCGAAGGGTTTCAATAGTTGCAGCCAATCTTTTGGGCGGAGCTAAGGCCAATATATATATCGGCGCTGATAATCTGCTTTATACCAACTTTGACGGTACGGATATTATCGGACTAGTTTCCCAAAATGATATTGAGGTTCTTAAAAATAGTCTGGATAACTTAACTATTGACGCGGCGCTCTTAGCGCAATCAGGCAGAGTAGGAAGAAATAATTATACGCCTTTTAGCTGTAATTCGCAGTCATGCCAGGATCACAAAGGCACAATAACCATCAATGGATCCATGGTAACGGATCTCAGATATGGATTCACCTTTACTAATGGTACGGGGTATAGCAATCGCGTGCTTAATTTTGATAACAATTTATTATATTTTCCACCGCCATATTTTCCGACAGGAACTGAATATTCCATAGATCTCTGGGATGAGCTATAATATACAGTAGAAAGTTATAAAGTTCATAAAGTTTTTAAGAGTACGATTCTCATAAACTTTTAACTTTATAAACTTTTAACTTTATAAACTTCGCTATGAGTTTTCTAAATAAGAACATAATAAATTTTGAACCAAAGATTTTCGGGCTGGATCTAAGCGATCTTTCAGTCAAAGTTTTTCAGATCGAAAAAGAGGGCAATCGAGACAGGGTTCGCGGATTTGGGGCGGTGGATATTCCCTTGGGAAATATAGAAGATGGGCGAATAATTAATAAAGATCAGGTTGTTTCTGCCATAAATACTGTGCTAAAGTCCGCCAGTGCTAAAAAAATAAATTCCAACAAGGTCATTTGCTCATTGCCGGAATCGAAGGCTTTCGTCAGGATAATAACTATTCCAAAAATGAGTGAAGAAGAGGCAAAAGAAGCGATAAAGTGGGAAATGGAAGCCAATATGCCAATGTCATTGGCGGAAGTATATTTTGATTGGCAATTTTTGGAAGATGAAAGCAAGGATAAACAACAGGTTTTAACCGCTGCTGTGTCTCGCGAGGTTATTGATAGCTGGATGGATGTTTTAACTTCAGCCGGGCTGGATGTGTACGGCATGGAAGTCGAATCAATTGCCAGCATCCGAAGCTTAGTTGATAATAATTCGGCTGCTGGCGAAACATGCCTGATCGTTGATCTGGGCGCCAGAAGAACCAGCTTTATAATTGCAGAAGGCTTTGTGCCATACTTTACTTCCAGTATTCCATTTTCATCCGAGGGTATAAATGATGCCATAAGCAAGGCGCTGAATCTGAGCAGTGAAGACGCGGAGAAGGTAAAGGTCAACAACGGAATAGAAAATTTGAATGACAGCAATCCCATTTTTAATTCCGTCAGTCCGTTGCTTGAGAATTTGGTGGTGGAAATTTCGAAGACGATAGATTTCTACGGGGAGATGTCCAAACAATCCCGGGAAATAAACAGAATTATTTTATGCGGAGGAGGATCAAATATGAAAGGGCTGTCGGAATATTTGAATCAAAGAATAAAAAAAGATGTTGTTTTAGGAAACCCTTGGGTCAATTTGAATCTAGGAAGCGGTTTGCCGGTAATTAATAAAGAAATATCAGTCCGATACGCCACGGCAATCGGACTCGCATTAAGGGGATTGAATTATGGAAATTAAACTCAACCTTATTCCGAAATACAAAAAAGAAGAAATCGCTGAGTCAGACAAATTGAAGCTTGTTTTGCGATGGGAGATTGAAATAACTTTTATTTTAATTATTTTTTTTATGCTTCTTCTTAGCCTTAACTATATATTGCAATTTAATCTTGATGCCGCAACAAGTGAATTGGAGAGCAAGCAAAGCAAAGATAAATATGAAAAGATATCTGAATTTGATAACAATTTCAAAATAATAAATACGCGAGTTTCTGCGGATGAATCAATTCAGAAGGATCAACTATATTGGTCGAATTTGTTTCAAAAATTAAGCGATACGATTCCGGACGGAATAATAATAAGCAAGATGGCAAACAAAAATTATAAAGTTTTTTTAGCAGGATCGGCTGATACGCGCGATACGTTGATAAGCCTGAAAGACAGGCTTTCGCAGGAAAGTTGTTTCACGGACATAAATCTTCCTCTCTCTAATTTAGTTTCAAAGGATAATATTGATTTTCAGATTGATTTTAATATAAAAGAAGAGTGTGTCAAAAATAAATGAAAGAGTTTATAAAAAAATATAAGCTTCAGTTAATCGTTACTTTCTATGCGGCTATAGCGGCGGCCTTCTTTTGTTTTATTGTCTGGCCGTCTGTTAATAAAATAGCCGATAAAGCAAGTGAAATTCAGCAAAAAAGGATCGATGGTGAGTTAAACGAAAAGAGATTGGCTCTGGTGCCGGCCATGGAAGAAAATTACAATGAATTTAAAAATAACGAAAATAATCTCAATATAATTATCGATTCGGCTAAGGAGGTTGATTTCATTAAGGAGCTGGAAGCTTTGGCGGATCAAACCGGAAATAAAATTGAATTTAATGTGCCGGATTCCGCGGATAATTCTGCTGCTAAGCCAAAAAGCGCCGAAGGAGACATAAAAGGCAAGTTGGCTTATACGAATTATCTGTCAATGCAGATTGCTTTGGAAGGCAGTTATTCCAGCCTGCTGAACTTTATGCATAAACTGGAAAATTATAAAAATTATGTGAATATCATATCCATAAGTTCTGAGAAAAAAATTACAGTTGATTCTTCTTTGTCTGCTAATTCCAACCCATTTGCGGCGGCTGATCAGGCAGCGAAAAAATTATTGGATAAGGAATCTATAAACAGCATCTTGGACGTAGTTGTGTATAACAAACCTGTTCCTAAATAATCTTTTCGCTAAAAACTTCCAAATTTTGGCTACAACTGGTTAAAAATTTCTCAGATACTAAGGTATTCATCAAAATTTTTAACTGCGTCTCGCCTAAAATTAAAAAGTTTCGCTTGAAAAATTATTCAGAAACAGATTAGCAAAAATGAAAATCGATTTAAAAAATCTACAAGGAAAAATAAACACCAAGGACTTGATTCAAAAGACAGGCAGTTTTTTGAATAGAAAGGAAGTCTATGTTTTGTTTGTAATATTTTTTATCTTTCTGGGTTATTGCGGATATCTGTGGTACGCGTATTCCTATAGTTATCAATGGGATGGCGCGAAGAAGCAAGAATATATAAACACTAAAAACGCCGGCACCAGCTTTAACAAAGAAAGATTTGAAAAAGTTTTGGGAAATATAACTGCCAGGCAGGATGAATACCAAAAGAACATCGATAATCCTAAAGATATATTCAGATTGAAATAAAAATTATAAATGAAAAAGACTGTCAAAATGGCAGCCTTTTTCATTTGCTTGCCCCGTAGGAGCAAAGCGACTTTACGGGGTGCGCCCTGAGGGATTTTCGTGTCGTCCGCGGCGGACTCCGTGCCCTGGGCAGCGCTGAATGCTCGCTCGCATTCATCGGCGCTCGACTGCGCCGCGGCGGCTTGTCTCGCTGCTGCCCGTTCGAATCCCCAATGTTCAAATAAAAAATCCTAAGCAAAAGCTTAGAATTTTTCATTTGTGCGCCCTGAGGGATTCGAACCCCCGGCCCTCTGGTTCGAAGCCAGATACTCTATCCACTGAGCTAAGGGCGCGTCTGACTTCAGAAATCTACAGGGGGGCGATCACTGGGAATCGGACCCAGATACTCGGTACCACAAACCGATGTTCTACCACTGAACTATGATCGCCACTCTATAGACTTCTTTTCTGATTTCTTGTGCACCCACCAGGACTTGAACCTGGGACCATATCCTTAAGAGGGATCTGCTCTACCAACTGAGCTATGGGTGCGTATAATGTGTGCGCCGGGCAGGAATCGAACCTGCGACCAATAGCTTAGAAGTCCGCCAGCTGGCGGATCTATCCACTGAGCTATTATACTATAAATTTATTTTGTGTGCGCCGGGCAGGAATCGAACCTGCGACCAATAGCTTAGAAGGCTACTGCTCTATCCACTGAGCTACCGGCGCGTAGATTATATTTTTATAAGATTCCTGATGAATTCCCTGCCTCTAAAACTTTTTAATTCCCTCTCTCTTTTCATTGCTTCTTGCCTTGTATTAAAATCCTCTTTGTATATTAGTTTCCATTCATCTTTATTATTTTTATGGGTGTATGATTTGCCTTTATTTTTTAGCAAACCGTTATGCCTTTGAAGCCTAGAATCAATATCTGCTGTTTGTCCGATATAAATTTTATTTATAATGCCGTAAACACTAAACATGGAAACCTTACCTTATATATTATCGAACCTGCGACCAATAGCTTAGAAGTCCGCCAGCTGGCGGATCTATCCACTGAGCTACCAGCGCGTCGCCCCTCTTTTTTAATATAAAATTGCCCAAAGGCAATGTAGCCATACTATCAGTAAAAATGGCAGTAGTCAATGTAAATCATTGGGGTTGCTTGTTGTCCTTCTTATATTGTTTCCATTCATCCCTAGACCAGTTGGATGGCTTGGTTGTCAGAGGTGCTGCTCCGGGGTGAGGATATTTATAGGGAGAATTGTAATTGCTGTTGAAAACATCATTAAGAATCAAATTTCCACTTTTATCTTTGACCTGCTCAGTAAAAGTCGCTTTCATTGATCCATCGGGTTCTCTTTCGGTGATGGTCGGTCCAATGATGTCTGTTTTTCGGCCGTCATCCGTACCATAGAAATCAAAAGTAAGCTGCGTACCCGTGATTTTTGTCTGAATCAAAATATAATTAGGGGTGTTGTTGGTGAATTTTAAATCCGGACTTGGGATAAAAACTGTGGCATCCATGCCTTGCGGATTATAATAACCTACCGGATAAGCGTGTGGTGTACGCGCGGTAATTTTGAGACCGCTATTAACGGCGGCGCGAAAAGCGGTGGTGGATACTTGGCAGATGCCGCCGCCATAATCCGGTTCGGTTATATTTCCTTTAATGACCAGTTCCGGCAGGTAACCATGTTCCTTGTCGACATCTCCCAGTGTTTTTAAAAAAGAAAAATTTTCTCCGGGCTTGATAAGAACGCCATTGAAGCGGCTGGTGCCCACTTTGATGTTGGCAATCCGATTGGCCGGCGATCTGGCGAAATTGGAAATTCCCTCGCCAACGAGCGAAGTAATGCCTAAATTAGTAATCGAATCAGTAGAAATTTCAGGATCTTTTTGGGTGTAAGGCAGATCGATCGAATCTTCAGATTTTTTTTGCGTAAAATAATCTGCCAAAAATGCTACGCTTTTTTCTTTGTCCAACGTAACTCCTTTTTGGCTGAGTGAAAAAACGGAAACTTTTCCATTTTCCACGTTCAACTTTGCATTGATTGGATCTTTGTCGGCTTGTCTGGCTAAATCATCTACAAATTTAGTTATTAAGTTTGTGTCCAAAAAGAGAACAGATGATTTTTGGATGTGATTTTCCCGATTGACGCTAGAAGTAAGTTCGCAGATGATAGACTTCTGATATTTGCAAATCCGGCCATTCTCTATTTCTGATTTATAGCCAGATTTATAAATCAAGTCATTCTTTTCTTGCAACCAGCTTAAAATATCTGTTTTAGACAGGACATATGACGTGCCGTTTACTTTCAGGCTTGTATCCTTTAATTTTGCATTGGCATCGGCCAAAGATGAAAAAGACCCAATAGAGATGGTTTCAGCGGCGGCGATATTGCTACCGGCCAGCAAAAGACAGGAAAAAATGATAATTTTTGCGAAATTCTTCATGGATTAAGAATAGCTTAATTTTGCTTCTAAATCAATACTGTAAAAACAAGAGACGCCCCAGTGGAGCGTCTCGATAAGCATCGAATAATGTTTTAATTTAGAAGCCCCGCACCTGGATTTTCTTGGTTTTGGTATTGTCGGCCTTAGGCAGTCTTATAGTGAGGATGCCATTTTTCATAGAAGCCTCTGATTTGTCGGAAAGGACATCGACCGGCAAAATGACCGATCTGGAAAAATTTCCCCAATAACATTCCTGATAATAATAGTTTTCATCGCTGACCATTTCTTCATTTTTTCTTTCTCCGCGGATTGAAACCATGTCATTGTTGATGCTGACATCCAAATCTTCCGGCTTTACTCCGGCAATCGTAGATTTAATAACGATGTCATTGTCTGTTTGGTAAACATCAATTGTGAGCTGTCCTTCGCTATCTGAACTTGCTTCAAAATTTTCTTCCTGAGCATTTTTTCTTGAAGTGGGATTTATCAACATTTCAGTGTCTTCTTCCTCTTCCTGGTATATTTTAGTTAAAGGCCGGATTGGTGTTTCATACTCCGAAGTGTCGTCGATTCGGCTTGAACCGGTAAGTTTTTCTAAAAAAGACCGCTTTACTTTAATCATTTTATTATGTAAATGTTATTTTATTATCTAAAATAAGTATAATCGAATATGTTTTATTTGGCAAATATGGGCAATATGCTTAAATCAGGGATTTTTTTCGGCATATTTGTGGCTTAATAAAACCAAAACCAAGAATAGGGCGATTAAATATGAGTAGATTACTAAATAATTCAGATTATAGATGATGGCCAAGTTATAAATTATGTGCAGGCAAAAAGCGATGCCGATGGTTTTTATAGCTAATGAAGTGCCGGCGCTTTTTTCAGAGACAATGAGATATCCAATAATTCCGGTAGTGGCGATGTGCAGCGCGAGCGCGCCGATGATTCCCAAGTCAAAATAGAAAGAGCTCTGATTAAAAAACATGCTTAGATATATAAAAAACAATTCAACGGACGCGAATCCTAGGCCGGCAATCACGGCAGTTGAAATTTTTTGTTTTTTTCGATCCTGCTCCTTATATGATTTACGAAGCATCACATACTTGAAGGATTCTTCTATGAGAACAACTATAACCAGAAAAAATGTTATTTTATCAAAATAATTTATCTCAACGTCTTTCCCGGAAAGTATGAAATATAGGTTGGATATGACGAGCTCAATGATCAAGGCGCCTGCGGCGGCCAATATTCCGAAAATAAAAGGTTTTAGACTTTTCATTGAATTATTTTGATAATTTTAAGTTAGCGTCGGTTTTTAGGTTTTTCCAATTCGAAAGAAGGTTATTTTTGCCAGTAATTTTCTGGTATCGGAAGAATGCAGCCGCGGCAATCATGGCGGCGTTGTCCATCTGATAGGCGATTTCTGGAAAAGAAAATTGAACATGTGGAATTTTTTCTTGAATAGCTAGGCCGAGTTGGCGCTGGAGCTCTTTATTGGCCGAAACTCCGCCGGCTAGCAGTATGCTTTTCGGCTTATGTTTCTGGGCGGCGCAGATTGTTTTTGCAACCAGCACATCAACTACGGCTTGCTGAAATTCATGGGAAACTGCCGCAACGAAGGACGGATCTTTTAGCAACTTTTCATTTTTTTTGACGGTATAAAGCACGGCTGTTTTTAGTCCAGAAAAGGAAAAGTTAAAATTTTTGCTGTTTATCATCGGGCGGGGTAGATTTATAGCGTAGGATGATTTTTTAAATTTTTCTGCTTGCTTTGCAATTTCCGGTCCGCCCGGATAACTGAGGCCGAGAATTCTGGCCACTTTATCAAACGCTTCGCCGGCGGCGTCATCTTGAGTTTCACCGATAATTTCATAATCCAGATGTTTTTTCATCAATACTAATTGCGTGTGTCCGCCGGAAACAACCAGACAGAGTATGGGAAATTTTATGTCGTTGCAATTTTTGTTGATAAAATTGGCATAGATATGGCCTTCTATATGGTGGATACCCATAAGCGGTTTTTTCCAAACATAAGAAATTGTCTTGGTGGCGTTGGTGCCGACGAGAAGCGCCGGAATCAGCCCTGGACCATGGGTAACAGCGATGAGGGAGATATTTTTTTGGCTGATTTTAGCTTCAGTAAGGCTTGCCGTTATAACCGGTAAAATATTTTTTAGATGTTCTCTGGCGGCCAGATTCGGCACCACGCCGCCCCATTTGGCATGAAGTTTTATTTGGGAAGAAATAACATTGGATAATGGCTTGATATAGCCATTTTTTTCATCAACTTCAATGATTGCGGCAGCTGTTTCATCACAGGATGTTTCAATGCCTAAAATTTTCATATTTTTTTAACTTGACTTAGCGTAAGATGAATTGTACCATCTGATGTTAACATTATATTAGATTCAGAGCCTTCTCACAACTAGATTTATCAATGAAATATCGTCGTTAACTTTTAAGTAATACTAATGACTGAAGTTAAGCAGACAAATATCATAGACTATGCCAAGTCTTTGCCGGAAATAAAAGCTGAGCTGAGCGACAATGAGCTGGTCAAGTTGATTCAAGCGGGGAACGCGGATCTGTTTGCTGTAGTCATTGAACGCTATCAGGGCAAATTATTTGCCTATTTATATCGCCTGATCGGCGGCAGGGAAGAAGCGGAGGATTTGCTTCAGGATGTTTTCATCAAGGCTTTTAGAAATTTAAAAAGCTACGATAGCGACAGAAAGTTTTCTTCTTGGATATACAGGATAGCTCACAATGAAGCAGTCAATTATATCAAAAGAAAATCTCTAAAGAGATTTATTTCATGGGAGGATGTAACTTCCACCAAAGATAAATTAGTGAGTAATAATACGGAAGACGGAGCTGACAGGGAATGGCTGAGGAAAGAAGCGATACAGGAAATTGATGAAGCAATAAACAATTTGCCTATCAAATACAAGCAAGTCCTGATTCTCCGGTATTATTCGGAAAAATCTTATGAGGAGATAAGCGAAATTTTGCAAAAACCGGTTAACACGGTGGGAACCCTGATAAATCGGGCGAAGCGAAAGATGGCTGAAGAGGTGGAAAGATTGAATGATAACAGGATTCACCCAGTTAAATCAGCGCCGAAAACAAATCTAATAGGGTAAGGGAAATTAAATGAAGAATCGGGTAATGCGGGAGATAAAAGACAAAAAAATTAAAATGCGCCATCCTTTTATTTTCTTAGCGCAAAAATTGGGGTTGCAAAGTATTTTAGCGCTGTCAATTGTGGCTAGCGCGCTTTTATTAAATATAGTTTTGTATTTTTTCAAGAAAACCGGCGTGTTGAAATTCCTGTCTCTGGGCTGGCCGGGGCTGAAAATCGTGCTGATGACTTTGCCGTATGATTACATCGTGTTGTTTATTATTACAATTATTCTAGCCAATTTTATTGTTCACAAATTTGATTTGTCGCGGGGAATCAGCATGAACTCCAATGTGTCGGTTGTCGCGCTGTTAGCGTTCACGCTTCTTTTGAGTTCATTTTTTGCCGTCAGTGGAGTGGAAAATACTGTGAAAGGCTGGTCGAAAAATAAAATTCCGCCGGACGTGGCGATTTCCGGAAAAATTTTGGATTTCTCGAATGATCAAATTGTTGTTCAGGAAGGAAGCGGCCAAATCACTACGATTATTTTAGATAATCAGACAAACAGGATCTTTCTAACAGGACCCGGATATGTGAAGGGCAAATTTCTGCGGGCAGTCGGCAGTCGAAATGAAAATAATACCGCGGAATTCCAGGCCGAGGAAGTTGAGTGTTGTGATGCGGATTGAGTATGTTTTTAAGCCATCCTGCCTAAGCAGGTGGTTTTTTTGCTTGCTCTTGATTAATTTTTAATTTGTGCTATTATTCCTACTGTTATTCTGAAAATATAAATATGCCGCCATCGTCTAGTCCGGTCCAGGACGCCAGGTTTTCATCCTGGAAATCAGGGGTTCGAATCCCCTTGGCGGTACTAAATTGAAAGAAGAGCTTCGGCTCTTTTTTCTTTTGTATCAGCCAAGAAATGTAAACCTCCGATTTCATCTTTAACCTGTAAGGAAGGGGCTGTGACACTATTGTGACAGAATTTCCGAGTGACCATGTTGCCGTTCAAGGTATTGATCGCTTCGCGCAATACAGTGTCATTGATGTGCGCGTACCGCATAGTCGTGCGGATGTCGGAATGCCCGAGCAAGTTTTGCACGGCCACGAGGTTAGCCCCGGATTGAGCGAGGTGTGAAGCGAACGTGTGCCTGAGCACATGCCAGCCGATTTTTCTAAGACCAGCCTTTCCGCAAATTCTTTGAAGCGTCCTGATACTGGTGCTCTGGTCCAATGGTTTGCCGTTCATGTCAGCAAAGACATAGCCGCGACTTATTGTCATTTGATTAAGCGCATCGTGAACCGATGCAGTCATAGGGATGATCCGTATCCTGTTACTCTTCGTGCTTCCGAGGACTCCTTCCGCAAAGGCTTGCCGGATAGTCAGCTCTCTCCGTTTGAAGTCAACGTCGTCCCATGTCAATGCCTTTAATTCACCGAACCGAAGCCCTGTACCCAGGGCAACTATCAGCATGCCCTGCCAGATGCCGTTCGCTGAGTTGATCAGCAATCGGCTTTCCTCCACGCTCAGAAAATCAAACTCCTGAGGCAGCGTCTTGAGTTTCTTTATGATAGGGCAGCTATTTACGAGGCCCCATTCCAGGGCAGAGTTGAAACTTCTGCGAAGAACGGCAAGGTGGTTATTGATTGTCTTCGGGTTAAGCCCCCCCACGAGGACTTCCAGCCCCGCAACATGTGGAGCTTCTACAACGCCTGCACTGAGGCGATGAAGTCGGCTCCGCCCGTCCTCGTCATGGAGAAGCATATCATGCTTCACGAGACGATGACGGGGTAGAAACTAAGTGGGGTAGATCACGTTGATCTACCCCATATGTACTAACTGGAATTTTTTTTAAATTTTGCCACACATTGCTTATATGTTATCAAAAATCTAAGCGTTTTGGTTAAATTGATAAATTTGGAAAAATAAAAGCCGACACGTTTCAAACATCGGCTTCACTAATATTCATGCAAGTCGTCGCTATTTTGATGCTTACTTTAAAGTGCGTGCAACGCTTTTCGCAAGCTACCAAACACCTTTCGGGTAAGCATGAAGTAGAATACGAGAGGATTAACTACTTTGACTACTTTCTTGAACATAAAAAAAAGTTCCTCGTCGTACCTTGCTTTGTGTCTAAACAGCATTAGACCTAACATAAAACTAAGGGGCATACCAACAACAAAACCGCGAATAAGTGGAGCAATAATACAAGGATATAGCAATACCGCGATAAACAAGACAGGGATTGCAATATCCAAGGTAGTAAAAAGAACAATCATCAACCATTGCCACATTGTTCTAAGTATGGACCTATATTGGATTTTCAAAGATCTGTTCATGTGAGCCTCCTCTTGGTTTCTTCTGCTTTTGGAATATGGCTGCTTAGATGGGACCAAGGGCATGCTAACATCTGTAGCAATTTTTGTCAATAATATCATAGTGTTATGCGCGATTGAGGCAGCTAATGGTTTTCATTGTAGCAGAACCATAATCAAGCCACATTTTAAAAAAGTGACAGCGACCGAATCGTTATGTTAGTTGTAATTGCGATTATTATCAGGTATACGGGATTAAACCGATAATGTTCTTTCGATCCATTTAGGTGACTTTAAATCGGGGTTTGATTCAAAGAATCGCCATTTGATGGGCTTTGACTCAACACCAGCTATGGAAAAAACAGTTGTTCCGTAATCAGAATAATAAAGTTTCAGAACAGAATTCAACTGTTTGCCAAGGTAATACTCATCAGATATGTCCTCGTAAACGTGCAGTCTAACACTTGCAGCTAACTCCTCTATTATGTATGACACAGAAAGCTTAGTATTTACATCTGTGATATTAGCAGTACCTGAATACGAAGATACATGATTTAGAGCTTCATTATCGATGTCTTTTTTAAATTCCGGAATTGTGTGATACATGATAATAATATTGCGGTATATTCTTGTAAACATTTGGTCTGCAATATCATCAAAGCCGTAAATTGTCCATACCGGGAAATTATTGGAACTGCCAAATTCATTTTTCAATTTACTAAGCCAGGTGCTTCTTTGTTCAAAGAGCGTCCTTCCAGAATAGAACTTTTTGATAGTCTCATCAAATGAATTGCCATTACATACACTGAAGGATCTATTGTAGAGTTGTATTTGATCAGCGATAATAAAGACAAGCTCGTCGTAATACTCGGGTATTGTGTTGAGACCAAATAGGACTCTTTCTGTGGAGAAAATATTGTTGTTCAAGCTTATAGGAAAGAGAAGTCGTTTTGTTGTCATTATGTCGTCTTAGTGAAGCGGTGTAATGAACTACCAACAAGTTCGGTGAACCAGGCACCAATTATAAAAACAATGAAAATTAACAGAGCGCTCAAAGCGATATTCCAAAGGGGATTTAAAAGAGTTCGGAATAAAATTTCCACGAAAGGGCTGGTTGGGTAGGCTATGCCTTTATTGGATTGAATTGTAGCAACAAAGGACAAATTAGAGGTAGTGCTGTTTGGATCCACTGTTAATAGTGATACGGCTTTAGTATTGAGCATCTCCTTGTACTCTTGCTTAGCTAGTGATTGCGCTACAAGATCATTTGTATAGTCTGGAAGATTAACTTGAAGTAAAAGAAGGAACGAGCATATAATTGGTACAGCAAGAAAGAGAATAAAAAAAGCTAAATGAACGGCTTTTAAAGTGGACTTAAAGCGTAACGCCATTTCTCGCGGCTCTCTTTCTGCGGCAGTCTTACCGAAATGTGTATCGCCCCATTTTTTATAGCGCCAAGGATAAAATATGTAACAAATGAGCAGGGCTACATAAATAAAAAGAACGATACACATACTTGGATTAATTCGCCATGTCTTGTAAACTGCGCCGATGAACAGGGGACAGGAACAAGAACTTATTATAGCTTGGATGGTAACTGTGTTATCAAACCTCATATTAATTCCTCGATATAACAGTATGTTTCAAAAAGATATAGCCTGATACTAAAATAGGGCAAAATGGCGCTAGAAGCGTCCACGAAAACTGATTTGAAGGTTGAGTGAAGCCCATGAAGCTGCAAACGATATAAAGAAATAACGAAATTATTATGAATGAGGGTTTTTGCTTTTCATCCAATACTGCGAGCACAAAAGCTGGGAAAACGTTAAGACATACAGGTAAAACTACAAATATCATTTTTTCAAAAGGAATATCAAAACTTCGCACAACCGCATAAGTTAGCGCAAAAGCTATTGATGTCAATAGACTTAAACGAAAAGGTTTCATGTTGCTCATAAGAACCTCGCGGACTTTACCTGTTGATACTTGAAACTCCTTCACAAGAAGGAATGAATATATCTGCGAATCAGCACTGGCAAAAAGTGCTGCCATACCGCCAATCCAAAATGCGACAAGGAACACCGTAGATACTCCGGACATCTGCGTTAGCAGAGCAAGAATTGCATCTTCGCCTATTTTTTGGCCTGACAAAGGAAAAGCAAATAATCCGAGAATAGCAAGTATGCCCCAAAGAATAGCAGTTGCAAAAGTTGAACTACCTTGAAGACGTGTTTCTTTGGCACCAAAAATCCATACACGAAGCCAGTGTGGCTCCGTCACAAGCACTAGTATAAAATTAAGAGAAATCACCTGAATGGCGAACAATATGCAATCTTTGGACGACAATAAGGACACTGGGAGATCCTTTATAGTTTGTCCGATTGAATTTACATTAAATGCAAGAAATAAAACTCCACCTAATAATATGAGCGAAGCAATTACGATTAAAGGGGTTTGAAAAAAGTCAGCAAAGACAAAACCTCGTAATCCATATCGAAGAGTGAAATAAACAACACCAAAACAACAAACTGAGAGCAAAATGAGCCGATCCAACATAGTATGATGCCCAATTAGTTTACTGGAAATATCTGCAAAAAGAGCAAAATCAAGCCAAATTACAGAGGCTATGTTAAGCAAGCTAATCCATTTTATAATCAACGCAGTTTTTTGAGCTCCTTGATCGTTTGGTCGCCAAAATATGCGAGCAATAACACCGCCTGTTTGATCTGGAGATTTGAGGAGTGATTCTATATAAGTGTCTTTACAGATTTTGGCAGTGAAAAAATTGGTAACATAAGCTCCTACCCAAATTGTGAGTGAACATAAAAAAATCCAAGCTCCAAAAAGCTTGGAACTCCCGATGAAGAAAATATAAACCGTAGCAAGAGATGTCAAAGTACCAACAATGTTGGTGCCTGTGAACCAACTTCCCATCTTACTAGTGATCATATTATCCCATTCCTTCTTATCCTCCTGTGTAAATAAAAGTTTAGTTCTAGGTTTTCCGAAAGCAGTAAATACTAAATAAGTTATGGCAAGCATCCCTGCTATTGTTATAACCTGCAAAAATGTTGTCATAGCCTACTCCTTGTTCAAAACTCGGAACTACAGGTTGTCTGTCTAAGGGTCTAATAAATAAATTAAAAGCCCACCCCCGCTCTCGGAGATGGGCTATGACAACGCCTGCCAACTTCTGCCCACGTCTAACTCAGGGTAGTACGTAGTGCTTTTGCTGCAGCCTTGCTTTGATAATACGTTTTATACATTATTGAGCCAAGAAAATCAATATAAATTTTAAAGGAATACAGTTATAATAGTAAAAAGGAAGCCTCTCAGCTTCCTTGTAAATCGTAGTTTTATCCCCGTCCCCACTCCCGACAAGGCCCCGCGTACTCGCCAGTCTGGCCTCATTTTGATTGTGGCCTTTCCCATATTCGACAAAAAGCCGGTTTGAAAAGCGGAGCGGTTTTTCTTTTTTATCGGAGTGAAGCTGTTTCCTTTATGGTGGCTAAACGCCCGATGGGGATTATAAGGGGGCACCCCTTATCCAAAAAACCAAACACGCGAAAACTGTAAGGCTATCACTTGCCCCAAATTTCAATTTAAACTATGCTAAAGAAGCAAAGCTTACCACCCAGAATATACTGCCGTCCATCGCTTCCCCTGTATCGCCACCATCACAAAACCTGTGACACTATTGTGACAAAGAAGTGATGAAAGGACGCTTAATTCTGAATATCTGATAACAACTGATAACCGATATTTGGGCTAACCTAAAGCCTGTTTCCTTTGATTGAGCCGCTTAATGGATTATACCGTTATGGTTTCGAATCCCCTTGGCGGTACAAGATCCAAAAGCCTCTCTGAGAGAGGCTTTTGGTTTTCTTGTCACCAAGGGGATTCGAACGGGCAGAAGCGAGACAAGTCGTTGCGGCGCAGTCGAGCGTCGATAGATGTGAGCGAGCGAACATTTAGCGCTGCCCAGGGCTACGAGCCGCCGCGACGAGGACGAGAATCCCCTTGGCGGTACACGATAGAAATCCCGAGCTTTGTGCGTGGGATTTTTTGTTTATATGATAGCCTTTTAATACAGCCTTATTTTTGCTAGACTGATTCAGTATGGTTAAGCGCATATACAACAGAGTAAAAAACGTCCTGTTTGCCGATCCGAAGCTGCTTTTTGCCGAAGAACGGGCGTTAATAAAAGAACCTTTTTATTTCCAAGGCACGAATGGAAAGGCTGTTTTGTTGGTTCACGGCTGGACTTCCACTCCGTATGAAGTCAGGAGACTGGGAAAATTTCTGAATGACAACGATTATACTGTCTGCGGGCCGATGTTGCGCGGGCACGGCACAACCTACAAAGATTTGGAAAATGTGAAAGCGGAGGATTGGCTGGCTGATATTGAAAAATCTTTTGATGAACTGAAAAATAAACATAAAAAAGTTTATATCGGCGGGACATCCATCGGGTCAAATTTGGCCGTTGCTTTTTCGGCGGAAAGATCAGATGTAGCCGGACTAATTTTAATGGCAATGCCATATAAAATTAAATTTGAAATAGCCACCGTTGCAATCGCTAAATTTTTAAATAAATTTATAAAATACAGAACAAAATTTTATCCGCCGACTTTCGGAGTTTCAACTACGATTACGCGCCTTATTTCTTATCAGACCTATCCGATCGCTAGCGCTATGGAAGCATTTAAAATTGTAAAAGAATCCAGGCAACTATTGGGAAAAATAAATCAGCCGTGCCTTGTGATGCAATCCACTCATGATCATGTCGTGTCCAAGGGCAGTTTGGAAAATATTTATGCCAGCATAAATTCTTCTGTGAAAAAGAAAAAATATGTCCGGCAGGCTTATCATACTTTTGTTTCGGATATAAAAAACGAGCATGTGTTCGAGGATGTTTTAGATTTTTTAAATACACTATGAAAATAGCTATCTTTACCAATAATTATCTGCCCAATCCGTACGGGGTTTCCGGTTCAATTGAAAGCTTTCGGAAGCAATTTGAAGCGCTTGGGCACACGGTCTATATTTTCGCGCCGGTCTGGAAAGATTATGCGGATGAAAATTCAAATGTCTTCCGTTATCCGTCGCTCGACATTGAATTTAAATTTAGGTTTCCGCTGGGTATTCCGTATTCCCGAAAAATTGACAAAATTCTGGAAGGTTTGGATTTGGATATCATTCATTCCCAGCACCCGAATCTTTTGGGCAGCGCGGCGGCTAAATGGGCCAAGAAAAAAAATATCCCGCTGGTTTTTACGTGGCATACTCTTTATGACCAATACACGCATTTTTTTCCGATTGTTCCGGGAAAATTAGCGGCAAGCTGGTTTATCCAAAAAGCGGTGAAATATGCCAATCGAGCGAATACGATAATCACGCCGACTTCTTCAGTGATCGAGATTATAAAAAAGTGGGGAGTCACAAACAAAAATATCCAAGCGATCCAAACAGGGGTTGAGGAAAAAATTTTTCAAAACGCAGACAGAAATATGACGCGTGAAAGGCATGGTATAAAAGAGGATGAAATAGTTCTGCTTCTGATTTCAAGAATTACGGCTGAGAAAAATATTGAATTTATTTTCCGCTCTCTTGCTGGAGTAATCAAAAATAATCAGAAGGTTAAATTTTTGGTCGTGGGCGGCGGAGATTTGCTCCCGCATCTAAAAATGATAACAAAAAATGAAGGCATAGAATCTCAAGTCGCATTTACTGATATGGTTCCGCGCAGCGAATTAGGAAACTATAATGCGGCCGGCGATATTTTCGTTTATTCCTCCAAAAGTGAAACACAGGGGATCATCATAACCGAAGCAATGTACATGGGTCTGCCAGTCGTGGCTGTCCGCGCTACTGGCATAAGTGATTTGGTGGAAGACGGGAAAACCGGATTTCTGGTTTCAGAAAAAGAGGCTGAATTCGCGCGGGCGGCGGAAAAATTAATTTCGGACAAAGAACTGCGCGCAGAATTTTCACAAGAAGCCAAAAAAATTGCCCGAGAAAAATATACCAGCAAAATTTGCGCGCGAAAAATGTTGGAAGTTTATGGACAAGCAATCCAAAATTTTAAATCGAAGATTCTATAATCGCGAAACGTTGAAAGTTGCCCAAGAAATGCTAGGCTGTTTTTTGGTGCGTAAAGTTAAAAATAAAATTATTCGCGCGATGATAACTGATGTGGAAGCTTATGTCGGTGAAGATGATCTGGCGTGCCATGCTTCCAAAGGCCGGACGTCGCGGACGGAAATTATGTACGGACCGGCGGGGCATCTCTATGTCTATTTTGTTTATGGCATGCACTTCATAATGAATATTGTGACAGAAAAGAAGGAGTTTCCGGCGGCGGTCATGATCCGCGGAATAAAAATTGACGATGTAGGTTACCAAAAAACCAACGGGCCGGCCAAGGCGTGCAAGTTTTTACAGATAGACAAAAAATTGGACGGCTGGGATATGACGCAAGGTGAAAAGTTATGGATCGAACGAGGAGTAAAAATTCCAAAAAATAAAATTAAAACCGGCAAAAGAATCGGCATTGATTACGCCGGACATTGCACGCATTATTTGTGGAGGTTTTATATTTCTTAAGGATAGGTTTTGAAAGACTGAATGAACTTTCAGCTCGCAAGAGCCGATTTTTTGCTTTATTTCCAGCCTAAATTACGATCTATTGACAGTTTAATTATTTTATGCTAAACTATGCTATTGGCCGTTGAATCGCCCGTTCAACGTGACCACCTTGCGCCAAGGGCACTCAACTTCAACAAGCGCAGGGAAAAAGGAGGCAGGTATGTTTCAGAAGGGGAATTTGATGGTAGGAGAGCGGGTAACGACGAAAAAGGGAGAGTATGTCGGGACAGTAAAAGAGGTTCTTTCAAAACCTATAGGTGAGGACTGGAAATACCGCGTTACGTGGGACCATTACCTTACAGGGCAGAACCCGCCGGCTTCGTTCGGATTCTACAGCGAGAAGGAGCTGGTCAGATGGTCGCTTGGAAAGTCTTTGTGGACAAGCGCCATTAAGATGGTGATGTCCGCCGAGGAAGTCGTCTCCAAGAAAGTAATGCAGTTCATGGCAAACCACCCGTCATACAAGACGAAGATCGAGAGGCTCAGCATGTGGTTTACGAAGACCAGAAGGTTTTATAGCGACTTGTGGCTGTGTGTCAGCAAAGTGGCGAAGTATGCCAAGGAGTCCTTGTTCAAGAGGATGAAGAGGTTTATGACAAACCTGCCATTTCGCATGGCGATCGGCAAGTTCGGGATCTGGATGATGAAAGCCGGGCGTTACCTTCAGGTACGCTATGCGAACTGGAACGGCACTTTCCGTATGGAAGTGGAGTTTCATCCAAATCACAACATGGCTACATTTCATGTTTCTGAGCAGGTCACTGATGACTACATCCTGACCTTCGAAAGTCCGAAATGGCAGGCCAAAAAGAAAACGCCGATGGTTGACAAACTTTTCTCCATTAAGGGCGTGTCGAAGATAACCCTGCAGGCCCTTGAGATAGGCATTGAAAAAGGCCAGGTATTTACATGGGAGGAGCTTCGTCCTAAGATCGAGGAGGTGATCTTGACGGAGCTTACTAAGAAACAAGAGCAGTTGGTATAAGGCGCAACAGCACCAATATCAAAAAGCCGGTTCAGCAATGAACCGGCTTTTTTCTTTTGTTGTATAACCTAACAATTTCAGATATAGGCAAGCGAGATTGACAGAAGCATAATATAGTGGTAGTATGTAAGTGTAACAATAACACTTTATAACTATGAAAATAGCCACAAAAAAAGGAGCGAAGAATAGTGAGCTGATTATCGGACCAGCTATGGCGGTGGATGTTTTGATTTTTGCTATCCGCGAAGAAAAACTGAACGTATTGCTGATTCAAATAAACAATGGTCCATACAAAGGAAAGTGGGCTTTGCCGGGCGGAATTGTTGCGCTGGAAGAAACTTTGGATGAGACGGCGGAAAGAGTGCTGGAGAAAAAAGCCGGCATTAAAGGAATCTATCTGGAGCAGCTCTATACTTTCGGCAAAGTTGATCGTGATGTGCGCGGGCGCATCGCTTCAGTGGCATATTTTGCCTTAGTGAACAGCGATAAGTTTGCTCCCAAGACGAATGAATATTACGCTGACATCGCCTGGAAAGAAGTGGATGATTTGCCGTCGATGGCTTTTGATCACAAAGAGATGGTCAGATACGGCGTGCACAGATTGCAGAGCAAGATTGAATATTCCAATATTGCCTATGGGCTGTTGCCGAAAGAATTCACGCTGACAGAAATCCAAAAAGTGTATGAAGTCATTCTCGGCAAAGAATTGGACAAAAGAAATTTCCGCAAAAAAATGAAAATGCTGGATCTGATCGAACCGACCAAACATGTGAAGTATGGCATGCGCAACCGTCCGGCGGAGATGTATAAATTCAAAAAAAGAAGCCTCGTTTTTACGAAATAGAGCAATGACCGCCTTCGGGCGGTTTTTGTATTGACAAGATAGCATTTTTCATGTATGCTTCATGGTTCCTTTTAAATTAACCCACAAATAGAGGTGCTCAATGATCAGGCTTGTAAAGTTATCAATGGCTCATCTGAAGCATGTCATGCGGTGGGTCAATGACCCGCAAGTTACACAGTATTTCGCCGGTTTGCAAAAGGCGATAACGGAGGAGCAAGAAAGAGGATTTTTGGAGAAACTGATCGCCAGTCCGACTGACAAAGTCTTCTCTGTCTTCGATGGCAGAAAATATATCGGGCAGGTTTCTGTGAATCAGATTCATTGGCCGAGCGGAGAAGGGAGACTCTTCCTCGTTATCACACGTAAACATCAGGGCAAAGGCTATGCCAAGGATATTGTGCATGCAATTCAGGACAAGGCATTCGGCGAGCTGGGATTACATCGCATATATCTGATTGTCCGTGAAGACAAGAGGAGAAGCGTCCAGCTCTATCATAAGTGTGGCTTCCGTCAGGAAGGCGTCTTGTATGATAAGTATAAAATAGGCGGAGCGTGGATCAACATGCTCCAGATGGCCATCATCGAACCATGGTGGAAAACATGGTGGAAGGAGAGAGGATGAAAAACCAAGCAGTTAGACTGACAATCTAGCTGCTTTTTTTATTTGGTTTTTTTAAATAAAAAATAGCAAAAACAGGGCTTGAATCAGGGTAGAAAAGGACTTATCCACAGTGTATTCTTGACACTAACAAAATGAGGTGCTAGATTAAGAGTGTAATAAATACACTAACAAAGATGTAATAGAAACAACGAGGTTCCGGTTTGATAAATGCTCGCCACGCGAGCACCTATCAGATCAGAAAAAGCTTTTTGACAATCTGGTTTTATAGCAGATCTGGCTATGGGCCAATTAATAAAAATGGAGGTCATTATGATTACGGATAAATTCTTCATCTCCGCCGGCAGTATTGCCGGCACCAGCCACAAACAATCCGGGAAAAATAATCAGGACGCGTATTTTATCGCGACTGAAGCCGAAGACATTGTGGCGATTGTCTGCGATGGCGGGGGCTTTCAGGAATCACGGTATCCACGAAGCTCTCGCGGTCTGTGCGACCATGAGGCCGGCAGTGGACATCGCTGTTGTCGGGTAATATTCCGGCAAAAAGCACAAAAAGACAGGAGAAGAATAATTCTCTCTCCTGTCTTTTTTATTTATCCAAAATTAAGCCATCATTATTTATTCCATATGAATCTTCTCCTGGAATTTTTGCAAGGCACTGCGAATGACAGAATGCTTTTTTAATTCCGGATCGGAGGCTAAAATATTTTGTGCTTCGAGGCGGGCGAATTTGATGAGTTTCACGTTGGCCAAATGTTCCATAGCGATGTCCGGCAAACCGGATTGGATGAGGCCGAAAAATTGCCCCGGTCCGCGCAGTTCCAAATCTTTTTGCGAAATTTCGAAACCGTCATTTGTGTCTTCCATAGCCTGTAATCTTTCCATGGTTTTTTCAGTGGTCGAATTGGTGAAAAAAAAACAATATGACTGATGCTGCCCACGACCGACGCGTCCGCGGAATTGGTGGAGTTGGGAAAGTCCGAAACGGTCGGCGTCTTCAATCATCATGACGGTGGCATTGGGAATATCGATGCCGACTTCCACCACGGAAGTGGAAACCAAAATGTCGATTCTTTTGTCTTTAAAATTTTGCATCACCTCTTCTTTTTCTTTGGATTTCATTTTTCCGTGCAACAGTCCCAGTTTCAGATCTGGAAAAATTTCTTCGGATAATCTTTTATGCTCGCTGGTGGCAGCCTTCACTTCCGTCAAAACTTTTGAATCTTCCACCAGAGGTAGAATGATGAAAACTTGTCGGCCAGCTCGGATTTCTTGGCGGATAAAATCATAAGATTCCTGCCGGACTTTGGGCGGAATGATGCGGGTGATTATTTCTTTTCGATTTGACGGCATTTCATCCAAAATAGACAATTCCAGACTGCCAAACATCGCGATGGCCAAGGTGCGCGGGATGGGGGTGGCGGTCATAGTTAAAAGATGCGGGATAGTTTTTCTTGAGCCGTCGGCGATGTCCATCGCTTCCTGTTGCAGATAGGCGCGCTGGGCGACGCCGAATCGATGCTGTTCATCAATAATAATCAAGGCTAAATTTTTAAATTTTACATCCTTCTGAATGATGGCGTGCGTGCCGATAACTAAACTTATTTGGCCGGATTTTATTTTTAATAGCAGGTCATTTCTTTTGTCATTCCCGTGAAAACGGGAATCTAGTGAAGCATCAATGTTATTGCGACTAGATTCCGGATCAAGTCCGGAATGACAATCGAAAGTAATTTTATACGAATTAGTTAAAAGCGCGATATTAGAATCATATCTGGAAAATATTTTACAAAAATTTTCAAAATGCTGGCGCGCCAGAACTTCCGTTGGCGCCATCAGCGCCACTTGAAAACCATGGTGCATAGTCTGCAAAGCGGCGATCGCGGCGACGATGGTTTTGCCGCTGCCGACATCGCCGTTGAGAAGCCGGTTCATCGGCATGGGTTTTTCCAAATCTTTCAAAATTTCAAAAGAAGCTTTGCGTTGCGCGTCAGTAAGAGTAAATGGTAAATTGTTCACAAAATTTTTGATCAGCCTTTCATCAAATTTTATCTGCAAAGAGTTATTGCCTTCCCACTCAGCCTTGACTTGCAAGGTTTTGAGTTGGACCAAGAACATTTCCTGGAAAGCGAATCTTTTTTGCGCGCGCAGAAGTTTTTCTTTCGACTCAGGAAAATGAATTTGGATCAGCGCGGTATAAATATCGTATAAATTTAATCTTTGCCGGATTTCATAGGGAATGATGTCTTCCATTTGTTGAGCGATTTCCAGAAGCGGTTTCAGCTGCCAGCGAATCCATTTTGAAGTGATGCCGGAAGTTTCGCTATAGACCGGCACGAGCCGGCCGGTGTTGGTGGTTTCGCGTTCGGCTCTTTCCCAAGACGGGCCGGTCATTTGCAATGTTTTGCCTTTCAAAACAATTTTTCCGCTCAGACGTACTGTTGCACCTTCTTTCAAGGTGTCTAAAATAAAAGGCTGGTTGAACCACACGGCTTTCAGAGGAATATTATTTTTATCTATGACGGTTATTTCCGCAATGGTCATCTTGCGCCGGAAAATTCTAGCCAGCTTTGTTTTTGTGATCTTTCCTTCCACAGTCACAGTTTGATTTAAACATTCCGGCGAGATCAAAGCTGTCTGTGAAAAATCATCATAGCGAAAAGGGAAGCGCAACAAAAGATCTTCCACACTATGGAGTTCCATCTTTTCCAAAACCTTGATGTATTTGGGAGTGATTTTGGGAATATTTTTGAGCGGGGTTTTGAGAGTAAGCATGAGTTAAGTATAAAGCATAAAAAAACAGTTGGCGACCCCAGCACTAATTCCGATTAAGTCTCGCGTTGCATGTAGATTTGCTTGCGAATTCGCCTTCGGCTATATTTTTTGAAATATTATACTGCCTGTGTGAATTAGTGCGGGGTGCTCAATTTTGTTTCTGCTCGTTCCTCGCAGACAAAATTGGCAAATAAAAAAGCCACAAGCTAGGAATTCTAGTGTGGCGAATGGGCGGAGGACTAATCCTTCGACAGTTTAGTCCTCCGCCCCGCGAGTATCGACGTATGTCCGCGCCGATACAGACTAATCTTGTTCTTGAGCGATTCTCGACATAGGCGAGTACTTACTCGCTGAGCATCCCTCAAGAAAGAGTAGTCGCTAAAGAGCGGTTGTGGTTTTTAGTAACAGAAACCGACACGGGCCGGATGCAAATTGGCCGAGGATGTCCTGGTCCTTTTTTCTTGTTCCTCGATTGCGCCCTTGCACTCTTGGCACATATTGGCGAAGGGGACGAGGCGCAAGCGGTTAAGAGGTATTGGTTCTTCACATCCTAAGCATATGCCGTATGTGTCTGTCTCTATGTTCTCCAAGGCCTCATCACATTTTCTTAACTGTTTCTGTAGGTTCCCTATTCGCGTAGCCAGGGTCACCCTCTCTGTCGAGGGGCACTTGTCAGCCAAGTGGTCGCCGGAGGGATTGATTTCTCCGGAAGTTACTTCCTTCCTGAAGTTTTCTGTAGCCAGTGTTAGCTCTTTTTTGAGCTCCACCTGTTTCAGCGCTATGATGCTTTTAAATTCTTCGTGCTGTTTCTCGGTTAGCATATCAGCCTCCTTCTTAGATTAATAACAATAGCATAAAACTAAAGTTTATTTTGCCTCCTCTCCTTGGTTAATAATAACAACGAACTAAGCTTAAATTCAATCCTAGCATTTTATAGTCTGTTTGTCAACTCTACAAATTTTGTTTATTCTGGGCTATAATAAAGGAGATAATTGTAACGTGTAATCTTATGGAAATGCAATGTTATTTTGACGGAAAAATTTGTAAGCTGGAGGATATAAAGATCAGCCCGTATGACATTGGCATGCTGCGCGGGTATGGCGTGTTTGATGTGATGTGCACTGCCAATGGCAAGCCGTTTCTGTTTGAGGAGCATCTGGCGAGGATAAAAAAATTTGCTTCGGAAATGAAACTGCAATTTCCTTTGACAGACAAAGAATTTGAAAATATTTTGAAGAAGCTGTTGAAATTAAATGGTCACAAAAAATCAACTATTCGGACAGTTTTGACCGGCGGAGTGAGCGCCAATGCTTTTTCCCCTGGAAAAACAACCTGCTATATCTTGATTGAAAAATTTGATCCGCTGCCTAAAGAATATTTTGAAAAAGGCGTCGGCGTGGTTACTCTGGAGTTTGGCAGATATATGCCGAAAGTAAAAATCACTAATTATGTTGAAGCCATCAGAAATCAGCATATTCGACAGAAAAAAGGCGCGTTGGAAATCACGTATATAAAAAACGGCAAAGTGTTGGAGAACTCCATGAGCAATGTGCTGATGTTCAAGGGCAATACTCTCGTGACAGCCAAAGAAGGGGTGCTTTTGGGCACAACCAGAAATTTAGTGGTGAAGTTGGCGAAGAAAAAATTCAAAGTGGAAGAAAGAGAGGTTTCCGAAAAAGAATTTAGAAGTGCTTCGGAAATTTTTCTGACGGGTGCCAATAAAGATGTTGTGCCGGTGGTGAAAATAGACGGCAAGAAAGTGGGGGACGGCAAAGTTGGTAAGCACACAAAAGTAGTGGTAGAATTATTTAAGGAGTATTATGAAAAATATTAAATAGTTTTATTTTTAAAGTAAAAAAAATGAGTATAGAATTAATGGAAAAGCCTGAAGTAAAACAAGTTGAAGCAGATGAAGGAGAGGCGATAAAGGATCTGACAGAGATTGTTCCTGCTGGTGAAAGTCCGGAATTAAAAAACGCTAGAATATCAGATGAGATAAAAACTACTGAAAAAATAGGAGCAGTCAGGGATACTCTTAAAAAAACAGACGAGAAACAGCCTTTTAATTTCTTGGAATACATGCAGGAAATAATGAAACAGCCGGAGCTTAGGGAGTCTGTGGTTCTGGACCGTTTTTTACGGAAAAATTTTGCTTCCAGGGAAGATTATGAAAAAATATTATTACAAGTGGCGGATGAATACAAAAGTGGAGGCAATATCGATAAGGCTTTTGGGTGTTATGAAATCATGCTTAGATTTTACGAGGAAATAAAAGACGAAAATAAAATCAGAAAAATGGGAATAAAGCTTGGCGAACGTGAAGATGAAGTTGCTAAGAGTTACAATAGGTTTTGGGGTTCAAAAAGAAAAGAAGTATCTTCTGAAAAAGAAAGATTAGAAAAACAGTTTGCTCATTTTGCAAAAGCGTCTGATTTTTTTATACGCGCATGCGAAAAGGATAGTCCTTTAAATATTCTTAGTAAGTATCAAAAAGGAGTAAATCTAAGCAAGAAATGTTTGGCAATGGCCGAAGATTTGTTTGAAATATATACTAAAGATGGCGATACTGAAAAAGCAAACCGGACGGGAAGGTATATTGCGCATCATCCCGAAGCCATCAAACATGCGTTTAAGCAAATATGATATACTAAATTTATGGAAAAGGACCAAACTAAGGAAAATTTATCTCCGGAATCGGAACTGCTATCAAAAAAGTTCGTTTTTCTTCTGGAAAATTCCGGCATGCCGGATGAGGTGAAAGAAGCGTGGCTTGCTTTATTGCCCGAAATGTCCCTGGAACAGCTGGACAGGTTTTTTGATATTTTGGAAGCGCAATATCTGAATGAAAAAACCAAGGATATCGACGAAAAATATAAAAAAGAATTGGAAAAGGTTGTGGAAGAATTTAAAAAAGATACGGAAACGAATAACAAGGATTTGCTGCAAAAAATAGATTCATTTAAAAAAATTTATGCAAGCTTATGAAAATGGAAGATACGCTCCAAATGCCGCCAGTTTTAGGTGAGACAGCCGAAAATCCTGAAAAAGAAATTGTTTCAGAATCTTCTCCTTCCGAAAAAGGATTTTTTGAAAAGGCAAAGGATGTTTTGGGAAATGAGGAGATACAAAAGCAACTTCTAAAAACCGGCATAGGCACTGCAGCTTCTATTGCCGGAGTAAAAAGTTTTTATGATGTTCCAGCATATCTGCGCCAAAGATATATGGTGCGGGGAATTTTGGGCCAAGGCGAAGGGCTAGGCGGTTCGGTTGAGAATGTGATTTCATCTTCGCAGGAAATTGACAGGGGTGAAAAGGCGATTGACGCAGAGGACCGCCCGAGAGAAGTTAGGGATGCCATCACTGACCTCAACAAAAGATTGGAAATGACAAAAGAAGGCAGCCAAAAAGGTTCGGAGCAAAGAAATTTGGTCGCCCAGCTTTTGAATGAAAACAGGATTAAGGACAAAATGTCGAAAGAACAAAGGGGAGAGCAAGTTACCAATATACTGGACAATTATACGACGACCAAGGTGACCGGAATGCAGGCGGCGCGCGAAACTTTGAACACGGGCTTGGTGGCAACCGGAGCTTTTGCTTTGCGCGGGGTTTCCTACGGAGTCTTGGATGGCGTTGAAAGATACCAAAAATTGAAAAAGGGAGGAGAGAAGGTTAGTATCGCAAAAGATATAATCATTGGTTCCATAAAAGAAACTCTCCAAGAAGCTGTCGGTCTAGATTCTTCAGGAGAAAAAAAGCGCGGCGCAAAGGTATTGGATGTGATAAAGGCTTGGGGAAAAATTGCCCGCTATGTTGGAATTGGAGCCACGGTGGAATTTAATCCTAATGCGATGGGAGAATCGATTGATAATCTTTCTAATGCTTTTTCTGGAAAAACAGATATCCACGAAGCAACTCAAAATTTTACAGTTATTAATGAAGCCGTTTCGGGTATAAAAAAGGTCGCGCACGGAGCAGTTGACCTGGTCAGTCCGACAGAAGCATACGCGGATGAAATTCCAAGCGTTGCTCATCTGGAAGTTGGTGCAACTCTCAATGGAGGAGCGCACGTTGACAATATTGGTCCTGACGGAACAGTTTTTCTTAGTTCGAAAGGCGGCGGAACGATTGAGCTCCATCCCGTGGGAACAAATGGAGTTTATAAGTTTGGTCCGGAAGGACATGAGGACTATGCGAAGATTGCCGACGGAAAACTTACCAAGCTTGAGGCGAGTGGTTTGGATAAAATCCCAAATGAAAGTCATGTGCATAACTTGGAAGGAAAGGGCGGACTAAAACACGAAGATATCAAAGGAGCGGTTAATCATGAAAATAATATTAATGTCGGTAACAGGAAAATAGAGATCGGTTTTGGAAATAACAAGCATACTATAATTGGTGAAGCACTTGGAAAAGATGGTAAGTTTATCTATCCAGGGGGTGAGTTTACGGTGGATGCAAGCGGCAAAGTTACAGATATTTTGGACTTCAAAGAAGTTCAAGGTCATTTGGATAAAGATCTGAAGTTTTTAAGTCCGGAAGATCAGGCGATGCTGGAAAAAATTCCTAAAGGAGGCAAGAACCTTGAATTTTACGAAAAAGCGCGGGAAGCTATGAATCACATTGACAGATTGCGAGTCGAAAGTACGCCCGGCCACGCAGTAATAACTTTGATTGATAGAGGACATGAACTCAAGGAGGCGATACCATTGCCGCCGGGTTGCTCAATTGTGGAAAAGGGGCAGACTCCTTCAGGCAAGATTCTGGAACTTATTTATACGGATAAGTCTGGCCAGCAAAATATTCTGTACAGTGGAGAGCTACATCGAACCGTAGATTTAGACGGAAATGAACACATTTCGATTCAAAAAGATGCAAGTGAATTGATAGGTCTAGATGCAAAGACGCTCGAGCATGCTTTTGCTCCTAAACTATACGAGTTCATGCAAGCTAAAAAAATATTAGGCATGATTAACGATGCTCAGGCAGATCCCGAGCATGTTGTCGCTGATTTTGGCCACGATAATATTAAGGGAAATTTTGACTTACAGCATTTGCAGGAAGAGCTGAAGGAGAAAGGAGACATCCGGTTTTCCGCGCAATCATACACGGAAGTGCATGAGGGTATGGCTACAGAAGACGTTATTGCTATTAAAGAGGTTGAGGGCGGTGGCGCTGTTCACGGTCATATTTCTGCAGAAAATATAACAGTCAGCGGTGAAGCTGATACTCCGGAAAAAGCCGTTCTAGTTGCAATGCATAATATGAATGATTCTGCCGGCGTAAATGTTGATGGCGCGACGAAAGTTGTTGATAACATGGTTGAAAAAGATATTGTAACTACTGCGGCAAATAACTTTATCGATATTAATGCTATTAAGGTTAGCCAAAACATAGCTGAAGACGGATCTATTAAATATATTGCGAGTGTTACAGGGCATGCGGCATAAATAGCTGCCTCGTGATTATTTAAGTCAAAATTATTTACAAATTGATTTTCGGCTGATATGATGGCTTGGTAGCTTTGGAAGAGTGCTAGAGTCTTGCCTGCCGGCAGGGGTTTAGGAAGAGTGCCCGAGTGGTTTAAGGGAACAGTCTTGAAAACTGTCGTGGGTGAAAGTCCACCGTGAGTTCGAATCTCACCTCTTCCGCAGCGAACAAGGTGAGTGAAGGATGAGGTGAGATGAGAAGTTCATGCCCAGAAGTGAAACGGATGGGTAAATCTCACCTCTTCCGCCAATCTTCAAAATTAGGATTTTAGGTTCGCCTGAGCGGAATAAATTAAAACAAAAACTTATGTATATAGACGGATTTCGAAGAAAAAGTGATGAGCCAAAAGATGAAAAAATAAATCATTTTTTTGCGCATGAAAAAGAGGAAGTAAAAAATCCTCTGGCTCGCCTCGATGAGACCGAGTCGAAGCGGGCTGATACAGAAGAAGCAGACGCGCCGGAAGAAAAAATGATTGCCCAACATTCCGAAGATGTGCTTTTTCATTGGCAAGCGCCGGAATTTGAAACTTTTGAGCAAGACAAAAGATGGCTCATGTATATCACTCTGATTCTGGTGGCGATTATCGCATATGCGGTTTATATCAATAGCCCGATAATGGCAATAACATTCATTTTGATCGGTGTCGTGGGTTACATATACATCGGAAAAGAACCGCGGGTTCTTGATTTTATGGTAACTAATGACGGAGTTGTGGCGGGCAATGAAATTTTTGAATATGAGCAGATAAAATCATTCTGGATTTTTTATGAACCGGAAGGCATAAAAGTCGTTAGCTTGCACATGAACAGCTATCTTGCGCAATATGTGCATATTCCGATTCATGATGAGGATCCCGTAAAAATTCGCGAAGCCCTTATGAAAAATGCGCGCGAAATCAAACAAGATCACAATATTGTGGATACGCTTGAAAGATTGCTCCACATATAGTAAGCTTTATTAGCACTGAAATTCAGCGCTTATAGCTCAGTGGATAGAGCGTCTGGTTGCGGTCCAGAAGGTCGCAGGTTCGATTCCTGCTAAGCGCACATCAAACAACAAAAAACGGCATTAAGCCGTTTTTTGTTTATAGAAAATTGTAAAGTTAGAATCTTCTTCCTCCTCCAAATCCTCCATTGCCTCCGCCGAAACCAGTTCTTCGTGGTCGGTTTGCATTTCTTTTTTTGTTACATTCGTAACAGAAAAGATTTCCGAATGTTCCGTCTTCTTTCTTGGTTGGTTCGAATGGAAGTTCGTTGATAGCAGTTCCACATTCTGAACATGTGATATTCAAAGCTGTGATATCAAACATTTGTCTTTGTGGTCTTGCTCCTTGATCTTGATAAGCCATTTTGTAGTAGTCACCTCACTTTCTAGCTTTGCCGCGCCGTATCCGCCGGTTGGCGGAGTAGGCGGGTTTAGATATCGGTGACTCTACTCTATAGCTTATCTACTAAACTAAATTGCGAATTTTCACCTATGGAAAGAGTGTAGCACATCGGAGACGCGAAGTCAAGCCGAATTATTGGCTGTAACTTGATAAAATCGGCAGAGTTTGTTATTCTAAATAGCGTACTAGAAGTATAATTTAATATAGGGAGAGGTGGCTGAGTGGTCGAAAGCGGCACACTGCTAACGTGTTAACCTTTAATCGGGTTCCAGGGTTCAAATCCCTGCCTCTCCGCCAATTTTACAGACAGAGCTTCGGCTCTGTTTTTGCTTTGCATCAGCGGAAAAGATGTCATTTAGCACTACGCCTTTTCTTCCATTGATTTCATAGCCTGTGACGCTATTGAGAATACAATAAAAAAGGAAGCATCTCTGTGATTGCCTCCTTTATTTTTAAAATCATTTTCAGTTTAAATTTTAACTGCCATTTGCAGTAGGATCAGACCAACAACCGGAAGAAGTCCAAGAACCGGTATCTACCGAAGATGATCCTCCATTGGATCCGATACAATAATAAGTGCCCTTGCCTGGCAAATAAGCCATGATGGTAAGTAGCGGATAAGTAGTCCCTCCTCTTGATCCAAGATAAACTTTAAGTGACACTCCCGGTAATGCATTAACTATGCTTTGACAAGCGGTTTGTGCGTTGGCTGGCAATGCACCACCGCAATTATTCCAACCAGCGGCAGTATAGGCGCTATAATTCAATGTAGCTTGGGAATCAATTTGCGCCGCTTTCATTATACTTTCTGCCGAAGAAATTATAGACGCATCTCTTGCTTTTGCTCTCGAACTATTCAAGCTCACCAGAATGACACTGGCCAAAATTCCAATGACGGCTACGACGATTAATAGCTCAATAAGCGTAAAACCTTTTCGTGCCTTTGAAAGATATTTTATTATCCTTTCATTTTTGGACATGATTTTTTTAAATTAAAACAATGCCTATCGAATATTTTAGTTCATTGCGTTATAGGTAAATAAAACTCGCAGAATAAACTTAAAATATATATTTTTATCATATCATAAAAAATAGAACTGGTAAATATTTACTTACAAAAAAATCAGTTGTCAATTTGTTTAAAAAATAAAGGGCAAAACCCCTTTATTTTTTCATTCAAATTCTTGTCTGGCGATGACAACTCCGAAAACTTTTTTGGCGCCATTTTGTTTCAAAACTTTGGCGCATTCAAAAAGAGTGGAGCCGGTGGTGGCGATGTCATCGACTAAAATAATATTTTTATCTTTAATTTCTTCTGTATCATTGACAGTAAAGGCATTTTTCAGATTATTTTGTCTTTCGGAATATGTTTTGATCTTCATTTGCGGCGGAGTATATTTTTTTCTGCGCAATAAATCAGCAGCGACCGGAATTTCAAAATTGGGCGCTAAATTTTTGCCGATATATTCCGCCAGCAGCTGCGATTGGTTGAACCCGCGCCAGCGCAGGCGCCTTGGGTGAAGGGGGACAGGAATGATAATATCCGGAATGGGCAGTTGTGATTTCAAAATTGCTGCCACCAAGATTTTTCCCAGCGGGACGCTCAAATCTTCAATAAAACGGTATTTGTATAAATGCACCAACTTGTCTATGTTGTTTTCTTTATATTTGGAAGCGACAATCAGCGCGTCCAATTCAGAGAGGGGTTTGCACTTCGGGCAAGCGAGACCGCTGTCGGTGATTGTTTGCTCGCATTTCGGACAAACCTGAAAAGACAAGAAATTTATATTTTTCAGGCAATCCGGGCATAGCCAAACATTGTCTTTCCCGCAAGAAAGGCAATTGATAGGGAAGAGGGTATCGAGAATGAAGTTTTTGGTTGCTTGAATGATACTCAAATTTTTATTGAGTGGTTACTAAAGCTCGGCTTTTCGAGAACGCGAAAGAAAAACTCATAAAGCCAAGCTTTTCGAAGCCCTCCTGGCTAAGGCTCAGCTTTAAAGGGTTTCCGGCAGGGTATCAAGAAGCTGAGCTTTGGGATGGGAGGAGTGTCTAAGATTTTAATTAAAATTTATTTCTCCTTTCCTGGCTTCAACCGCAATCTTTCCATTTTTCACCTGATCATACACGATCATTTCCGCAATTTTCGGTTCAATAATTTCTTGGATATTTTTGCGAACCAGTCTGGCGCCTTGGTTAAAAGCAAGGCTTTTTTTGGTGATAAAATTAGTTACATCCTGATTGAAGACGAGCTGTATTTTTTGCGCAAATAATCTTTCGGATAATTTTTTGAGTTCCATTCCGACTATCCTATTGATTTCCTTTTCTCGCAGAGAATCGAAGGCTAGGACATAGTCCAGGCGATTCAGGAGCTCCGGGCGCATTAGCTTTTCTAAATCTTTAATAGCGCCATCTTTGATTTCGTTGAATTTTTTATGCAAGTTTTCTTCTTTTTCGCCCGACTCAAACCCGACGCGGGAAGCGTTGGTGAAATCCGCAGTGCCGATATTTGAAGTGAGGATAATTATGGTATTTTTGAAATCCACGCGGGTGCCTTCGGCGTCAGTCAGCACTCCGTCTTCCAAAATTTGCAGCAGGATATTGAAAACATCCGGGTGCGCTTTTTCAATCTCATCAAAAAGAATGACAGAATACGGATTGCGGCGGACTTTTTCCGTGAGTTTTCCGCCTTCGCCATATCCGATGTAGCCGGCAGGGGAACCGATAAGCGAAGCGACATTGTGGCGCTCCATCAGTTCACTCATGTCGATTCGAATGAGTGATTTGGGGCTGCCAAAGAATTCATGGGCCAGGACTCTTGCTGTCAGAGTTTTGCCGACTCCGGTCGGGTCCAAAAACAGAAAAGATCCAAGCGGCCTGTCCGGACTGCTGACGCCCGACTGGGAGCGAAGCAGGGCGCTGGCCAGTTTTCTGATGGCCGGTTTTTGGCCGATGATGCGCGAATTGAGAATTTTTTCGATATTTTTTATTTTTTTGCTTTTTTCTCCGGAAATTTTTTCAATCGGAATTTTGGATATTTTTGAAATGGTTTCAATTATATCTAAAGCGGTTATATTGATACAGTCATCGGATTCAATTGCGGATTGTTTTGCCCGCAGCATCTTTAGCTGTTCTTCTGCTTTTTTTTCTTCGCTTCTGAGAGCAATGGCTTTTTCATAATTTTCTTCTTCGACCAGCTTTTCTTTTTCTTCAAGCAGGGATAGCTTTTTATTTTCCAAAAGCCTGACTTGTTTTATGAAATCCGAAACTTTATTTTTTGATCGGATAAATGAAGCGGTTTCATCAATCACGTCAATGGCTTTGTCGGGCAAAAATCTGTTTTGGATATAACGGATGCTCAGATCGACGGCTGCTGCAATAGCTTCATCGGAAACTGTGACATTATGAAAATTTTCATAATTCTTCCGCGTGCCTTGAAGTATTTTTTCAGCTTCATCTTTTGTCGGCTCTTCGATTTGGATCGGCTGAAACCTGCGTTCCAATGCGGAATCTTTTTCGATATATTTTTTGTATTCTTCGAAAGTTGTGGCGCCAATAAGCTGCATCTCTCCGCGCGCGAGAGCGGGCTTCAGGATGTTAGCCAGATCAAGCCCGCCGCTCAGGTTGCCGGCGCCGACGATGGTGTGCAGTTCATCGATAAAGAGAATAATGTCCTTGCTGGCGGAGGCTTCTTTGATGACTTCTTTGAGCTTGGATTCGAATTCCCCGCGAAAACTTGTTCCGGCTATGAGCTGCGCCACATCCAGATTCATTATTTTTTTGCGGTACAGTGATGGCGGAACCGAGCCGGAATTTATGCGATATGCCAATCCGGAAACTAAGGCGGTTTTTCCCACGCCCGCTTCGCCGATGAGAATCGGGTTATTTTTGTTTTTTCGGCCTAAAATATTGATCATCCTTTCAATTTCTTTTTCCCGGCCGATAATAATCTCATCTTTTTTCTGCACTTCTTTGTTTATATTGATGCAAAATTTATCAATGTATGGCGTGGCAGATGATTTTTTGGCGGAAGATTTTCCGATGATTATTTCCGGAATATCAAAAAGCTTTGGAATATTGGAAAGCTGGCCCGGATCAAAGAGCGCCGCGATGGACTTATTGATACTCTTGATATTGGCGCTGGAAATGAAACCCGACATTGCCTTGTCCGTTGAATTGGCTATGGCATGCATCAAATGTTCTGTGCCGACATAGGGATAATTAAAACCCTTGGCGACGGCATACGCCCGAACAAAAGTTTTTTTGAGATTCTCGGTTGCGATAATCCGACTGTTTGTTTTGTTTTTTGCAGCCGGCGCGTTTTTTCCTTCCAGGACTTTATGAAAATCTTCTTTTTTAATTCCCAGATCTTTTATTATATTGCTTCCGATACTGCCCTTTTCAAGATAGATGGCAAACAGCAGATGAAGATTATTGATTTCTGCATGTTTGAATTTCCGCGCTATACGGTCGGCTTCGATAAAAGCATTTTTGGCGTGATTAGTCAGTTTTTGGCCGGCTAATTGGCGGGAAAGTTCATTGGGTGAATTTTGCATCCGATTTTGACTATAATTTAAATGCTTTTTTAGTTTATTTTTAAAACAGGCTAATGTCAAACGCGTTGTATGGCGCTGTGGATAACTTTTTTTGCAATGCCAAGTGGCTGTTTTCGGCTAAATGTGATACAATAATGAAGCAAAGATTCTGGGTAAAAATTCACCCAGTCAAATACTCGCCTTAGGCGAGTCCGCAAAGCGGAATTTGACGGGGTAAAAATAAAAATAAATTATGTTTGGGTTTGGAGAAAAAATATTTATCGGAATTGATATCGGAACTGCTAATATAAAGGTTGTTGAACTGCGGATTGTCGGAAATAAACCCGTTTTGGCAAATTATGCCTGGGTATATATAAACGGCCTTATGGGAGACAAAGACTTGAAGTCTTCTTATTTTGATACTATTTTGCCGGAATATCTGAAAAGAATGATTAAGGAGTCTAAGATGGCGGGGCGCGAAGCATATTTTTCCATTCCAGCTTTTGGAGGATTGATAACGCTGATCGAATTTCCCGATATGGGCAAAGATGATCTTGATCAGGCGATTAAATTTGAAGCGCATAAATATATACCGATATCGCTGGATGACGTTGTTTTGAGCTGGGATATTGTAAACAAGAAAAGCTCAAATAAATTGCAGGTCAAGCAGGATGCTTCTGCCGCGGGCCTAGCTGATTCAAATGAAAATAAAAATAGCAACAGGATACAGGTCTTGCTGGTAGCTGCTCCAAAAAACAAAGTTATTAAATATGAAAAATTAGCCAAGGACACCAATCTGCAGCTCAAGTCGATCGAGATAGAAAGTTTTTCTCTGGTGCGGGCGCTAGTCGGAAATGATCAAGGCAATTTCGTCATTGTTGATATCGGCTCAAGGGTTTGCAATATTATTTTGATTGAAAAGGGCGTGATCAAAGCGAACAGGAATATCGACGCCGGAGGCAGGGATATAAGCAAATCAATTGCCAAGAGCATGAGCATTGATGACGAGCGGGCGGACAAACTTAAGGTTTCCGGAAAAAATTTCTTGAACGGAGAATCTAATATGAATTTTCCAGTCGTTGATCTAATTATTGGAGAGATCTCGAGAGTTTTAAGCGCGTATTATAAGGGCGAAGCCAAAACAGCCGTGGATGGAATAATACTTTCAGGAGGCACAGCCGGGTTTCCGGGTATGGAAGAATATTTTTTTAATGCCTTAGGCATTAAAACAACGCTGGGAAATCCTCTTGGCAGAGTCGAATATGACAAAAGGCTGGAGTCCAAAGTGAGGGAAATCGGCAATCAATTTTCTGTTGCGATCGGACTGGCTCTGAATGGCGTCGATGAATATATGAGAAAATAAAAAAGTGTTTTTAAAATATTTAAATCAATAAAAATCCCAACTAAGTTTCAAAAGCCAGCTGTTGGCAGACAGACGAAATTTAACGGGCAAAATACTATGGTAAATATAAATTTATCAACCGGACAAACAACCCAGACAAATAAAAAGGAAGTGGTGGCAAGGAGCGGCTTAATATCGACGTTTGCAGCTCTTTTTATTGTGGCATGCCTTTATGGCGGGCTTATAATGTGGAAAAATAATTTGAACGGCAAAATAGCGGTCGCAAATGCCGCTTTCAAAGAAAAGTCAGACGAGCTTACTGCCGGCAGGAACAAGGATGTAATTGATTTGCAAAACAGAATATCCCTGATAAAAAACTTAGTTAAAAAAAATAATGTAACGCTGGATGTTTTGAATCAGGTTGAAAAGACCCTCGTTTCCGGAGTTTATCTGAACTCATACACGGCGGACAAGAATGCAAAAACTCTCGGACTGGAGTGTGTGGCCGATAATTATGATGCTGTCGCGCGGCAAATCCTGAGTTTTAAAAGCTCAAGCAGTTTTTCTGATGTTGCCGTAAAAAATACCGGACTATCAAGCGATGGAAAAATAAATTTTTCGCTGGATTTAAAACTTAACTAATTTAATTAAAAATAACTCTCAACCGAGTTAATAATGTTATGAAATTAAAAATTTTATTTGTTCCGCTAATGATAGTTCTGGTTATTTATCTGATAATCTGGGTTGTTGTCCCTGTTTATTCCGACCCCGATGGCATTGGCGCTGCCAGAAATAACCTGCTTTTGGCAGAAAATAAGCTAAACGATATCAATTCAAAGGGGGAGAATGCGGCCAAGCTCGTGAATGATTTGAGTTATACTTCTGATCAGCAGAAAATCTTGTTCCAATATTTGCCGAATACGAAAAAGGACGAGGAGGTTATCGAAAGTCTCAATTCGATAGCTTCAGCAAATGGTCTTTTTATTTTCAGTCTTTCTATGGAGGACGTGAAGGATAATCAACCTGTTAATCCCGCGATGAATGTTAATAATAATGGTTCTATCGCTGTGCCTGGACTCGATGGCTCAAACGCTATCGCGCCGACAGAAAGTTCCGCGAAAAATTTCAACGTAAAAATTGCTTTAGCCGGAGATTATGAAAAAATAAAGAAATTTATTGTTACGCTGTCTACGCTTAGAAGATTCAATGATGTCTCTTCTTTGGCAATAACCAGAGGCAGCGCGACCGACGGAACTTTGCAGGCAAATATGACTATTGAATTCAATTATTTGAAAGAAATAAATTCAGTCGCGAATGTGGATAATAAAATATTTGCAGATGGAAAATTTGATATGAGTGTTGCCGGGGAAATTACAAACAAAACTAACGTGGATATTTCAAAAATTGATATCGGCGCGCTTGGCAAAACTAACCCGTTTACTAATTAAGCATCAGTCGTGCGATTGTGCAGTCTAATCTAATTGATGGAGTTGCAAGGCCTTTTTAATATATGGATAATGTCAAAACAACAACTAACGCTGCGCCAAAAGAAGATGATGCGGTTGCCGCTCGGGCTGCATCACTCGGAATAGCTTATTTAGATAAGGCTCCAAAAACAGTTGATGGCAGCGTTATCAACATAATTCCTGAGGAAGTTGCCAAGAAAAACGGAATTGTGATATTTGGGATTGTTGACGGCGTGATAAATGTGGCTATGATTGATCCTCAGGATATAAACGCGCTCAACACATTGCGTTTTGTGGCCGAAAAAGAAAAAAAAGAAATAAGCATCTACATGGTTTCCGAGAAGGTGTTTAATGATTTGTCTGGTTTTTATACCGGACCGGCCGAAGTTGTTCAAGAAGCGGTTAAGTCATTTGCCTCGGATATAAAATTTGGCGATGAATCTGATCCGGAGGAGGCGGCAAAAAAGAAAGAACAAGTTTTGAAAGAAGCTCCGGTTGCGAAGCTGGTACAGGTTATCGTGAGCCATGCCATTGAGGGGCATGCCAGTGATATCCATATAGAGCCGATGGAGAAAGATTATCGGGTGAGATTTCGGGTTGACGGGGTGCTTCACGTAAGTCTTATTATTCCGAAAGAAATCGGGCCAGTCGTAGTGTCTAGGATAAAAATTCTTTCAAATTTAAAGATAGATGAAAAAAGAAAACCGCAGGACGGACGTTTCAGGCTTTTGCACAAAGGCAGCGCCATAGATTTTCGTGTTTCAACATTGCCCGTCATTGATGGAGAAAAAGTGGTAATGAGAATTCTGGATAAAGATAAGGGAGTGAGTGACATAGAATCTCTGGGGCTGATGGGGTCGTCGCTGGAAAACATGAAAGAAGCCATCAAAGAAACTTACGGAATGATTCTGATGACCGGTCCGACCGGATCCGGAAAATCTACTACTCTATATGCAATGCTGAAGATCTTGAATGATGAAGAGCGGAATATTATAACATTGGAAGATCCGATTGAATATAATATTGAAGGATTGAATCAGAGCCAGATAAAACCGGAGATCGGCTATACTTTTGCCAGCGGACTTCGGACAATTTTGCGCCAAGACCCGAATATTATTATGGTAGGTGAAATTCGCGACGGAGAAACTGCCGAGCTGGCTGTGCATGCCGCGCTAACCGGACATTTGATGTTCTCAACATTGCATACAAACACAGCCATTGGCAGCATACCGCGGCTTATTGATATGGGAATCGAACCATTTTTGCTATCGTCCTCGCTAAGGCTTGTGATGGCGCAGAGATTGGTTAGAAAAATTTGTGAAAATTGCAAAGCCGAAGTGGATCTGTCGGAATCCCTGAAAGCCAGAGTTATTAAAGAAATAGAAAATATATCCAAAGATGAATTAGCTAAGTACGGCATCGACCTGACGAAAAAAATCAGCTTTTTCAAGGGAAAGGGTTGCGATGCCTGCAATGGAACCGGGCTTAGCGGGAGATTGGGAATTTATGAAGCTGTCCGGATAACGGAAGCGATGCGCAATATTATTATTGAAAAAAGAGGCAGTGAAATTTTGCTCGCTGAAGAGCGGAATAAGTTGGGATTTTTGACTATACGGCAGGACGGAATTTTGAAAGCGCTTATGGGAATAACGACGATTGAGGAAATTGAGAGAGTCACGGAGAGTGAAACCACGCTCGAAGAAGAAGCGTAAATATAATAAATATTAATTTTTATAATATGGCAAACCAAACTATCATGATTGTCGAGGACGACTCGTTTGTTATGGATATATATCAAACGAAATTGTCGCAGGAAGGCTATGATATCGTATCTGCAAACAACGGAATGGAGGCGCTCAAAAAATTAGAAGACACCCAGTGCAATCCGGATCTGATGCTTTTGGACATTGTAATGCCATATGTGGACGGATTGGAAGTTTTGAAAAAAATTAAAGCGAGTGAGAGATTAAAAAATATTCCAGTGATCTTATTGACAAATCTGAGCCAAAAAGAAGAGGTTGGACAGGGTTTGAGTCTGGGCGCCAGCGATTATCTGATCAAATCTCATTTTACGCCGTCCGAAGTATTGGAAAAAATAAAAATTTATTTACCGGAGAAAAACCTCAGTTAAATACTCCGCCTACGGCGGAATTTAACGGGGTAAATAAAAATATAAACAAAAACAAATTTTATGGGAACAGTGCATACTGAACAGAGAATTAAAAATTTAATGAGGCTTGTGGCGCAACAAGGCGCTTCGGATCTGCATCTGGTTGTTGGGAGATATCCGACGCTCCGGGTTGACGGGCGGTTGTTTCCCGTGACTCAAGATAGCGTTTTGATCCCATCTGACACCCAAGCGATGTCTGACGTAATTTTAGGGGAGGAAAAGAAGAAAAAATTTCTTGAAGAAGGCCAGATCGATTTGTCATATAATTTCGAAGATAAGGTCAGGTTTCGAGTCAATATTTTTTTTCAACAAGGTTATATCAGTATCGCCATGCGTCTTATTCCGAGGGAGATCAGGCGGCTGGAAGAATTGAACATGCCAGAAGTGCTGTATGATTTTACTAAATTTTCCCAAGGTCTTGTTCTGATAGTCGGTCCTGTCGGCCATGGAAAATCCACGACGCTGGCAGCTCTCATAAATGAAATTAATCATACTCAAGAAAAACACATCGTGACCATCGAAGATCCCATCGAATATATTTATGAACAAGACAAGTGCATCATAAATCAACGAGAGGTCTATCAGGATTCTAAGACTTTCCAGACCGCTCTGAAAGCTGTTTTTCGTGAAGATGCGAATGTGGTTTTGGTCGGTGAGTTGCGCGATCTTGACAGTATAAGCATCGCGATGACTGGAGCTGAGACGGGGCACTTGATCTTTGCCACTCTGCATACGAACGATTCCGCTCAGACAATCGATAGAATCATTGATGTTTTCCCGTCTCATCAGCAGAACCAAATCAGGGCGCAATTGGCCAACACCTTGCTTGGCGTAATTTCACAAAGATTAGTTCCAAAAGTCGATGGCGGCAGAATTCCCGCGGTTGAAATTATGATCAAGAATCATGCGGTAGAAAATTTGATTCGCGAAGGTAAGACATATCAAATAGACAATATCATCGAAACAAGTTCCGATCAGGGCATGGTCACGATGGACAAGTCCTTGTCGGATTTTGTCAGAAGGGGAGTAATTTCGATTGACACCGGCGTTTCCTTTGCTAAAGATCCGAGCGGTTTTCAATCCTTGCTTGGATGATGATTTTTGGGTAGGATTTTTCAATTTTTTAGTGTATAATATAAAAGTATCTGCAATGTCTTTGCGAGCTGTGCGAAGCAATCTCGTTTGGGTGAATTAAACTCTAGGATTGCCACGTCGCTGATGCTCCTCGCAATGACAATAATAAAAAAATGAAATTTATTTTCAAGGCAAAAAATAAAAGCGGCGAATTGAAGGAAGGCGTTATTGACGCTGTCAGCAGCGAGGTGGCAATCGATCTGCTCCAGAAAAATGAGCTGTTTCCGCTTTCCATCAAAACAGAAAAGGAGAACGATTCTTTGGAAAAAACACTCTTGAAATATTTCGACAAGGTCAATAGCAAGGAACTGATGATTTTTTTCCGCCAGCTTGCTATCCTGATCGAGGCTAAAGTGCCGATCGTCGCGTCTCTTTCGGCCATCAAGGATCAGATGGACAATAAATATTTTCAAAAAGTGATCGAGGAGATGATCAATGATATTCAAGACGGAATCCCATTTTCTGACGCGTTAAAAAAACATAAAGATGTATTTTCAAATCTCGCCATAAATATAGTTAAGGCCGGAGAAGTTTCCGGCAACCTCAGAAAATCCGTGGAGTATATCGCTGATAATATCGAAAAAAATTACAATCTGACGAGCAAAATCAAATCGGCCATGATGTATCCTCTCATAGTTATGGTCGTGTTTTTTGTAATTGCTTTTCTCGTCGTGTCATTCATAGTTCCGAAACTGACCTTGATGATAAAAAGCATGGATTCAATCTCAATTCCATGGTATACGCAAGCTGTCATCATTTTGAGTGATTTTATGAATCAATATTGGTGGGCAGTTGGTATCATAATAATCGGATTTGTCGGCGGGATAATTTATTACATAAAAACTGAGGATGGAGAAAGGGAATGGGACCAGATAAAGATTAAACTGCCGATTTTTGGCAGAATTTATCAATACCTGTATATCGCGCGTTTCGCGGATAATCTGGCGGTTCTTTTGACGGGTGGAATTCCGATTATTCAAGCCCTCAATATCGTAAGCTCGGTAGTTGATAATGTTGTCTACGAAGCCGTGTTTTTGAAAGCGGCCGATGAGGTCCGCATCGGCGGAGTGATGAGCGATGTTTTACGCAAATCGCCCCAGATACCGCCGATTGTTTCCCAGATGGTGAAGATCGGAGAGGAATCCGGGCAGATCGATCTGGTTCTGCAACACGTCGCGAAGTTCTATGAAGGCGAGGCGAGCGATATGGCCAAAAACCTATCCACCTTGCTTGAACCGGTGCTGATGGTCATTATCGGTGTGGCGGTCGGATTTTTGGCCTTTGCGGTGATTATGCCGATATATAATTTGGCGGGGCAGTTATAATTCAGAACCACTGATTAGCGCCTGAAAACACTTGATTTCACTGAAAATTTTAAAAATCATGATTTTTTATAGAGATAAAAGGTAAAGATAAAAGCCCCGTAAAATCCGCCACGGCGGACCACGGGGCAAGCTAGAAAGGCAGGTGAATATATGAAAAATAAAATAATGAAAGGTTTCACCTTGATCGAACTTTTGATCGTCATCGCCATCATCGGTATTTTGGCGTCAATCGTTTTGGTAAGTTTGAACAGCGCGAGAACGAGAGCCAGAATGGCTGAATTTAAATCAGTCGTGGCCAGCGCGCAACCAGCTGCCATTACCAACTGTGATGCTCTTGGTACAAGCGCTAATTCGTATGTAACGCTTCCTACCACAACAACTACAACTGCAACGAATGTTGTGACGAACTGTGTGGGCGGATCGCTAAGTGATAGCGCAATGACAAATTCAGTCACAGCTGTGACTGGAACATCTTGCGGCGCAAAATTCAACGACACTGGAGTTGTTTTTAACGCTTCTGGCTGTTAATCAAAAAATATGAAAAGAGCCTATGATATTGAGGCTCTTTTTGTATTTTTAGAAGTTAAATCAATACTTTACCTAGATTATTTTTTGCGCAGCTGATTCCGTGAGTTCTGTCTTTTCTTCTACGGAGAGTTTCTTTCGGGCGATAATCAGGAAATTAAAGGCAAATAGCCGCGGGTAGGTTCTGGCTAGGATCCAGCAAGCGCGGTCAATCATTTTCCAAAAAAAATTGTTTCCAAAAGCATCCACAATCGGCGGGCCAAAGCCTTTGATTTCCATGATGGCGAAACCGGAATTTTTCAATAATCTCTGGAACGATCCGATGGTGAAAAGGCGGTGGTGCGTCTGATCCAAGATGCCCTTTTTCCCGTAATTAAACCAACCCAAAAAATGTGTCAGGCGCATAACTATGTAGCCGATGTTGGCAGTGGACGCATAGAGCCGGCCGCTTGGCTTCAAAATGTCATGCATATCCGTGGCTGATTTTTCGGGGGAATGCAGATGTTCGACCACGTCCAAGGCCACAATCTTGTCGAAAGAATTTTTTGCAAAAGTTTCGTTCAGATTTTTGTTGAGATCCAGGCGAACGGCTTGGATGCCAGTCAAATTTTCAGGAATGGCGATATCGACAGCTGTGACATGGCTTCCGTGTCGGGCAATTTTTTGCGAAAGGAGCCCGTCATTGGCGCCTAGATCAGCCACCCGTTCGCCATTTTTCCAGGGTAAATTCAAAATATGCGCATGCAGGGATGTTTTGGCATTTTTTAGGTGATAGTTGCGAATTTTATTTTCCGGAATTTCAAAATTAGGCTGGAAAAAAATACCCGCTTGGTGGAGCCGTGATTTTATGGCTGATTTTGCGCAGTTCCAGGCATATTTCATGCCGTTGACGTGGCATTTTTCGTCGCCATAGTGGGTCGGCATGGGAATTTCAACGATGCGGCTCTTCGTCAGGTTAAGTTGGATAATGATATCAGTATCAAAGTGAAAATCGTCGCTGTTCAAATGAAACGGTATTTTTTTTAGAGCATTAATCCGGTATGAGCGATAGCCATTGTGAAATTCACTTAGTTTGGTGCCGAGAATCGTATTTTCAATTTCGGTCAACACCTGATTGCCTATCCATTTGTACAAGGGCATGCCTTCGCGCAAGGCATTGGTTCGTTTCAGCATGCGTGATCCAAAAGCCGCGTCAATTTCGGGTTTTGCATAACCGGCTACGATATCGGGAAGGTATTCAGGGGGATATTGGCCATCGCCGTGCAGAAGGATCACAATATCATGGTTGTTCTGAATCGCATGGGTGTAGCCGATTTTTTGATTGCCGCCATACCCCTGATTGCCCGGCGTTCTCATAACGGAAAAGTTTTTTAGCCCAAGATTTGTTCCCGCAGCGAACGCTGTGTTGCAGGTCTCGTCTTTGGATGAATCATCGATAATATAAATTTCAGAAAAACGCGGAAGACACCACTCGGGAATCCTGCGCAGAGTTTCTGCGATATGTTTTTGGGCATTGTATGCGACAATAAAAAGCGCCACTTTTTTTTCGAGAAAAACAGCTTCAGCGGCTTGCCGAGTGAGCGGATCAGTTTTGTTGATAATCGGTTTCATGGTATTATATCAGAGTAAACAATGCTTTAATTACTGTAAGTATGTCATATTCTCGGATTTATGTGAAGGCAAAAAAACTTTTTTCAAAAGCCTATTTTTTGCTCAACAAACAGTCGCTTCATCCATGGTATGTTTTTCTCTTTTTCGCGTGTTATTTCATTGCGGCATATATGACAGTTGAGAAGGTTTTTAGCTTGGATGACCATTTTTTCCATATTCGCTTTGCGGAATTATTTCGCCAGCGAGGAATGGGGGCTTTTACCGGCTTCCAATCGATTTATTTTTCCAAGATGGGCATAGTTAAGGATTATTTTGTTTATTACAACTTTCTTTTTTACATCGTATTGATTCCGTTTACTTTTATTTCGCCGCTTGTGCTCGGGATGAAATTATATGGCGTGTTTGCGCTTTCAGCCTCCTTTATGGCTGTGTACGTTTTTTTGAAGAAGGTTCCCGTAAAATATCCGTTCGTGTGGACGCTATTATTTTTGTTGGCTATGTTGCAATCCGGTTGGCTATTTCGCTTTACACTAGCTCGGCCATTTACATTGGCGCCTGCTTTTTTAGTCGTATTATTATTGTTTATTTATAAAAAGAAATATTTAGCTATGGCAATCATAGCTTTTCTATATTTCTATTGGCACACTGCCACATTTGTTTTTCCCCTTTGTCTGGCGTTTGGATATTTCCTGTTCGAGCAATTTTACGGAAAAAAGCCCGATTGGAAACTGGTGACATGGCCTTTGGCTGGAACCCTTGCGGCGGTGTTTCTGGCCTATCTGATTTCTCCCGGTGTCGTGTCGTATCTGAAAGATGTCATTTTTCCGGTATTTTTTGACACAACCCTGACAAAATCAACCGGAATCTCCGAAGGGGCAGAGGTATATGGCAAAGACATTATTTCAACCGCAACTGGGTTTTTTCTATTTGTTGCAACTTTAATCATCGCCGGATCATATGAAATATTCCGGTATATTCATTTGAAAAAAGTTGTTCAAGGGATTGAAGACGCAATTGATATGTCGGTTCAGCCGTTGCGGGCAATGTTGTTTATGGCTTCGCTTGCTTTTTTTGCCGCAACCTCGCTCAGCGGACGCTTTTTGGATTATTTCGTTTTTTTCTGTTTTCTGTATGTGGCAATTGCTCTGGGGGACCTAGTGAAGTTTTTTGAAATAAAAGGAGAGACATTCCGCCGGTCACTTCGTGTAAGCTTGGCTGTGATCATCGTTTTTCTTTTTACAACTCTATCGCTCAACTTTTATGATTCCTTAGCTTCCAGAAGTTCTTATCTTATAGCGCAAGGGCCGGCTGAATGGCTGAATATGAATTTGGAAAAAGATAAAATTATTTTTAATGCGGATTGGGACTCATTTCCTACGCTGTATTATTTTACCGGAGATAAATTTCGCTATGTAACCGGGCTTGAGCCGCGTTTTCTCTATGATCTGGACCACAGATTATATTGGGAATGGTCAAATATCGGCAAGGGCATCTATTGTGATTCAAATGATTGTTCTGCCTTGCTCAAGCAGCGCCAAGCCATTTCAACGCGCGGCGATGGCAAGAAGCAATGGGATCAGTATGAAGGGAATTTGATTGCAAATGCGATTTTGTCAGATTTCCAGACTGATATCATTGTGGTTTCAAACGGGAATAAGGACCTTTTGGGGGTAATGGATGATTCAGATAGGTTTGAAAGGAAATTTTTCGATGATAAAAATAGCGCATATGCGATTTATAAGATAATAAGTAAAAAATAATGCAGGCGTATATTCTTTTGGGGGTAGCTATATTAACCGCCGTACTGAGCCAGTTGTTATTCAAGCATGGTGTTTCGGCGCTGGGCGACGTGAGATTTTCCTTGAGTGGCATCGGGCTGATCATCGCAAATGTTTTTAGAAATCCATTCTTGCTGACCGGATTGTTTTTCTATGGCATAAGTTTTATCCTTTGGCTTTTTGTGTTAATGAAAATTAAATTAAGCATCGCTTATCCATTCACAAGTCTGAATTTTGTTTTGGTAATAATCGCTTCCTATTATTTGTTCGGCGAGAAGCTTTCCGTATTTCAATATTGCGGCATTATCCTTATAACCATCGGAGTTTTTGCGCTTTCAAGAGGATAGTTTTTGAATACCGAGAAATTAAAAACAATCGGAACCATTATGGTCAGGATGGCGCGAAAAAAATGTGGTATAATAATGATAGTGGCAGGCGGGATTGCAAACTCTTTCTAAGTCTCGAAACAAATCTGTCATTTATAAGGCAAGCAATCAAGGCCATGAAAAACAAAAGCGGATTTACGTTAATAGAGCTTTTGATAGTTGTCGCTATCATCGGCATATTGGCAGCAGTTATTTTGGTCAGTGTGAATCAGTCCAGAAAAAATGCTCGGGTAAATGGAGCTAAAACTTCACTGAAAACAGCCTTGCCGATAATCATTGCCTGTTTAGATTCAGGGGGAACAGCCAATGTGCCTAATGCCAGCGGAGGAAATCAGATTTGCAGTACTGTTGCCGGATCGAATTGGTCGGTTTTGATAAATAACTATCAATATAAAACTGTGAACTTCACTAATTCTAATGCTTGTAATTTTACGGTTTCCACAAATAATGACACGCCCGCAGATCTGACCTGTGATTGCGCTTCCCAAATATGTAAATAGCTAAATTAATAAAAAAATGATCATACTAATTTTTCTTGTTCTTGGTCTTATTGTCGGCAGTTTTTTGAATGTGGTGGTCTACCGCTTGAATGTGGCGGAAACATTGGTGATGGATCGTTCCAAATGTCCGCATTGCAAAACAGTGATTGCCTGGTATGACAATATTCCGGTCATCAGTTTCATCCTATTGAAATTCCGCTGCCGGAACTGCAAGGAAAAGATCTCCTTTCAATATCCATTGGTTGAGATTTTCACCGGCTTGGTGTTTGTCTTGGTGGGGCAAAGATATTTCAATCTGAATGACACAACGACTTGGGCGACCGCGATCTATTATCTGGGCATTGCCAGTTCTTTGATCACGATCTTTGTGTACGATTTTCTCTATATGGAAATTCCGGGTTTAGTTTTGTGGCCGGCAATCGGTTGGGCAGTGGCGTTCAATTTATTTTTTGACTGGGGGAGGCTAGAAGACGGTATAGGAGGGCAAGGGGGGATAGGTGTTTTAGAAAGTTCAGTTTATTCCGGAACGTTGGGCGCTGCTGCGGCTTTCGCTTTTTTCTTTTTGATGGTGGCAATTTCCAAAGAAAAATGGATGGGAATGGGGGACGCTTATCTGGTTATCTTGCTGGGTTTTATTTTAGGGTGGCCGGAAATTTTGTTGGGCTTGATGCTGGCGTTTTCTATCGGTGCGATTGTTGGAATAGCGCTGATATTTTTCAAGAAAAAGAATATGAACAGCCAGATTCCCTTTGCTCCGTTTCTGGTTTTGGGAACGATCATCACAATGTTTTGGTATGGCCAAATATTGGACTGGTATATGAATTTATTTAGGTTTTAGCGGATTTTGTAATGGAGGTTGAGCCTCCCAGATTCACAATTTTATGAAAAATAGATATCGCGGGTTTACATTGATGGAATTAATCATCGTCATGGCGATAATGGGAATTATGGCCGGAGCTGGTTTTGTGTCTTTGCAGTCTTCGAAAAGCGATTCGCGCCTCAAATCAGCGCAAAGAGAGGTGTCTGCCGCTATCAAGCTGGCGCAAAGTTATGCTTTGCAAGGTAAAACGCATAGCCTTGGCGGTGTTGATACTACGCCGTGCGGATATGGCTTTCGATTTGATTCAACTGACGCGCAAAAACAAACGTATGAAATTTTTTATAATTTATTAGATAAGACTCAATATGCCAGTTGCGATATTCAGAATGGAAACGCCGCCAATCTACATTTTATAAGTTGGGGCAATCCTCCCTCCGGGCATGCAGGAACATTTACTCTGAATAATAATGTGGACTTACAAAGCCCTGCTATCTCTCCAGCTCCAAATCAAACCGAAATTTATTTTACAATTCCATTCAGAAATATGTACAAAGAGGATGGAGGGAAAATGGTAAGTGATAAGACTTTTACTTTTGAATATCCGGCTGGTTCAGCTACGGCTGCGACCAAGGCAATTACCATATCTCCAAGCGGAAATATTACTGAAAATTAAATGTTTTTATGAAGTTTATTGTGAAAAATAAAAAAACAGGCAAAAATTATTCAGGCCTGCCTGCCGGCCCGCTTCGCCAAAGCTTTAGCGCGGCGAGTAGGCAAGGTTTTTCTTTGATAGAAACGCTGTTTGCTGTTTTTTTGGTAACCATAGGATTGCTTGCTTCTGTGCGCTTAGTGAGCCAAGGCTTGTTCACTTCCTTGGATTCAAGGAATCAGTTGGTTGCCGGCGAATTGGCGCAGGAAGGCGTCGAGCTGGTGCGAAATATTCGGGATAACAATTGGGCTAGTGGAGATGCCGGCGGTTCTTTCGCGCATATTATAAATGGAAACAATTGCAAAATAGACGAAACCTATACTTATCCTGTGTCACCGGCCGTTCCTGCGAATATTGTTTGTGACGGATCCTCTAAGGCTTTGAATGATGATGTGGATAACAAAGATGTATTTGTCCATACTGCGGTAAATTCTCCACATATTATTGCTACCAAATTCTCAAGACAAATTACTATCTCGGATGATGTTTCATCAAATAAGGTCATTACTAGTTTCGTCACTTGGAATGGCAGCGTGCCGCCAACCGACATTGCGACTTGCAATACCGCTACACATTGCGCCTATACTCAGATAATTCTCACCAAATGGGGCGGAAATTAATCCTGTTGAATAAATTTAATGGAAGTTAGAGCTAAAAAATTAAAATTTAAAGGCTTGCCTGCCGGCCCGCTTCGCACTCGAATCGAGGCGAGTAGGCAGGGATTTTCACTAGTGGAAATGATTGTGGCGATTTTTGTTTTTTCCTTGATTATGACTACCGTAATAACGACCTTTGTTCAAGCTGTAGGTTCCAGGAAAAAAATACAAGCAATCCAGCAGGATATTGAAGATGCGCGCTATGCCATAGAATTGATGGCAAAAACATTAAGAACCAGTAGCGTTGTAAGCAGCACGGCCACCGAAATCAAGGTTCATGATTATTCTCAGCAATTATGCGTCGGCTATAGTTGGAGTAATAATGCGCTTTGGTTGAGTACAGCTGCATGGGATTCTATCGCTAAAACATGCGGCACATGGACTACTCCGGCCGTAATGACCAGTAACTCTTTATATGGTTTATCGCTTATAGTTACCCCATCTACCAGCACAAGTCTGGGCAAAGTAACTATTGCGATGAAAATTTGCAATAAAACTGTGTGTTCTGGGCCTACCAGTGATACTACGACGATTCAAACAACTATATCATTACGCGATTATCAAGAAATCAATCCATAATATATGATTTATGATTAAAAAATTAATATAATAAAACTATGCCAACAAAAAAACCAAAAGCCTCGATATTAGTCATAACCCTGTTGGTGCTGGGCGTTATCTTGGCCACGGCGCTTTCCATTTCTCTGGTGTCTATCCAAGAAAGAAAAGCTTCAATAGGTTCCAATAAGTCCAACATTGCCTATCAAACGGCCGATACCGGAATTGAAAAAGTGATGAGTGACATAATAACTGCGGTTAGGGCAAATCCGGATCAAACGCTTCTCAGCGCTAGCTTGTCTGGGTGCGATATTGCCAGCGGAGATATAATAGCCTCCGGATATGACGTAAAGCTTAAAAAACAGAATGATATAGTTGTGAGTTGTAGAGATAGTGTGGTAAAAGTTTCAGAAATAGCTTCGATTAAATCCATCGGAACCGTAGCTGGCCAATCCCAACGAGCGATTGAGGCGGCGGTGGCTGCAGGGGGGCATAAAATAAGCTGTTCTTTGCCAGGTGATGGCAGTGTTTATTGTTGTAGTGTGAATGATGGTGGCTCAGTTAATTGTAAATATGAAACGGGCAATGCGGCATGGGTTGATTTTAATGCTAATGCCGACCAGAGTAGTTGGAATTCAACATCTGGCAAATACAATATCAGTTGTTATATGTCCACTAGCCTTGATCCGGGGTCTGTCAGTTGCTGTAGGGTTGATGGTAATGGTAAGGTTGTTTGTAGGTATGAAACAGGTAATGGAAGCACTTGGCAAAAATTTAGCCCTGATAATGATAATGCATGGACATCATTATCAGGCGAGTATGGCATTACTTGCGGGTGGGGCAATAATCTTGCGGGGGGGAGTGGTATTGGTCTGGCATGTTGTAGAATAGATAATAATGGTTCAACCGTGTGTAAGTATAGGAAAAAGAGTGGCGCTGACTGGTCTTCTTTTAATCCATCTTACAATCCATTTAGTTTTTAACAGTTAACGGCATGCGACTTAATAAATAAAAACAATATGAACAAAAAAATAACCATTGCGATTATTGCTTTTATCGGAGTTGTCGTTGTTAGTACTGGCGTATATTTTGCTTTGAAAAAACCAACTCCAGTTGGATTGCAAAATAACAAGCCTGTGTCGCAAAACGGCAAGTGCGGAGATGGAATCTGTGATGCCAAAGAAAAAGCTAATCCGAATTTGTGCTCGCAAGATTGCACGCAGTCTGCTGCTTCATCCAATGGCTCTAAACCATCTGTTAGTACTGGAAATAAAATAAATGTTGCGGATCCTGATTCGCCGTTCGGAGTTACTGTTGGTGAAAGTAGTTATCAAAATTACCAAGAATTTTCAAACTTAGGAGTGAAATATGCCAGGCTGAGTGAGAAAGTTGGAGCCTGGCAAATAGTCGAGCCTCAGCCAGGGCAATTTCAATGGAATTATGATGACGCAATACGTAATTTCAACAACAGCGGTATAAAGCCGGTTATAAACATCAAGGCTCTTAGCAACTGGGCAAACCCGCCAGTTGGCAATAAAAAATATGGCTTGCCAAAGGATTTGAATGCGTATAGTAATTTTGTTAAAAAACTGGTCGAAAGATATGATGGCGATGGCATTGATGATGCTCCCGGTTCGCCAAAAGTCGAATATTGGCAGATTGACAATGAGGTGGATGCGAAGTTTATGGCATGGGATGATACGCCGGAAAATTATGCTATTCTTGTGGATACTTCATATAAAGCGATAAAAGAGGCTAATCCCGATGCACAGGTTGTTTTGTCTGGTGTGCAGAACCCAAGTAATTTCAGCACGGGATATTTCAGCACGGTCTTGGAAAAAACCAACTCCTTTGATATTTTTGATGTGCATATTTATGGGCTCAAAGACCAATATGAAAATCATATGTTTGAAGATCTTTCACTGAGTGATTATCTGGCGCAGATCAGACAGAAGATCGGGAACAAGCCAATTTGGGCCACTGAGGTGGCAACCTTTGTGGGAAGTATGAAAAATAAAAACGATGGAAGCACTGTGAACCAAACCGAAAAAGATCAAGCGACGGAACTTTTGAAAAGATATGTCTATTATAAAAAATCCGGGATCGATATTATTTTTTGGTCGAATTGGAGAATTGGGAATGCAAATGACTGGATAAAGAGAGGGGGAAATCCAATGCTGTCTTACTATACCTTTGAAAAGACAATTGAAATTCTCGAAGGCTCTGATTGGAAAAACATCCAGAAAATCCAAGAATCAGACGACATATATATCTACAAATTTACAAAAAATAATAAATCTATCTGGGTAGCTTGGAATGATAATCCGGATCAAAAACAAGTTACAATTTCAAATATTACTTCCCAACAAATCAAACTGACCGAAGCGGTGCCAAAATATGATTCCGGCAGCCAGGTTACTGATTACAATAGCGCGTTCAATGCTGCAACTAAAACTGTGACCGGAGGCGCGGTAAATATAGCTGTCGGGATCAGTCCAGTGTTTGTGGAGGAGTAGAAAAAAGCGGAGACTTAGATCGCTCCACATATTATTTGTACTATGTATGATGGGGATGTTAACAAAATATATTATGAACAAAAAAATAGCCATCACCATTCTTGTTGCTGTTGTGGTTATTTTTGCTAGTGTTGGCGTGTATTTTGCTTTGAAAAAACCAACTCCAGTTGGATTGCAAAATAACAAGCCTGTGTCGCAAAACGGCAAGTGCGGAGATGGAATCTGTGATGCCAAAGAAAAAGCCAATCCGAATCTGTGTCCAAAGGATTGTAATAATGAAAATGCAATTTCGCCTGCTCAAAACACAACTCCCGCAGCTAATCCGGCAGGCGCGCCGTATTATGTCATAAACATCCACGCTAATCCTGTTGGAGTGCTTGATGCGCAAAGCAATGGTCTTGAGAAGGCTTATGGTAATGTCAAAAAAGAAGTAGATTATGCCAATAAATATAATATTAAGCTTTCGGTGTGGCTTAGTGCGCCGGTCGCTAAGTATATCGCGGAAGACTCGACCAGATTAACCGAGGTAAAATCCTGGATCTCACAGAGCCATGAAATTGGCTTGCATCATCATAGTACTTATAGGCCGACTGAATGGGATGGCTATTCTTCTGTTTCACAAAGCGAGGCCGAGGCAATTCGCATTAAATTGGCAGGCAAAGTTGAACCGTGGGGATATCAGGGCAGTCTGGATGATTTGATGGCCATACTTAAAAAAGTAAATCCAAAAGCAAATTCAGGAGTTTGCAGCGAGTCATATAATTTTTCCGAGTCTATTCCGAACGATATAATTTATTTGACCGGATCAGCCTTTCTCAATACAGGCGAAGTTGGAACGAAGATGAAAGCGACCAATGATATCCTAAATATTCAAAATGATTATGTTCTGACCGGAGTTGTAAACGGAATCGAACGAAAATGGATTTCAAATTATGATTTGCGGACAGTCAATGAAATAATGTTGGCTGAAGGAAAATTTAATTCAATAACATCAGGTATTTTCTCAGTTGTGACCCATAACAGCGACGGTAATGTTCTAGGCCTGGAAAAACTGATGGACTACATTCACGCTCAAGATCCGAATGGAAATAAGAGCCGGACTGTTCCTGGGGCCATTGAAGAAAAATTAGTTCCCGAAAAAGCGCTTCCGGAAAATTTGTTGCAGTAATAAACAGTTGGCAAATAAACTTTTAAAGAGCGGAGCTTAAGACTCCGTCTTTTGTGTTATAATTGACATATGAGAAAAATGGTCATTTCTATTATTATTCTTGCGGTTATTATTCTTGGCATCGGCGCGCTTTTTGTTTTGCAAAAATTGTCATTGCCTAAACAATCTTTGGTTCAAGAACCTAAATCAAAAAATCTGTTTGCTGCAAATAATTATACTGATTCTCCGTTTGGTTTTTTAGCTCAATATATTGACAGTTCAATCACAAGACCGGCTTATTCCGCTTACGGCGGATTTTTAGCAATTCAGAAACTATACAAGGACATTGGTGTTCATTGGGACAGGGGCTCGGGCAGAAGCGGGGGAGCAATATGGGGGGCGCTCGAAAAAAATGTAGATGGATATCGTAGTGTGTTCGATAAATATGTGAAGACTGCTACTGATAACAATGTTAATCTTTTAATTACCATTTCGCCGGCATATAGCGAATCAGAAGGCGAAGCTTATTTGCCGTCAGATCTAAATGCCTACGCCAAGTTTGTAGAAAAATTAGTCAGCGATTATCCGCTTGTGAAATACTGGCAGATTCACAATGAAGTCAATGGTGGAATCTTCTGGAAAGATACCCCTCAAAATTACGCAAAATTAGTCCGCGCCACATCAGATGCAATCCGGAAAAATTGTCCGGACTGCAAAATCGTTCTGGGCTCAAGTATAAATGTGGATGCCAGCGGGAAATTGCAATCAATAACTCAATATTTTGAACCGGTTTTGCAAGAACTTAATAAAAATGGCAAGAAATATTTTGATATTTTTGATTATCATTTTTTCGCGCCGGCTGAGTATACTCCGGATTCTTATTATCTGGCTCTGAGCAAGGGCATAGAAGAAACAAAAAATTTGCTTGGCAAATATGGCTATGGCGACGCAGACATTTGGACGACTGAAACGATGCTTTTCACGACTGATGGAATGAAGAAAAATGAAATTCAAAAACTTCCCGAAAGCTATCGCTCAATAAATGAGAATCAACAGGCGCGGGCTGTAATCAAGACGTATATTTCGGGTCTGGCCAATGGGGTAAAGAAAATATTTTGGAACAAGTTGACGGAAGGCTCATGGTTTGATTTTATGTTTAATCGGGCGGGCTTGATCAGAAATCCAAGTTTTAGCGGAAGCGATGCTAAAAAACTCTCCTACTATACTTACAAAAAAATGGTTGAAATCCTCGAAGGCTCTGATTGGAAAAACATCCAAAAAATCCAAGAATCCGATGGTGTATATGTCTACAAGTTCATCAAAAACAATAAATCTATCTGGGTAGCTTGGAATGATAATCCGGATCGAAAACAAATCACAATTTCAGGCATTGCTTCTGCTCAGATCAAGCTGACTGAAGCCGTGCCGAAATATGAAACCGGTAGCCAAGTAACTGATTATAATACTGCCTTTAACACTTCAACTAAAAGTGTGACCGGAGGCAAAGTCGCCATAGCTCTTGGAGATAGGCCGGTGTTTGTGGAGGAATAGGAATTGGCGCATGAGTTAGAAAAACGGAGTTTAGCTCCGTTTTTTGTACTACAGTATATGCTATAATTAAACTATGAACAAAAATGAAGCCAAAAATCGCATAGCTAAGCTTTCGGCGGAAATCAGCAAGCTTCGTTATGAATATCATGTTTTGGATAAGCCGGATGTGACGGACACTATTTATGATTCCCTGATGGCTGAATTGCGCGGGTTGGAGGAGAGATATCCGGAATTTAAATCGCCGGATTCACCCACACAAAAGATCGGCGGCCGGCCCTTGGAGAAATTCCAGAAAGTCCGGCACGCTGTCAGGCAATGGTCTTTCGATGATGTTTTCACATTTCCCGAGCTTCAAAAATGGGAAGAAAAAGTTGTGCGGATGATTGAGAAGCTTGATGTTGTCGAGGACGGTCCTCGACCTCGAGGCCGAGGACGGTCCTCGACGCTAATTGAATATGTCTGTGAAATAAAAATAGACGGACTGAAAATAATTTTGACATATGCGGATGGCTTGTTTGTTCAAGGCGCGACGCGCGGGGACGGGGTGATCGGCGAAGATGTGACAGAAAATTTGAAAACTATTTACAGCCTACCATTGAAATTGAACAAGAATATAAGCGGTGTTTTCGTCGGCGAGTGCTGGCTAAGCAAAAGGGAATTGCAAAGAATCAATTCTGCGCGGGCCAAGAAGGGCGAGGCGTTGTTTGCTAATTCCCGAAACGCGGCGGCCGGATCGATCCGGCAACTGGATCCCAAAATCGCGGCTTCCCGCGGGCTGGATAGCTTTATTTATGACATCGATCTTTTGGAAGGAATAGAGTTTCCGGAGACACAGGAAAAAGAATTAAACTTTTTAAAAAAACTTGGTTTTAATGTCAATTCGGAGCATCGAGTATGCAAAAGCATCGGGGAAATAGAAAAATATTATCAGGAATGGATAAGCAAAAAAGACAGGCAGAATTACGGCATCGACGGAGTGGTGATCAAAATAAATTCAAGGAAGATCCAAGAGGCTTTAGGATACACTGGCAAGTCACCGCGCTGGGGAGTGGCGTATAAATTTCCGGCGGAAAAAGTGACTACCGTCGTGGAAGATATCAAAGTCCAAGTCGGGCGCACGGGAGCGCTGACTCCCTTGGCGGTTCTCAAGCCGGTTCTGGTGGCAGGTTCAACGGTTAGCCGCGCCACTTTGCACAATGAAGATGAAATCAGAAGATTGGACATAAGGATCGGAGACACGGTGGTTTTGCACAAAGCCGGCGATGTGATTCCGGAAATCGTAGAAGTTTTGAAGGGGCTTCGTACCGGCAAGGAGAAAAATTTTCATATGCCGAAAACCTGTCCGATTTGCGGAGGAAAAGTCGAAAGAAAAACTGGAGAGGCGGCGACCTATTGTCTGAATAAGAATTGTTTTGCGGTAGAAACGGAAAAGCTGATTCATTTTGTTTCGAAAAAAGGTTTCAATATTGACGGCATGGGCGACAAAATTGTGGAGCATCTTTTAAGTGAAAATTTGATCTCAAACGCGGCGGAAATTTTTGAATTGGAGAAAGGCGATTTGGAGCCGCTGGAAAGATTTGCCGAGAAATCGGCGCAAAATCTGATTTCAGCGATTGAAGCCAGCAAAAAAATAGCAGCCGAAAAATTCATATTTGCTTTGGGCATCCGGCATGTGGGCGAAGAAACCGGCGTGTTAATAAGTGATAATCTGAATTTGGTGACGGATAAAAAATTAAATAATTTGCGGGACATCATAAAATATTTTCCCGAAATTACGGTTGAGGATTGGGCGGGCATCAAGGGCATCGGAGAAAAATCCGCCGAAAGCTTGGTCGAATGGTTCAACGATAAAAATAATTTGAAAATATTGGAAAAGATGGAAGCTGCGGGAGTGGGAGTGATTTTTCACTCTTCGACTTCGCTCAGAGCAAGCAAACTTCAAGGCAAAACCATTGTGCTGACGGGAGAGTTAGAAAGCTTTACAAGGGACGAGGCAAAAGATATGATTAGAAAAGCAGGCGGCTCAGTTTCTTCATCAGTAAGTAAAAATACAAACTATGTTTTAGCCGGCGAAAATCCGGGGTCAAAATATGACAAGGCGAAAGAATTGGGAGTGAAGATTATTGGCGAAGATGAGTTTAAAAAAATGGTATAACTCTACGAATTACGAATTGGTACGAATGTACTAATGTGAGACGAATATAGTTTTATTGTTCAGTTAAATTTAGTGGGTATCCGTACATTCGTAAATGTTCGTAATTCGTAGGATAAAAGGTTTAATAAGATTATGATAACTAAAGACGAAGTTAGACATATCGCCGGGCTGGCGCGCATCGGAATGGAAGAAAAAGAAATAGCGAAATTTACGACTGAATTATCGGCGGTTTTGAATTGGATTGATCAGTTGAAGGAAGTGGAAGTTGAGGGGGTCGAACCGACTGCGCACATCACTGGCATGGAAAATCGCTTGCGGGAAGATGTTGCAGATGACTTTGCAAACAAAGGTGCAATAGTGAAATTATTTCCAGAAAGCAAAGATGGGTACGGAAAAGTAAAGTCAATCTTATAACTCTACGAATTACGAATTGGTACGAATGTACTAATGTGAGACGAATATAGTTTTATTGTTCAGTTAAATTTAGTGGGTATCCGTACATTCGTAAATGTTCGTAATTCGTAGACAAAAAGTATGATTCGAGAATTGCATGAAAAATTAATAAACAAAGAAATCACAGCGGTAAAATTAGCCGAGGATTATTTTGCTAATATTGCTAAAAAGGACGGTGATATAAATGCCTATCTGACGCTGACCAAAGAGCTAGCTCTGGAGCAAGCGAAAAAAGTCGATGAAAAAATCGCAGCGGGCGTTGAAATTGGAATGCTGGAAGGAATCCCCGGAGCGATTAAGGATATGATTTGCGTTGAGGGATACAGGACGACCGCGGCTTCAAAAATTTTAGACAATTACATCGCGCCGTATGATGCCACGGTAATAAAAAATTTGAAAGAAGCGGGTGCGGTTATATTAGGTAAAACTAATATGGATGAGTTTGCGATGGGATCCTCTACGGAACATAGTGCTTATGTTGTGACAAAAAATCCAATTGATCCAGAAAGAGTTCCAGGCGGATCGTCCGGCGGCTCGGCGGCTGCTGTGGCAGCTGAGGAGGCTGTGTGGGCATTGGGCACGGATACGGGCGGTTCAATTCGCCAGCCGGCATCCTTTTGCGGAGTGGTGGGTCTCAAACCGACTTATGGTCGGGTTTCACGGCACGGCGCAATTGCCATGGCCTCAAGCCTTGATCAAATCGGGCCGATTACTAAAACCGTGGAAGATGCTGCGATAGTTCTGAGTGTCCTGAGTGGCGAAGATAAAATGGATTCGACGAGCGCCGAGAGTCCAGCCAAAGATTATACGAAATATCTGACGGGTTCGGTCAGTGATTTGCGAATTGGAATTGTCAAAGAATATATTGATGGCTTAAGCGCAGAAGCCAAAGAATCAATTGAAAAAGTCATCGAGACTTACAAAAATTTAGGCGCTGAAATAAAAGAAATAGAATTGCCATATTCCAAATATGCTTTGCCAGTCTACTATATTATTATGCCGTGCGAAGTCAGTTCTAATCTAGCCAGATTTGACGGCATAAAATACGGTATGCGCGCCTTTGATCATAAGGATACGCCGTTGGATTTTGCGTCGGAAGATCGGACGTTGATTGAAACATATCTTGATTCCAGAAAATTTGGCTTTGGCAAGGAAGTGAAAAAAAGAATAATGCTTGGAACGTACGCGCTTTCCAGCGGTTATTACGATGCGTATTATTTGCGCGCGCAAAAAGTGCGGACACTCATCAAACAAGATTTTGAAAAAGCTTTTGAACAAGTGGATTTAATTTTGACTCCGATCTCTCCAAGCCCGGCATGGAAATTTGGAGAAAAGACAGCTGATCCGGTGCAAATGTATTTGGAAGATATTTTTACGATTACGGCGAACATTGTCGGCGTGCCGGCAATATCGGTTCCAGGTCCGGAAGTTGAAGTCGAAAACAAAAAATTGCCGCAAGGCTTTCAATTGATGGGCAAGTGGTTTGATGAGGAAAATTTGTTGCGCGCAGCGCATGCGTATGAATTAAATTCTTAAGGGTTAAAAATATGGACCTGCAATCAATCATAGCACTTCTTTATAAGGATATAATCAAATTCTATAATTCAGGAGCTTTTTCGGTGATAAAGTTTTTGTTGGGGATTTATGCGATAATTGTTTTTGTTGATATTATTCTTCTTTTGGTGCATCGAGGTTTGGGCGGAAATATACGCGAAACCTTGACTGGAATGAATATTCCGCAAGAACTTACAAGCAAAAAGAAAAAAACGAGGGCAATGTGGTCCAAAATCAGACAAAGATTGGAAAGCGCTAATGAAGCGGAATATAAGATGGCTATTATTGAAGCAGACGATATCATCAATGAGCTTGTGAGAGGGCTTGGATATAAGGGCGAAAATTTTGGAGAGCGTTTGAGTAATATTCCCGATGCTCAAATTGCCAATATTGAAGGAATGAAGCAGGCTCATGAGCTGAGAAATCGGATAATCCATGACGAAAATCTTACATTAAGCAGGGAAGAGTCGGATAATGCACTGAGCCATTATGAAGAATTTCTCAGAAGTTTTCAGGTGCTGGATTGACATTCACATCTTACTTAGTTATAATAACAAATAGTTTTTATAGCGGGGTAGAGCAATGGCAGCTCGTATGGCTCATAACCATGAGGTTGTAGGTTCGAATCCTACCCCCGCAACAAGCAGATTTATTAAGAGGGCCAGGGTAGCTCAGTTGGTTAGAGCACAGCACTCATAACGCTGAGGTCGAGAGTTCGAATCTCTCCTCTGGTACAAAAATAAAAATGCAGATTATGGGGGCGTAGCTCAGCTGGTTAGAGCGACTGCCTGTCACGCAGTAGGTCACCGGTTCGAGTCCGGCCGTCCCCGCATAAAAAACAGTCCGTCTTGACGGACTGTTTTTGCTTTAAGAGAGCCTTTGCAAGAATTTATAAAATCGTATATAATAAGATAGTAAAACCCGCCTATGCCATAAAGCTTCGGCGAGGCAAGTAAAAAAACAATAGCCTGATTATGACATTAAAAGCCTATATTTGGGGAATAAGATTTGTTACCCTGCTTTCGTTTGTGGCCTTTATTTTCGTGGTCAATTATGTTGATCCAGATTCGGCAGGTTTGGCAGGGAAACTCCTTTTTTATTTAAGTTTGTTTTTTGCGCTTAGCGGAGCTTTCAATCTATTGCTTTTACGGCTGCGGAGAAAATCAGTAAATATTGAAACGGCGCATTCAAATGTCGGATTGAGTTTTCGCCAAGGCATATTGCTTTCATGTTTTGCAATCGGACTTTTGATCCTGCAGAGTTTCCGGGTGCTGATCTGGTGGGACGGGCTGTTGTTGCTTGCGGGAATATTCATAATTGAATTATATTTTGTTTCGAAAAGCTAATTATTTTAGAAATTACAAAAATGGCAACTGAAAAAGAAAAAAAGGTAAAAGGCGACGGCGAATATACCGCCAAATCAATCCAAGTTCTTGAAGGCCTTGAGCCTGTGCGAAAAAGGCCGGGTATGTATATCGGAGGGACTTCAACCGAAGGTTTGCATCATTTGGTTTGGGAAGTAATCAACAATTCGATCGATGAAGCGATGGCTGGTTATGGGAAAGATATCGTGATTAAGCTTTTGCCGGACAACATAGTCGAAATTTCAGACGATGGGCGAGGCATCCCGGTTGAAAAACATCCGCAAACAAAAAAATCGACCTTGGAAACTGTGTTGACTGTTTTACATGCCGGAGGAAAATTTGGCGGCAATGGCTATAAGATTTCCGGAGGTTTGCATGGTGTGGGCGTTTCCGTGGTGAATGCCTTATCCATTTGGACCAAAGTTGAAGTCCGCCGAGACGGGAAAGTTTACGAAATGGAATTTGAAAGAGGAAAGGCGAAAACCAAAGATCCAAAAGTGACCGGCAAGTCGACTAAAACCGGAACTACGATTTCATTCCAGGCTGATCCGCAAATTTTTCCGGAAATAAAATATAGCTGGGAAAAAATTCTGGGCTATGTTCGACACCAAGCTTTTTTGACTAAAGGAATTAATATCCGAATTTACGATAGTCGAGAGGCTGGAAAAGAGAGGGCGTATGGATTTCTTTTTGATGGCGGGCTTATTTCCTTCATCAAATTTTTGAATCGAGGCAAGGAAGTTAAAAATGAAATGCCCTTTTATGTGGAGAAAAAAGATGAGGCGACCGATACGGTGGTGGAAATTGCAATGCAATACACCGACAGCTATAAAGAACATGTTTTTTCTTTTGCAAATAATATTTTCACTCCAGAAGGCGGAATGCATGAAGTCGGGTTTCGTACCGCGCTGACGAGGGTAATTAATGCGTATGCCAGAAAGAATAGCATTCTTAAGGAAAAAGAAGAGAATTTCACCGCGGAGGATCTGCAAGAAGGTCTGACCGCGGTCATTAGCGTTAAATTGCGCAATCCGCAGTTCGAAGGACAAACCAAAGCTAAACTGGGAAATAGTGAAATGCGGGGCGTAGTTTCGAGCGTGACTGCGGAAGCTTTGGCGGATTATCTTGAATCACATCCGAACAATGCCAAGGCCATAATTGGCAAATGCTTATTGACGAGCAAGGCCAGGATCGCGGCGCGCGCGGCCAAGGACGCGGTGATTCGCAAAGGCGCGCTTGAAGGAATGACTTTGCCCGGGAAGTTGGCGGATTGTTCTTCTAGAAATCCGGCAGAAACGGAATTATACATCGTTGAGGGAGACTCTGCTGGTGGTTCTGCCAAGCAAGGGCGGGATCGAAAATTTCAGGCGATTCTGCCGCTGCGCGGGAAATTAGTAAATGTGGAAAAAACAACTTTGGACAAGGTTGTAAAATCTGACACTTTGAAGCCGATCATTATCGCGCTGGGCGCGGGAATCGGAGATAGTTTTGATATTGCCAAACTGCGCTATCACCGTATTATTATTATGGCCGATGCTGATGTTGATGGTTCGCATATCAGAACTTTGCTCTTGACTTTTTTCTATCGCTATTATGAGCCATTGCTTAGAAACGGATATATTTATATCGCCCAACCGCCGCTATTCCGGATTCAAAAAGGCAAGGAAGTCAAGTGGGTTTATACGGAAGAAGAAAAAAATTCCGTTGTGGAAAAAATAAAAGCAACGGTGGCTAAGAATAAAAAAGATAAAGCAGAAGAAGCTGAAGCTCTTGAAATTTTGAAAAAAGTTGAAGCTGGCGTGGAAATGGAAACGGATGAAGATTTTGAACAGCCAACCGAAGAAAAGGCTTTAGGCATCAGCATCCAGAGATATAAAGGTCTCGGAGAAATGAATCCGGAACAGCTATGGGATACGACTATGGATCCTGAAAAGCGCCTGATGCTGCAAGTGACTATCGAAGATGCTGAAGCGGCAGATAAAATGTTTGATATTTTGATGGGCTCAGAAGTTGAGCCAAGAAGAAGGTTTATCCAGACTCACGCCAAGAGTGTTAAAAATCTCGACGTTTAATGCTTTATTGCATATGAAACACGCTCCTTGCGAGTGTGTTTTTATTTTATCCACAGCATTGAATTTTGGCGAAAAATAGCTTATAATTAAATAAGATAGATAATAAATCGTAAAGGATAATATAAAATGGAACTAGGTTTGAAAAACAAGATTATCCCGACTGAGTCGGAGCCTAAGGCGCAAAGAGGAAAAATAAAGGATAATAACAAAAAATCAATTTTTATAAAAATTCTTGATGCAATATTGTATCTGAGCCTGTTTATGAATTTGCTCGGAGCGCCTTTGTTTTTTACCGGGCTTACATTTCAAGGAATGGTTTTTGAAAAAACGATCTATTTTTATTTCTGGACATTATTAGGCCTAGTGGCCTGGGTATCGCGCGATATTAAATTGGGCGAATTGAAAATCAAGCGAACTTTTCTGGATATCCCGATTGTTTTATTTCTGATCGTTTATCTTTTGTCAGCTATTTTTTCTGTGGATCGCTGGCACAGCTTCATTGGTTCTTTTGGCGATCCGTCGCGAGGATTTTTGAGCATTTTGGCCATTATCATCACGTATTATATTATTGTAAGCAATTTCACTCCTCGCTTATTTCGGTGGATGCTAGGCGGGCTAATATTCTCTTCTGTGTTTATTTCAGCTCGGGCTCTGTTAGGATTTTTTAATGTTAATTTTTTGCCGGCAAAAATTGCATCTCATATCCCGCTCAATTTAATCGGTTCGATGGACAGCCTGGGCGTTTTCACTAGTTTGTTGATTCCGATTTTGGTGATGATGATATTGAAAATTCAGTCAGAAGAAACAAAAAGCAAAATCAGTAAAAATGTAATTACAGGCCTTTTGTTGATCCTGTTGGCAGTTTATCTATTCATTGCTTTTTCTATTTATTCATATGTCGCATGGCCCGGAATTTTGATCGGTATGGGCATATTTCTGATTTATATTTTGGCGAGAATTGTTAATGTAAAAGATTCCTGGAGCTGGCTGCCGATGCTTACTTTCGTGACCATCATAATATTTTTAATGATTGGATCGGTAAAGATTATAAAAACAAATCTGCCGGTCAGCGTCAGTGTTCCACTCAAGGCATCTCTGGAAATCGCTAAAAAAAGCATGCAAGAAAAAACTTTTTTGGGCTATGGACCGGGAAATTATGGCGTAGCGTATTCGAAAAATCTTCCAGCCGGATTTGATTCAAAGGGTTTGCGTCTTTTTCAAGGCCAAGGCTTTCTATTTGAATCAATTTCAACTATCGGCATAGTCGGTCTGGTTTTCTTGGTAATTTTGATTCTGACTTTTCTGGGCGCCAGCTTCTTCTTGATTTCGCGAAATAAAAATAAAGATCGCCTTTATTCATTGGGCATGTTAGCTACGGCCATAGTAATTTTAGCGGATGCCGTTCTTATTAAAATCGATGCTCCCATTTTTATCATAGGTTCAATCATAATTGCGTTAACTGTCGCCATAGTTTTGAAGGAAAATGATGTTGAAGAAAATTTCATTAGTTTATCGGTAAAGGCCTCTCCAAAATATGCGCTTGCGTTGGGTTTTGTATTTTTGCTGGTGGTCGTCGGCGTTGCTTATGCTTTTATTTTTGTCGGAAAAATTTATTTTGCAGATATGAAGATGGGCAAGGCAGTCGCGGCGGAAAGCAATATTTCTGAGATCGGATCAATTGCAAGCGCAATAAGCGCGACAAATCTGAATAATCGAGAAGGCAGATATTTTACGCGTTTAGGTCAGGAATATATGCTCTTGGCAAATAACGAAATTAAAAAAGGATCATCAGAGAGAGATATAAATAAAATACAAACTTACTTAAATTCTGCAATTGATGCCGGCAAGAGGGGCGAGGCCATGATGGTGCAGGATGTTACGGCCATAGAGGCATTGGCGCAAATCTATGAGAATACCGGATCATATATACCAGATACATTGAATTTGTCATTAGATGAATATAATAAGGCTTCTCAATTAGAACCGCAGAATCCTGATTTTTATGTTAAGCTGGGACAGATAAAGATTAAAATAGCCGGCACCAAAAAAGATGAGGCCGAGAAAAAACAGCTGATCGAAGATGCTAAAAACCTTTTTCAATCGGCAATTAATATCAGGGATAATTATGCCCCGGCATATTATAATCGGGCGCTTGTAGAGGAAGCCCTTGGACAAACAGATGTCTCAATTTCAGATCTGGAAAAAGCGGTTACGCTTGATAGGAGAAATGCTGATTACGTATTTAATTTAGCCAGAGTTTATGTGAAAAGAGGCAGTGATAATGACAATCAAATCGCCGAAGCTTTATATAAAAAGATCTTAGCTGCAGACCCGAATAATATTAACACTCACTTTAGCTTGGGTCTTCTGTACGAAAAAACCAAAAGACTGGATGATGCGGTTAGTGAATATAAAAAAGTATTATCACTGTTGCCGGCGGGATCAGAAAAAATTGCGGAAAGCGTGAACAAAATGATAAGTAATGTTGCTCAAGGAATTAGCAATTTGGATAATAACCAGAGTTCAAATAAGCAATAGTAAAATAAAAATTTATGGCCACCCTTCAAGATCAGCAGAATCAAACAGAGGCTTCTAAATTCGAAAACTTTGACGCTATTTATCGGAGGGAAAGAGAGCTTGGAAGCGAGATGGAAAAAATTGAAATTGCGTATGTCAAAACGGTTGAAAAATACGGTGAATATGCCGATTGTAAGGCCTTTGTTGAATATTTGAGGACGATTGAAAAAGTTTTCACCGAAGCAAAATTTAGAAATTGGGATGCTCAAAAAGATAAGGATGAACTTATACAGTCTAAGATAAAAATTATGGCTGCGGCCGGTTCTGTCGGGGAGGACGTTCTAAATTCTATCAGCGACGACTTTAAAAAAGCCGGAAGTGATATAGGGAAGATTTATGAAATTGTAAATGCGCTTTTGGAAAAATACAAAGATGATTCAGGTTGCAAAGAATTTATTCTCTATGTGCAATACCTGTTTATTAATTTTCAAAATGCTGAAAAAGAAAAAATTGGCATGGATGACTTGAAGGAAAGATTGGTGAAAGCGAGAATGGAAGTGCTGTCTAGCTCGGGCAATCCGGATCTTATAACCCTAGAAACCATATATAAAGAATTTAGAGATATGATAGAAAAGTAGAAGTTTGAAGATTAATAAAGCCCCGTAAATCCGCCTGTGGCGGACACGGGGCAAGCTAGAAAGGCGGGTGATAATATGAGTGGAGTACAAACTTGGGGAGAAGCGATAACGGCATCATTGCTTGGCGTGTGGGAATCGTTCATGAGTTTTCTGCCTGCGCTTATCGGAGCAATAATTGTCTTTGTTATTGGTTGGATCATTGCGGTTGCTTTGGGCAAAGTTATAGAAAAAATAGTTAAAGCTATAAAAATTGATCACGCTTTGCAAAAAATCGGCTGGGGACACTGGCTGAACGAAGTTGGAATCAGCTCAAATATCGCGGCATTTTTTGGAGGACTGGTCAAGTGGTTTTTAGTGCTGGTTTTTCTGATGGCGGCAACTGATATCCTGCAACTGAAACAAGTAACAGCTTTTCTCAGCAGCATCCTGCTCTACATTCCGAATGTAGTCGTGGCTGTTATTATATTGGCGATAGTGGTTCTAGTCGGAAATTTTGTTTACGGCGTTGTCAAAGGAAGCACGAGAGCGGCTGGCGTGATGTCAGCAACAATGCTGGCAACAATTTCCAAATGGGCAATTGTGATTTTCGGTATTTTGGCAGCACTATTGCAACTGGGAATCGCGTCATCATTGGTTAGCACGATTTTTATCGGAATTGTTGCTATGCTGGCTTTGGCCGGAGGCTTGGCCTTTGGTCTGGGCGGACGGGAAGAAGCGGCAATGATTTTGAAAAAATTACGGGAAGAAATTTCTGAGAGAAAATAAAAATCATCTCAAACAAAAGGCGGTTATTTTTTAATGCCGCTTTTTGTGTTATAATTTCTCTAGAAAATAAATTTCCATAGTATGCTGAGAAATAAAAATAAATATTCACTTCAGGCTTTTACATTAATTGAACTTTTGATAGTCATTGCGATTATTGGCATTTTAGCTAGCATTATTTTGGTGAGTTTGAATAGCGGAAGGACAAAGGCGAATGATGCGGCAGCTATGTCCGCTATGAGGTCGGCAGCAGCAGAGGTTCAAAGCTGTTTGTCGAATGGAGGATCCTTGAATGGAATAATGGGTACTGTCCCAGCGCCTGGCACTCCAATTTGTGTAGGAGGAACAGCGACATGGCCCGATTTAGGGCCCTTTTCATGGGGATATTATTTTGGAAGGTATTGGAACAGCGATAATGGATATTATTGGATATCGGCGGCAGATCAAATTACTTCTTCTAGGCGATTCGAGTGCGATTACACTCCTCCAGGTGTTTTGCCAGGAACTACTCTTGATGTAAGTTTGTGGGGGTGGACGTCCGGAAACCTAACATATAGATGTCTAAAGGTAGGTTTTTAGGCTAATTCGATTATTTTTCTTTCACGTCTAGACTTATACACAGTCTATCTTGGGAAGACCCTTGACAGGTTTTCGGGGAATTGCTAAGATAGCTTTACGTGTTAAAACAGGTTAATAGAGGGAAAAATTTAAGGATAATTAATGATACTATCCATTAAAATTTCAAAGAAAAAAAGCGGGTGATTTTTTTATAATTTTGTTATTGATTTAACAAAATCTTAATTCCCGCGAAAGCGGTTTTTTTATTTCCTACGAAAGTACAAAATTTTACAAAAATACAAAAGATAGTGTCTGGTGAGTAAATAATAATTTATCGCAAGGAATCGGTAAATTATTATTTCCGCATCAGTGTGAACTTTCACAACTGAATACATAGGTCTATCACACAACTTTGGTCTTGAGTTCGCGGGAACGAGGTCGGGGGAGTCGTGATTAGTTAGTTTCAATATGCGTGCAACACATATTGAAATTTAGTAGGTTAAAAAAATTGCAATAGTATAGAGTCGTGATTGGCGTTAGTAAATATTAGAAATTGCTAACTGCTAACCATATTTAAATTTAAGAGCGGTAATACTAATGCATATGGCGGATGCCTTGACATTAAAAAGCGATGAAGGACGTAGCTGGCTGCGATAAGCTTCGGGGAAGTGCTAAGCAACTTTTGATCCGGAGATTTCCGAATGGGATAACCCCCTCTTTTAGAGGATCCATAACTGAATACATAGGTTATGGAAGCGCACCCTGGGAACTGAAACATCTTAGTACCAGGAGGAATATAAATCAATTGAGATTCCGTGAGTAGTGGCGAGCGAAAACGGAAAAGTCTAAACCGAATCCTTCGGGGTTCGGGGTTGCGAGGTAATTTGACTCTTTTAATAGGGGTCTGATGATTATTTCTTTAGCAGAACACTCTGGAAAGGGTGACCATAGCAGGTGACAGTCCTGTATGCGAAAAAGAAATGTCCGGATGGAATTATTCTCAAGTAGGGCGGGACCGGAGAAATCCCGTTTGAATCAGGGGCCACTATAGCTCCAAGACTAAATATTTTTAATGATCGATAGCGAACTAGTACCGTGAGGGAAAGGTGAAAAGTATCCCGATGAGGGAGATGAAATAGTATCTGAAACCATATGCTAACAAAGAGTCAGAGTGGTAGTAATACCATGATGGCGTGCTTTTTGTAGAACGAACCAACGAGTTAATTCTGTATTGTCTGACTAAGCTACTTTCGTAGTGGAGTCATAGTGAAAGCGAGCCTTAACGGGCGACATGATAGTGCGGATTAGACCCGAAGCCAGGTGAGCTATTTATGAGCAGGGTGAATTTCGAGTAAAATCGAAAGGAGGCCCGAACCCACGAGCCGTGCAACACTCGGGGATGACTTGTGAATAGAGGAGAAATTCCA